>Ga0209782_1000391_pt1 | contig 18451 bp, 8 predicted proteins | sample WorMetmaBAHAMAS1_FD_187390 | JGI IMG/M metagenome (GOLD analysis project Ga0209782, IMG submission 187390) | Marine gutless worms symbiont microbial communities from Max Planck institute for Marine Microbiology, Germany - Inanidrilus... | ecosystem: Host-associated > Annelida > Digestive system >...
GTCGGTCATAGTGGCGGCGCTAGGGTGTTTGCTGCCCGGGTCAAAAGTCTGTGTTGCCGCCCCTACCCCCGCAATCAGACTGAAAAACTTATACACAAGAATTCGATGATTACGCCATAAATTATGTCACAACTTAACTCAGGTATATATTAAGTATTCTACAGAGGTACTGTGACTGATGCATTTCATTCATTGTTTACATGTGATTACGCAAACTGACCCCTTTTCAGCATTCTATATTTTAGCATTTGCCCCTCCAAACGATGCCCCATGCACAGTGCCGCCCGGAGCGTGTGCCCCTCCTGCCGCCACTGGTTAGTCAGAAACACGCTGTTTCAAACTGAGCAGAACTCCCAACACACAAACACACAGACAGACAGACAATATTAACGCCGGACACGGTTCAAATTCTGCATAGCTCCCATCTGGCGAATTCCACCTAAACACATGTGATCACAGAAATAATTTCTGGTCCAAGATCACGATCAAACTCCAACTGGTCATTTTCTGTACCAGAGCGTACAGTAACCTTTCTGAAATTTCAATTTTTTTTAAAAGCCAGTCGCAACTTCAATACTGTGTGATACTGGGGATGCACAGAATCACAACAGAAAATGGACTACAGCAGTTCTGAACCCGCACCGCAAAAGAAAATATTTAGTTTGGTTGTGCGCACACTCAAGTTATGACTATATGGCACTAGAATTCAAAATTACCACCACAATTACACACAGCAGGTTATGTCTATACAGCTTGACAGCCGCAACAGTATAACTTGCAAAACAAACTGCTAAGACAATAACGATGCAAAAAAGTTTGTGGCAGCAACTAACAGACAGCCACAGAAAAACATACAACTTCAGTACAATGAAAATATCTGACATTTTGGAGCACAGTGCAGTTTCATCAAGGTTAATGCTATTCCTGACATCATTTAATGATCAAGTTAGAGTTAGCGATTCAGAATTCAAGTACCAAGTGGCTTCAGATATTAAAAATACATTTTCAGATTGCTTTAATGGGATGTTAAAGCATCTGGTCCCGCAGTTGTGAGGGACCAGCCATTTGTGGGAAGTAAACAAATTTTATGTGCCACGTGTAACCATAAACTCAAACGGACATGTTGACTGTAGTGTAATATGCTGACTAATTAATTATCCGACAATTTACACTGTGTCTCAAAAAAACGACACTGACGTTGCACACTATAACTTCAATGCACATCAACTGATTTCACTAATTTTTGGCATAGATATGCGAGTGAGTACGCTATCGAATGGTTATATGCTATTTCACCTCTCCTCTTCACGACCTGGGGAAACATGAACCCAGGAAATTGGGTCTTTTTAGTCATGCTATATATTGTGTCTGCTTTGGCTTGCAATATCTTCGACACTCATCAACCAATTTTGATAATTTTTTTTGTAGACAGTAAGGCCATAGTACTAGGTACAATGTACAAATACTATTTTTCGCTTGGTCATTTTTGTGTAATACCAGTTCGTCAACAAGATCAATATTATCAGCTGTGCGGGTACTGTTTCATCTGCTGCTGCTGTAACAACAATCGACCAATCCAGTAACCCATAGCTTTTGCAACAACTAGTAGACAAGGCCTACATTCCAGCTTTTGCTGGGAATCTCTCTAACTAAATGCTTACCATTGTAGCCTTTTAAATCAAACAAATTATTTATGAAAATCTTTCAGTAAATGGCATGTTTACGAATGATAAGTAACGTCCAAAAATGTGTCGTTTTCGCCTTTGTAATCCCGCTGCAAATTAAGGAAATAATAACAACCGGACATGAGAAATTAAATAGGCTTATGATAGTGCAGACTCCGTAGTTATTTCATGCTAAAACTTATTAAAATAGGTTAATGATAAGACGCAATTTCCGGGGTTCATGTTTCCCCAGGTAGTGCAGAGACATTAGTTAGGAGAGATGGAATAACAAATCACTGTTCGCTGGCATACTCTCTCGGCAACATCTATGCCAAAAATTACCAAAATCCGTTGATGTGTATCGAAGTTAGAGTGTGCTACATCAGTGTCGTTTTTTAGACACAGTGTATATAGTGGCTGTGTCACTTGTGTGATGTTTTAGTTTTGAGGTGCACTTGATGTGGCTCGGAATAACAGAAACGAAACTTTTAATACATACACCACAAAGCAACGCGTACACAACCAATGGGCTCTCTGCATCTAAACATTAAGCCAAACAGGCAGCCAATTACAAATATGACTATACAATTAGACAATTGTTTAGTTCATCAGACCAATATTTCTACACGGCTCTTCAGTTCATTTTGTGTGGAAAAAGTTGCAGAAGATAGTATACAAAGTCGCCATATCGAGCGAAGTAAGAAACGGGGCATCAAGTGACCACAACAAACTGAACTATCAGTAAGCAAGTAAAGAACTTAAACATGCATTCAACAAGCCTCTAAGTAAGGCAAATGCACAATCGCCAAGTAGTCTCTCAAAATACAGGACTTCATTATTCTGTCAACACAAGTTTGTTGGTCTGGCTTCCGTCTGAGTTACAACAATGCATCGGAAATATCGAATGCATTACGAGTTATGGTACTGAAAAACTGTCATCGGTCCAGGTCACATGGACCACTGTCAATTACTGTCGCCGACAGAATCATGTCTCACCAAAATACACGATTGCATCGCACGACGGTCTGTCTTGGTCGCACGATACGCAGTTGTCACTCACATCATCAAGGCAATGTTCTGAGACGGGCGTGCATTACCTAGCAGGTCCGCTTTTCTGTCGTTGTCATCATCATATTGACCTCAGGAAGAAAGTTGCGGCATCTTCGTCGCCGATGTGTCAACAACGTCGTAATCACCAGACGGCGTCCCTTGCTGTCGAACCCTCCTTAGATCTTCGTCGGCAGAGTCTAGCAATCGACTTCTGGCTGCAGTGTCCTCTGGAGAGCACAGCTAGCAAGCAACACATCACACACACATGGCTCTATATCACATCGAGTTGTATTCAGAGGTAGCAGGTTAACTTGCCAACATTCTCCAAATGTTTAATGTGTTTTTAAATGTTTTTCGGATATGTTCATAAATCTTGCTTATGTATTTCCAAAGATGATCCAAGTTAGTTACAATTTCACAAAAAATACTTAAGAAAACAAAATGCCGTAGGTAAATCCTAAAAGTTTAAACATCACCTGAGTGCTTCATCAGTTTTTATGCCTACAGTTAGCATTAAATGTTTTTCTCAAGTACAGTTCAAACATCAGAATGCTAAGTTTGTTAGTTTACTCAGTTTTCTTAAAGACCTTTGGACAATTACAAATTTCCAATATTCCTACCATTTTCCTTAAGAAAAGCCTACAGTATGTTCGGCTACAGTAATTTTTCAGATTCGTGCTTCATACTAGGCTTACACTAGAGTCTATCCATACCTATAAGGCTGTAACTATACTTATGTATCCGTCAAAAGACTTTCACGTAACTGTACCATGTATAAGCTAACTGACATCATATTCGTTTTCTTCAATGACTTTGTCATTAATGGCTGTATTATGAAAGTGACAAAATTCTAATTTTTGCAACCTAAGGAAATAACATTATGCTGTACTGTCATCATAATAAGCTGGCATGTATCTGTACACTAAAACTTACCTCGGCCAATTCTTGCTGTTCATCATCTGATTCTCCATCCAGTGAGAATGGAAGTGTCACAGACTTAGCACCAAAAGTCGACAAAGGGTTACCACCAAAATCGTCGTCATCGTCATCTGAGAACTCCATCATCGTGCCACCATTCGGGTGATTCTGATTTGCTTCGGTGCCGCGTGATGAAGCAAATCCACTGGCCATATTTAACAAGTCAGCATCGACGGCATCGTCTAGCGCCTGCTCGCGATTCTCGAGCTCACGTTGTTTGGCCGCAAGTTTCTTCCTTGTGTCATTAAGCACGTGCTTCTGTCGAGCCAGCTCCTGCTTCTGCAGTTCTAGCCGAACTTCCTTCTCCAGTGCCTGCTTGCGGTTTGGTTCGGATGAGGAATCAACAAAGCCAGTAGAGGGCGTGCGCGTATTAGCTGCAGACTCAGGTGCAAGTTTCACTCGCCCGTGCAGGCGTCGCTGGTGCTCCAACTCTCTCTGCTGCCTCTTCAGTTTGCCCTCTTTCTCCAAGATTCGGCGCTCACGCCGAGCAATGCAGCCTTCACGGACTCGGAGGAATGACGCCCGTTCGTCAAGCTCCCGGTCGAGTGCCCGCAGTTTCCGCTCATAGTGAGTTAGCTGCAACTTTTCGTCAATGACCTCAGGTGGCAGGTCGCTGATTTCGGCCAGAGCATCTTGCCAGCATCGCGATGTCTGCTTGTTATTCGGTCGTGCGGTCCGTTCCTGTAGGCGATGAACTTGCTGCTCAAGCTCCGTTATCCGGCGCCTCATCCAGTCGACGTCTTCTGACGCAAGATCGTCAGCAGCCGATGAACAACTATCGTCATCACTATCCGAATCTGGATGGTCGTTACTGTCCACAGTAAAGTAGTGGTATGGCATACCAGGCATCTTAAAATCATCATCATTATCATCAATCATTTTGCTGTCATCACCTGTAACTTGTGACTTCTTGGTGGATTTTGTCTTGGTTGATTTCGAGCCCAACTCACGTTTCCCCACCACCTTCTTAGAGCCTCCCTTCTCCGCAGCTGTAATATCTAAATGCTTCGATACTGGAGCTTTCTTTGACTGCTTCTGCTTCTTAGCAGATAAATTTGCCACGTCATCACCCGGTTTTTCAAATCCGATCTGTGACTCTGAGCTGTTCACATCCATTTTTTCAATACTGTTCTCCACTCCACCACTAGCTGACTGTACCAAATCACTGTCACCCATGGCTGGAGTGCAGCTAGAAGGAAGGCAACAGGAGGCGGTGTCTGATGTATCACAGTTAGTCGATGCTTCACAGCTGTCAGATGAAGCAGGTGCCCGGAATGTTGACTGAACTGAATGTTGTTGACGACGACCCTTAGACTCACTGGTGCCCAGTTCTGTGCCAACTTCTGTCTCCTGAGACAGCTTATGTTCACCTGTGTGAGCTGTACCAGACTCGTAAGCTTTACTCTTCTTGCTGGGACAAGCTCTGCCAGCAGAACTATCATGTTCTGAGTCGGACGTCGTCTGTGACCGCTGCTGTGGCTCTGTGGCTGCTTTCATTTCTTCTAACTGCTTATGTTCCTCTTCATCAGCTATGCCAGACTTGGAAACCTTCCTCTTCTTACCAGAATGACCTCTGCCACTGGAGCTTTCCAGTTCGGACTCCCCTGTGGACGCATGCGACTGTCGCTGTGGCTTTAAGTCGCTGCCGTGAAGCATCTCAAATACCGACCGCCGTGGAGTGCTGCGCTGTGGTCTACCACTGGTACTGACACCGAATGCTGGTGATATTGATGCACTACTCGCAGTAGGTATCTCAGCAACTGGCAGAGGCTTTTCCACTGCAGCTGGCACAGAACATTTCTCCCGCTTTGCTGGCACCTCCCGAGCTCCATCATCCACTTGGCTTTCATCAGAAATCTTTTTCTGTACACTTCTGCGGCATGGTTTCGGAGCAGTGTCTTTAGACCGCGACTTGGCTGAGCTTTTAACTGGTACAGATCCACTGACAACAGTTTCTTGGTCTTCAGATTCACCAAGAGCTTGGCTTTCATCCGGAATCTTTTGTCCCTTCTTCTGTGAGCTTTTTCGGCTTGGTTTCCGAGAAGCATCTTTAGACGACACTTTGACCGACCCGGACCCACTCACGACGGTTTCTTGGTCTTTAGGTTCATCAGTCACTTCTTCTTCTTCCTGTACGAACATATCTGACAGTGATATACTTGGGTTAGGATCAGACGATGTGGCCTCAACTACTTCGCAAGCTGTGCTAACAACACTTTCCGAACTTTCAGTGACTGCTGCAGCCTCTGATGTGTGTACCATAGATGTTGAATCGGCCGGCATGTTCGTTGCCTGTACACCACTTTCTACGCTCACCACTGATGGTGTTACTGCATCCGCATCAGCTTTAACATCAGTTGGTGTACTGACGTTGGCAGATTCTGCAGCAGTTTTGCCTGTATCACATTCCAAAACAGCCACAGTTCCAGCAGGTATTGGAATGACCCTGTTGTTTTCATCAATCAGGTATGTGTCCTTTTCAAGAACAATCCGATCTGCATTGGAATCAGCCAACTGGCAAACAGTGTTCAGTGTTCGGCCATCAGCTGACATCATGAAACACGTTTTTTACACGGCAAAACACCTACAATAACCAACCCAACCAGTCTAGATAATCCAAGCTAAATAGCAATAATTAGAAGCAGCAAAAACCACAATGAACATGAATAATACTCTATATTGTATTTAAAAAGGTTCACAAGTTTGGCTTGAAATAACTTTGATATACTTGAATGGCTTTCAATGATTTCTGGCAGAATTGTTAAGGAGCAAACACGCAATTGAAACATGATTCATTCTTCCACCTCACCTAAGTACTGCTTCTGCACTACCTGGCAAAACAGGAAACCCAGAAATTGCATCTTTTCACTTAAATGCAGCATGCTGTTTTGTTAGCAAATATTAAAAACACACATTAGCAACTGCAATACCACTGGGTCGAAATTAAACATTAAACAACTCTTCAGTCTTCACACAGTTCACTGTCATAATGATAAACTGTATGCATCAGTCAGGATCTACAGGAAGGGAGCACAGCATCCTGCAGTATGTTGCCAACCCTCGGCATTTACTCGGTCTGTTACAGTGTCAGTCGCTGTGACAGAAATGGGAGTTGTTCTTCATCAAGCTCAGAGTGAAATCGATGGCAACTAGGAATGTGAAATGAATGTTATTTTTTGATTATGGAATTTGACAACTAGCAGATAATACACAGAAGTCATTTTCAGCCATGCAGCTGATAATTAGTACAGTCTGACCTCAATTAAGTTCAGCCAGTAGGAAGGTGTATTTGATGTCTTATCTTACGTTGCTGTATTCATGGGCTCTCAAATTCATGTTGCAGCACTTGCTGCCAATACAATTTTGCAGTAGCCACAACATACCATAACATGCCGAGTACTTTACACACGACATATCACAATGCAAAACAACATACTGCTCCATACATGCACTGTGTAAAATATTACTTCCAACATCAACATGGCTGTCAATCAACTGGTCACACAGTCAACTCAACTCATCACAGCCTATAATTGAATGATGAGTTGACCCTCCTGTTAAACATAGTTGTGACGAGTTGACTACTAGTACTCTGTCATGGCAGTCGGTTTCTTTTTGCCTTGGGTACACGGTATAGATGGGATGTTAAACTTATCCAAAATTTCATCCAATGCAGTGCAAAATGTGCACTGCTGTCAGTAACAGTTATCACTTATCCACAATGATAACAAATTAACAACGTCAATTCGTGGGCGAAGTACAGCAGTCACTCACATTTCTGTGCACATTTCAGGTCGCCATTGATGTTGTTGACATCTTTTTCAGTCCGTCACTTCCAAACTGTCAAATTCCAGTCCCTCAGTTTTCTTGGTAATTTTTCGGTTGACTATGTGACAAGATGCGATGTGTGTGCAATGAGCTAACCGGTGACGAGATGACTGAGTGATGAGTTGACTGGTAGCCATCTGCATTATGGTCTCAATAATTATCACCGAAAAGAACTAAGCGTTCTCTACATGTGTATTCTGCTTTGCACATAGCATTTCATTGCATGACAAAAAAACTTTTGCCACTCATATGGTAGGTCTTCTTGTGGCAACCGGCGGCATAAAATCTGTCTGCATAACCCTACCGGCTGCTGATTTTGATACATGATTGGATGTTTGAATTGCCGTGATGCCAGGTTGGAGCAGCCACATCCGGTGAGCATAATATAGCTTCATATGGCAATGGCGGCTCTTCAAAACATCAATGATCATGATAATTGACCAGTTAAAAAAGGCAGCATGCTTCAAAGTGCAGATGAACCAATACAGTGCCACTTTAGTGTTTTGTGGGCACTTATTGCGGCATCATTTACCGCCGCAATAGCACCATGCTTCAGAGAAACATCAAGATGACAGTGTCGTAGATCATGCTAGTTATGGGTAAAATGCCGGCGTGCGGGGATGCGGGCTTCTTCGGGCTGCTTGTGTGACAAAAAGTAAAATGTGCTAACCCTAACACCATCGCTAACCGCAACACCAACCCTATCCCTAACAGTTACCCTAACCTTATCTCTATTAACCCTAAACCCTAACGCTACTAACCCTAAACTGCAGGCCCGCCGGGTCTATCTAATTTATGCCGTGACGCCGTGACAAGCCGTGACGGCAACAATGCCGTGATGCCGTGACGGCCGCAGACGTGACGGCTAATTTGTCGTGTCCTGTGACGACGTGACAACGCCGTGACGGCACACAGACGGTCTGCGTAACCACGCGCTTTAGTAAAAACACCGTACGGCCCGACTTTACCGGATTGCAAACACGACCAACACTGAGCCAAGTGCACTGAAGGCTTAGGCCCTATATCATAGACACTTAACAGACATTTAAAGCACGCCTAGATAAGTTTTGGTTGGACCAGGAAGTTATGTTTGATTCAGACGGTCAGACGCAAGTAGGTGAAGGCGAACAATGAACGTTAATTACTCTGCGTGCCGAGACACGGCGTCTGCGGCTGTCACGGCATAAATTAGATAGACCGGGCCCGCCTCCCCGCAGACGCGCATTTTACTATTTGCCGATCATGCTAGATATTGAAGCTAATTATCACGTTCACGGTCAGCCGTTTTATGACCGCTTCGCTTCTGTCGATACAGACGACTAGCCGTGTGTATAACATCAGTCTTCAGTGAGACCCTCCGCGTTACGCATTTCACCGCTGCGATTCAAAGCGCGGTCGGAAACGCGGTGAACGGTAAGTAAACTGCGTAATAGCAGCCGTCTTACGTCTAATCACTATGTTACGCACTTTCCATTCTGAATTTTACGCAGTTCTGCGATTTTACCCATATAATAGCTCAACCTTCGCATTTTTCTCGTCGCCGTTTCAGGAGGCAAACCGATAAACACGAATTTCGTACCTTACAACACGGGATTACGTATTTTGTCGTCAAAATGAAATATGCAACCACCTTAAAATTAAAGTTTTATAAAGGTGCACATTACAATACATATACTTAACAATGTAACTAAACACACCCTAAAATTCGCAATCAAAATCAAAACGACACAAAAATGGCGTCCATAGATAGATGAAAGGAAAAATAACAACATAGAACAGTTCACGGATCACGCCTGTACGGTAGCAGAGGGCTGTATAAAAGCCATTGGCAAAAGTAAGGCAGGAACCCAGAATCTGACCCATAAAATCACGGTAACTACTGAGCCGATTTTGATGAAACTTGAAAATAAGAACTATCACCAAAAGGCGACCAACCATGCAAAACCGGATCTCGATGCGACGACGTGGGTGGTCTGGGCGAATACCCAGTTTGCCACTGTTCAGATTCTGTCTTCTTTTTTGGTTTCTTAGTCACGCACGCGCACAGGTCGCACCAGTGGACCGATATTAACAATCTATACGTCATATGACGTGTTTTCCACGCAAAGATGTGCCTTTGGGGGTTGCACTGATACTACACCCCATTTAGGGGGGTCAAACGACCAAAAACCCAAATTTTGGGGGCGTGAATAGGCATTTCCCAGCCAAACGCGAAAAATATTAAAATTTTCATATAACAAAAACTATTTAATGGTTCCAACCAAATTTTGTCAGGTGATAAATTAAAGACCTCCAAGAAATATACTCTCTTAATTAGCTGTGGATGGTCCTCCCAAAATGAGCCACACAAATCCAAGACGGCAGATGCCACATTGAAAAAAAAAACTTTAAAAATTGCCATATCTCCGCAATCGTTTGACCAATTTTGACGAAATTTGGCATACATGTACATGTACATATATTTATTACCACAGTATTCACAGCCATACCACATATAAACAAAAACTACATTATATTGTGGCAGGCTGCCAGAGAAGCAGAAGCTTATCGTGCTGCTCACCTATTGTAATACAGTGCTTTTAATGAATGCTGAAAATAAAAAAAGGAAAAAATAAAACAATGCATGCATGGTGATGCATCTGGGGCCCAGCTGTACCTGGCCGACCATTAAAATTTCCAGATTTTGAAAATCCAAGATGGCGGACGGAACTGGGTTTTAAATCTAGGTTTTTAAAAAAGCTTTAAAAACCTCAGAAGTACAGTTTTAAATTATTTAAAGCACATTGCTAATTTGCTACACAGACCGTCACCTGTCGATTATTAGCACATACATATACACCGTGTCTCAAAAAAACGACCGTGATGTAGCACACTATAACCTCAATGCACATTAACCGATTTTGTTAATTTTTTTTGCAGAGATGTTGCTGAGTGAGTACGCTATTAAACGGTGATTTGTTATCCCACCTCCCCTTGCTACTGTCTCTGCACTACCTGGGGAAACATGAACCCTAAAATTTGGTCTCTTCAGTCATGCTGTATACCGAAAATAACACTGATTTTGCTTGCTATATCTTTCACATTAATCAACCAATTTTAATAATTTTTGGCAGGAAATAGCTATGGAGCTTGAGCTATCATAGCCTATTTAATTTATCATGTCTGTTTGCTCTTACGTCCTTAATTGGCTGCGCAATTACGAAGGCAGAAATGATACATTTCCAACGTCACTGGTTGTTTATAAACATGCCATTTACTAAAGAAGATAAGATTCTGATTAAAAATTTGTTTGAGTTGAAAGGCTACAATGGGAGGCATTTAGTCAGAGAGTTTTCCAGAAAAAGCTAAAATGTCAGCAGCGTCTACAAGTTGTTGCCATCGCTATGGGTTACTGGTTGGTCGACCGTCGTCCCGGCAGTGGCAGATAACGCAGTGCCCACACTGATCTTGTTGACGAACTGGTGTTACATAATAATAATAATCATTTGCATACTGTACTTAATAATACGACCTTATTGTGTACAAAATATTATCAAAATTGGACTATGAGTGTTGAAGATATAGCAAACCAAAGCAATGTCATTTTTGAGTATGACTAAATAAAGCCATTTTCGAGGTTCATGATTCCCAAGGTAGTGCAGAGACATAGTTAGGAGAGGTGGGATAACAAATTACCATTTAATAGTATATTCTTTCAGCAATATCTCTGCAAAAAATTACCAAAATCGGTTGATGTGCATTGAAGTTATAGTGTGCAACGTCAGTGTCGTTTTTTTGAGACACAGTGTACACGATAAGGCTCAAACTCCAGTTGGTCGATTTCTTGTCGACGTAGGCTACATTTATTATACAAGGAAGTTTGTAAGGAACAAATGCACCAGAAATCGAACCGATGGAGCTTGAGCCTTAGTGTACTGCCATCGAACGCTATAAGTGCGATTGCGATAGAGGTCCCTCGTCGACGGCATTATTGTTCTCAGTTAACGTCGTGCCATGGCAAAATTTTTCAAAGTCTACAGTTGTGCATGCAAAACTGGGTCACGTGAGCTTAACCAAGCCCCTTTTAGGGGTGATTTGTCGTCCCTTTGACTAGACTTGATATAATCTCACTATGTACAAAATATGACAGCTCTAGTTTTAGCCATTCCCGAGATACGGATGGGCCCCAAAAAATTTAAAACGGGTAGTACGTTCCTTTCAGGGACTAGCTATATGATCAACCTGTATACCAAATTTGAAATATCTACATGTATGTTCACACACATCGAAGATATACAAACTGTCCACGCAACACAAAACAGGTCATGTTGGAGACGCTCTTGGCCACTGACAAAGCCCACGTTCGTAGTCATCGTGATGATGACGATGATGATATTCGTTTATTATAAAGCTGTCATGACGCAGCTGTATCTGCTGATGAACAATTACAGTCTATCGTCTTGTAGTTTAAAACTACTTAGACAATCACTGGTGTAAATCCATTATAAATATTGTGAGGGTACGACCCTTCCAAGTTTCTTTCCCTCCTCGTCATTTCCTATCTCCCCATCATCCCCTTGCCCGCCGCAGATAAGCCACGTGATAGCTAAGGATTCTGTGGAGTGCATTAAACTCCCCCAGTGAGGTCTGGGGCAAGAAAAAGGATCAGTCAGACAACTGCGCTCACAAGCAGCAGAGATTTCAAAGCTCAAAACTGATAATCCTATAGAATTTTTAACAATTTTCAGTCGAATTTTCGCGAACATCCAAGCCACTGATGACTCTCATGACCAAAATTTTTGAAGGTCTGCACCGTGTATTTTCATGGGATTGATGCTTATGAAAATGGTTATTTTTGAGACACGTTGTAAGCTTAATGGGAAAAAAACACAAAAAATCAAACATGGTTCCATCTTTCTGCTTTTCTACACGTAACATACATAATATAAAACAAAATCAAAACAGGATATACGTACATTCAGCTGCATAGCATATGGTAATATCAACTAACAGAAATTTAGCATATGCTCAACCCAACTCGATCACATGCCTACTATTGTTTACTGCAGCAGTAAGCCACCAGTATACCCTGTACCAGCACAGCAGACCTTTGCTGTGAATTCACCGACATGGAGATAATCTGCTGGCTGAAAATGATTCAAGCATTCACGGAAAATTATACATCTACTCCGACAAACTCGCTAAGATGTCGAGAACAACACCAGTCATATCTTACATTCACAGTCTCATGGCAAATGCGGGTACCATCCATCGATTACACAAAACCGTCATAATTTTGTGCCAAATGTACTATTGTTTTAAATGCTGAAGTTTAATATCCAGCTTACATAAAATAAGTCTAGCTGTAATGAATGACACGATACTCCATCAGGAGGTTTGCCGATTATCAACCACGACAAGACAGAAGACCAACTTCAGCTTGCTCGTAAAAGAAGTTCCGCTCACACTGCTGCTGAGCATGTATCATTCAATCGTATTTGTCGGGTGGCGCCCTTATGTACACCATCTATTATATGGTTCATTGGGTTCATTCGATTCTGCCCCCCTCCCTCCAACAGCATCTCAACAAGTTCAGCCATTTTTGCACAGCTCACTTGTCTGACCAACACAGACAGACAGACACAAACATATCTATGCAAAACATATCTATGCACTGCTGGTGACGCAGGCTATGTGTTTTTACTAACATGCACGATGTAATACAAGTCAATAGAACACATTGTAAAGCATACATAACACATAATAGGCTTTACAATTCAGCTGTTAATTTTAGTTTTCTCAATAAAAAGTTAATAAATACAACTTAACAATCGCGCATGTTTCCAATAACAAGCTTGCCACTGTGGCAACGCTACATTGCAACTGCTATTATGTGCAGCATGAACTTTATTGTGACCATCGACCTATGTATTTAGAAGCAATACTGTGAATTAGCTGAAACACTGAGATGTACCTGATATCCTCCCAGGGGCGTCGATCCCTAAGGGACAGGGGGGATTTATAAAGGGGGGACGTCCATGGTAATGTCCCCCCAATATTTTAGAAGTGATGTCATTTAGGATGTCAACTTGAGTGAGCACAAGAAACTATGTCCAGGTTTATTTTATCCAGTACCAGCAACAACTGTTGTTTGTTGTATTTTGATGCAAATATTATGTGTAGTTTCGTCCCACAGACCCCTTACCGGGGCGGAGCCTCTGGACCCCGCTGGGGGACTTCTGTCCCCCAGCATGATCGTGCTGGCTGTGTGGTCGGGTTATGCAGTCTTCACAGTACCATGGCAGACTGTCATCAAGGGCTAATTAGCACACAGCGGTCGTAATTATCATTGTCCGTAGTGGTCCAGACAGTGAGGTCTTTATGAGGTCGGCTTTTACAAATATAGACAGACAGACAGACACTGAAAGTGACCACAATGAAACAACTGCAAGGCATTGTACCACTGGCATAAATAATCAACAATCATGCATATGCAATATGACAATACTGAATAATTTTTTTCTAGTTAGAAGTGCACAAGAATTTAAACAATGCAGCTATTCCACTGACATTACATTTTTTAATGGTTTCTAGAAATGTGCATGTTTGTTTTTGTTGTCAGAAAAGTAGATCTGTATGACGTAATCACTGGCATACATTTATTTTGTAACATAACTACTGAATAGCAATCTATCCATTTTCGGTTGATAACTTTTCAGAAGAAATATGGCCAATATTCAAGGCCACTAAATGTAATTGCACTTACATACTTACTGTTTCAGTTCACTTACAAAATACAGGGACTGTGCCCCTTTCCCTTCAGTCATGTTAAAAATGTGAATGAGTAATAGTAGAGTTAAAGCTATGAAACCGGTCCTCTAACTCTACTAGTAAGGCAGTATAGGGATATGTAGGTTCCACTTTAAAAGTGATCGGCAATGCCACGTATTCAGCTGCGGCACTTTAAACACACTTTTGGTGATACTCAGGTACTTCTAAAATACCTCATTTCTGCTTTTAAAATTTCTTGCCATTATTTTTCTAGTTCACTTGTGGTAAATTAGGCTGACGCTGTCGGCTGTTCAGCACATTCAGGGTGTCTACAAATCCAGCCTAACAAATTTCCAGGAGATTTCCCGTAGACATTTAACACATTTACAGTAGATTTTTTTTACACTGATCAAGCCTCCTTAGTATTACAATTACATGTACATGGCAAGCCACATTATATCAATGCAGATACAGATATGAATTTTGAAATGTTTTTATACGAGCATGTGATGATGAGCTCCAGCCAACACTCATCACTGTGCCATCCATCCTACTCTACTCACAAAAATGATGCTAGTATAAATTTTTCCAGGAGAATCAACAAAATTCCAGGAGATTTCCAGTATTTCCAGGAGTTGTAGACACCCTGACATTATAAATAATACACATCGTATTGTATCGTACTCACCCACAGGTTTGCAATTTTATAAGGACAGTTGGTTCCTTATATTTTGTTTGCATGAACCATTTTAAAATACTCATGACGATAATTAAAATATAATAATAATAATAATAATAATAATTAAAACAAGAATCTGTTACATGAACATCAGCAGAAAAAATAACAAGGAAGTAATTCACAGCATCAGTATCTAGAAATCCAGCAACTGTGCCAGGAACGAAACTTCATGACTTGGCAGAAACTGAACTCTAACCAACTAGGTATGACTCAGTCATTAAACAGGAACATTATAATAACGTAATGCGTGAATCGTAATAATAACAACGCAAGTAAGTCAAAATCCAGCAAAGACAAAGATTAAGACTGCTTCACACAAAACCTAGGGCACAGTAGACGACTTGCATTTCCATTAATTAGCCGAAAGAAGTAATTATGTACTGGTGTGTTGTTTTTCACTGTGAGGAGTAGACATCTCTTTTGAAACTGATGAGTACATCTACCACCTGTATCATCCAAAAATATACCTAAGCTCTGCAGCAACAAACAAAATATATTAACATAAAATTAAATAAACCATTATAACAGTTTATCTTCAATGGATAAAAATATTCAAAAAATAAAAAAAGGAATAAACAGCCATACTTATGGGTACTGCATGTCACAGTACAAAATAACAGCATTACGGTGAACAATTAAAAGTTTCTGCACCTACAATGTTTCTCCAGAAATTCTCCAGTCATTTAGAGATATGGACAAAAAAAATTTGCCATCCTTTGCAGCGAACACGTGATGCTGTGTAACATAGTTACCAACATACATCATTAGCATAAATGCATATGTATCAAATGGTGCCTACTAAATTTGCGGTTCACAGACCACAGTAGTCACGACGCATATCTTATTCATTAACAAAACAACTACATCAGGCCAGTAATGTGTCAGCATTAGTCACTAGTAACAGGTGCAGCAGTCAATAAAATCTCTTTCCGGGAATGCATCGACATAATACAAAAATGAACAAGAAAGCTAATTACATTCTGTAGTCGACACTAAATTCTGCATTTTATATGGTAACTGCCACGACGTAAAAACTAACTCGGACAGTACGCTGCAGCCTATAAAAATGTTGCAGGTAAGTTTCGACACGAGCTTACGTTAAGTCTTGTCCATAGCTATGCATACATGCTACCTAATAAAGCATCTATTAAATGCAGAGGATGCTACCCAGCAGTAGACAACCAACGATATCACTAACCATGTTGCCACAATCCCACGATTCAAGGTATCTATCTTATTAATTTATGGAGATCACAGTCAACCCGCCGATGTGCCAACTCGCCGACATGAAGTCAACTCGCCGACGAGAATCTCACACACTTAGACGACAGATGCAAACTTTCGTGCGTTTTCACGTGCATCGAACATACGTGCTGTTCGCACAGTTGGAAAACGGATCAGCAGATCTGACTCTAAGTGTGTCACTTGACTCGTCGGCGAGATGACGACACTTTGGGCGAGTCGATATCTCGGCGATTTGACCGGCAGCTGTTCACTGTTGTGATGCGACCATCGGACCAGGCCCACACGCTGCTCGCGTGATGACATACAGTAAAGTCAGCTGCAGTGTCGTTTGTTGAAAATTGACAACAGCCCGTACAATGCTAAATTACTATCACTCAGTAATTTTAACATTATTTTGATTTTTATCAATTTTTCCACAGTTGAACCTGACAGTAAACCTTGATCACACGACATGATAACTTCCAACATGGCCCCGCGTGCATCACGACATCTCACACACCCATTACCTACTGGCGTAGAATGTTTATGAATTCATCTGCTGTACTCAAATTGTTTTTCGTGCTGCATTCGGCAGCTGCATAAGCTTTCCGCCTTGATTTTCACTGTTTCACATTTCACCGAAAAAACTGCACCTGTACTCCAGGCACGGTGGCATACATGATATTTCACTGTAACCGCCTCGAAAATATAATCGTCAAAAATGTTTTTTATCATTTATGACTTGACAAAGTTACTAATGTACCCGTACTGAAAGTACACTGCCACCCTTTCATGGCTCACGGCATGTAAGCAGTTTCTGTGTAAACATTCAAATCATTGTGAGATGCAATAACTATAAAATGTACAATTATACATAACAGAAATAGCATTAAATATCTTCATTAATTATAAATATTGTGGTTAAAATAAACAGTTGTAGGCTGAACATACGAGACAGCTACAGCAGACAAAAACTGCACAGAAAAGCCACTTTATACACTTGAATTATAAGTTTTGTGCTTTTAAATATTTTATTATTTGCAGAAATTTCCGCTCACCTCAAAAAGCACCGATGGAGACATTAACTGTACATAACACAAGACATTTGCAAACGCTGTCGAAATAAGCACTTTTTTTCTGCCTCATTTTATGCAACAAAAGACAACAGTAAAACATTATAGCAGTTAATACAGACAAAGGATCATAGACAACTGCATGCGTACATGCAATTTTGTCATCTCGGAAATTCCCATACTCACTAAAAACCCAACCAGCAACTAAAACACTCTGCTAATGCAGAAAAAACATGACATTAACTGTAGATAGAATATAAAACAATAGCTGGTGACAGCGGCAGCAAATGAAGCATCTTGTACATGCAGATATATAAAAAAAATCAACCAATCGAAAACAAGTCATAGAGTGCCGCCTGCCACGCACACAAGCCAACCAGAGGCGATTATTACATTACGCATATAAACATAATAAATGGAATCGTCAATTGACAGTCCAGAGTCCAGACTGCAAATAGCTAATGTGTGCAATGACAGTATGTACCAAAAGTCGGTGCAAATGCTGCACATGTCGGAGGCACTGAGGTCCGGTTTTTCCACAGCAAATTAATCTCCCGTTAATTTAATCCGGCAAACGGACGATTTAATTAACGAACTGCCGGTGGAAAAACGACATCTGAGTAAATTGATCATTATCTGCCGGATTTAATGCCGTATTAAATTAACGGGAGATTAATTTGCTGTGGAAAAACCGGACCTGAAACTACAGGAATATAAAACGGAGTAATGGATATGCTTCAGGCATCGAAAACGGCCGAGTAAAAATTACAAGATCAGTCAACTGAACAACCCGTTTCTGTGGAAGAAAGCCCCATTAGCAGGCGGAGTATTATGCTGCCCTATAGACTCTATAATATAATCCTACTACCACCATCAATGCTACTGTTCTCGGCTTCCAAAGACACCGAAGGATTGGCTGTGCTAAAAGGAAGCTGCCACACAGCCATCCAAGGAGCTCAAGGTAACCACAGGCAACAATGGAATACGCCTTATTTCTGTAGTGCACTAATGCTGTTGGCTGGGCAACATGACATCACTAAGCCAGTATCTGCGAACATTTCATGCCGGTGGACCAATGGATAAACTGTCCAACCAAGATCATTCCATAGAAACAGAAGCGGAATCCGACAGGACAAATGCATGAT
>Ga0209782_1000392_pt1 | contig 18441 bp, 17 predicted proteins | sample WorMetmaBAHAMAS1_FD_187390 | JGI IMG/M metagenome (GOLD analysis project Ga0209782, IMG submission 187390) | Marine gutless worms symbiont microbial communities from Max Planck institute for Marine Microbiology, Germany - Inanidrilus... | ecosystem: Host-associated > Annelida > Digestive system...
TTATCCTCCTCTGTAAACACTGTAAATTTATTGAAAAAATCTAATACAATTACAGAGATAATGAATTTTTCCTAAGGGATTGTTCTTTTATTGGCACACCTTATACTTATGAGTTGCCAGTTTCAGTTTTTTTTGTTCTCGGCTAGCAATTTTCTTATTTCATAATATTCATGCTCTTTATGAATAGATCAGCAGCCATCAAGACTAGATGAGTCGTTCATGCTAGAGGAGATAATGCAGGTAGTGTAAAGGTTTTGGCCTGTCTGTACAAGGCCCATTAAACCTTTTTACTTTTGTTATTTTTGTGTTGTTCTGTTGGTAATGCAGTTATTTAATAGTGATAACAGTAGTAAGACAGCTTATTGGTTTTGTTCTGCTAGCACCATTATGAACACCGACAGCAAATTGAAGAAAATCCAAAAATAGTCTTCTTTGTGCCCACCGTTGGCCTTGTGGCACAGCAGAAGCGCATGTTTCAGCGCTACTTGAGCCAGCTGAATATTCTCGCCCAGAGCGGAGAGCAGGACTCGAAACTGCCGCTGAAAGACTTGATGCCGCAGTACGATGTGATTGTCATGACTCCGCAGATCATGTTGAATTCACTGAGCAACGACGACAAAATGTCGCTGAGTCTTTTCACGCTGTTGATATTTGACGAATGCCATCATACGATGAAGAACAATCCGTACAATGGCATCATGGGACACTACATCGATGAGAAATTTGAGGCGGAAAATATGAAGAAGACTGTGCACTTGCCACAGGTTTTAATTTTATGTTATTTACCAGTGCAGTCAGTGCTTGTGTCTGCTGTAAATACTGATGATTGTTCGGTTATTCCTTCCAAACGATGCTGCATAAACCATCCGATTGTTGTGCCACCTTCTCATTTTGATGTTCATCTGCATATACTGTACAGACACTGTACGGATAGTATCTACTTTGAGTTCTTGTAAACATTTTGTTGTTTCTTTTCTGTGGTGGATTTATCGTAATTTTTATTTTAGCATTAGCATTATGGTTGCATTACAATGAACAGGCTGGAAGATAAAGCAGCCACATTTAATGGTTAAAGCAGTGGATCTCACATGTTTAACTGGGTCTGATTCATATGGAAATCAGTGGCAAAGTTATTTGGGCACTTAGTTGACATTTAACATTCCTCTTTTTTGCTTTACAGTTAGTTATGAAAAAGTCGTGAAGTCTGCCGAGTCTTCAGAAGAGAAGGGTCAGACATATGACATTAAAGATGTTATCGATGTTATCATTAATTGTTGTTCTTTTGTCTTATGCAGGTGATTGGTTTAACAGCATCAGTGGGCGTTGGCAAAGCAAAGTCTATGCAACAGGCTGTTGATCATGTTCTAACGTTGTGTGCAAACTTGGATTGTCAGGACATCAGCACTGTCCGTGACAACATTGATGAACTAAACAGACATGCTAACAAGCCCACCGAAGGTACAATTGTTGTTGATTTGTTGCTAATTACTTACCAGTTTTTGCTGCAGCATATTGTTTTTAAAAATATGAGTCACTGTCATATGTACTTCTTAATAATTGGTATAATGAAAACATAATGACAACATTCCAACCTTCCAACCCACTTACTGCCTTACTCTTCCACTTCAGATTCGGCTTTGGCTTGCCATTTTGTGCTTTTTCAAATTATGATTACTTACTCACTTATTTGCATTTTGGTAAAGCATTTAAAGGTTTGACAAAATAAAATTGAACCCATAAACTTCAGTATTAATCCGAGATGTCTCTAGCTGAAACCCAACGGGAAAAAGTTTTTATTGCATCGGAGTGTTGGAATTGCTTTTGCAGTGACGAAGGAGGTATGTGGGCGCGTGAACGATCCATTTTTTGCTACAGTTACGAACATTATGCAGCAGATCGAAAGTCGCATGCGAGAGTCGCCGTATGCTGAGGAATTGACTTTGGATGAGCCAAATCGTTTGCAGGCACCGCCTGACCACGGCAGTGATCGTTACACTCAATGGATCAACTCACTAGTGGCCCCCATTGCACGCATCCGACAACAGATAGCTCGACGGTTTTTCGTCTCATGCCAGCATTATCTGGAGGTATCTGACAACATCTGTTACTCCGTTTGATAGTCATTTTCCACATGAACCTGTGTTATTTAATTCTGCCTCAGTTTTCATCGTCCGTTTGTTTGAAAAGCGAACCGTTTCTAGCACAGCTGTGAGAGGTTTTTATTGGCCAATTGAATAGTGTCGTGTCGCTGAATAAAACTTGGAGCACAAGTCATCTGTCACAAATGTTGTCAACAGTCGACCAATGACAGTCACTAGTTTATCACACTGACCATTTACCTTTGTGTACAGCACAATTGACATGATGCAGTGCATCATGTGGGATTGTCTGCCACAAATAACCTTTGTTAATTCCTGTGTGACTAGGTTTACAACACGGCTCTGCTGATAAATGCTGACTGTCGAACCATCGATGCACTAAACTACATTATTAAAGAATTCAGTTTTCCAGATGTCAACTTGTCTCCATTTGAAGATGGCACTGATATGTGGCTCAGGCAACTGTTTGAAGGTAACTGTTCATAGAAATTTTCAGCGGAAATAATAGCGTAAAAATGGCTATTCTGACGACAATAATGATAGTTCAGATATGAATGATATTGGTGACGATACCACAGTGTAAGTTTCTGCAGTTCAGTTGATGAATGTCGTGTTATGTTAGGTGGCAAAAGCTGGTTTCCAGTATTTTGTGGTAACTGGTAAATCTACCACCTACCAATATTGGTGTATTGTATTTAGCCAAAAAGATTACACTCATTTTAGCATTGCAGACTCCAAAAGACAAAATGAGAGACAGTTTGGACATGGTGTACAGCATGTGTCTTCAGTTTTTGTGATAAATAAGCAACAATACAAACATTTTGTTACTCCGAGTCAGTTCTAACTTGATATGTTATTTGTTAAATCATTTGCAGACGATAAAGATCGTCTCACAGCTATCAGTATGGACCCTTCATGTGAAAATCCAAAGCTGAATGAACTCAAGGAGAACATTTTGAAGCATTTCAGAGAAAACAAAGACTCTTGTGGCATTGTGTTTGCAAAAACACGTGAAATGACCGTAGCATTGATGAACTGGATGAATGAAACGGACGAACTAAAGGAACTGAATCCACACAATTTGGTTGGATCAAATGCTCCATCTCAGAAATCAGGTATGTCAATGTTAGCAGACTGACGAGAATTTTGCCTTCTTTGAAGAATGGATGTAGCAGGTTTTTTTTTAAAGAAGAACAGCGAAAAATTTTTGGGCAAACTAACAAAAAAGTTTGTGGCACTTTATCGCAAGTTCAGGCTAGAGACAGGCATATGCCACCTTGGATATGCACCAATTCTGTGGCAGTAAAATACTAGTGTAAATAATTGAAGTTCAGTTCTGATGAATTGGTTACTTTGATAAAACGTAACATTGTATAGTGTGCATAACTGTCATTGGATGCATACACGTATGCAGGCTGAGCTACAGAGGACCTAGACCAAGTAGCAGCGCGGTCATATTAGAAAATTTCTTGGCACCCAAATTTGCACCGCATTCACAGTTTGCTAGTAAAGTCCGTGTATTCAGATGCTTAGTTACCAGTTGGTCTACCGAGTAATATGGGCATTGTAAAATGAATGTCTTCAATCATCAGCTAACATCTTATATCTTCCTGTTCACTTTTTCTGACTAGTTATCTTGTGCCAGTGCCTCAGATTCATTTACACACTATATATATTTATATGTATGTCTGCCTCCAAAGTTATGCTGTTATGGGCGTAGCGGTATAGAATTATGTGTACCGTGGTCCTGCTTCCCCTATTCTTTCCCGAATAACTCGGTCAAAAATGAACCACATGTAGTAATTTTTGGCATACAGAATTCTGGATGAATTGGAAACCAGCAATTAGGCATTAGTCCACTACAACTGAAAAATATCACTGCACTGCCTTGTGTACTGTAATGCATATGGCCAATTGGTCATAGTTATATCGTTTCCTCCCAAAAATTGGATGACTGAACAGCCAGTTGTTGTGTTGCTTATAAACTTGAATTTATTATCTGCACTGACGTACCCTTCCAGGCTTCTTAACACTGATCTATCACATCATCCACCATGCTGTGCTGGCATTCAGCCATGCTTCTGTCTCAACAAATTGCTGATGCAGCTGGCACTGACATTGTGCTGTTTGGTTACAACTGGTACATATACTAGATCATTTTGTCAGTTCTCAGGACAGTTTCTCAGTGGTGAAAAAATAAACCCGGCTTCATGTTCTAAAAATTTCTCCAGTTGCAGCTACCAATGCTTTAAGACAACTTACCGCAGAAAGTGACTTTTCAATTTTTCAAAGTACAGTAGCTAAATTTTATGGGTAAAGTGGATACATTCATAATGCCTTAGTGTGAAATTTCCTCAGCACTTAAAGTACCAAAAATTATTAAAATTGGTTCGTGTTGACTCGAGCTATTTATGAAAAAATGGGGGCATTATTTGTATCATGGCATGGAGTATACACAGATGCTGTTATTATTGCTACTGGTCATCTGTTTGATTTTATGTGGTACTAAACTCCAGGACAAACTCAGGTGAAACAGGAAAATGTGTTGAAGTCGTTTAAGGATGGCAAGCACAAAGTCATCATTGCGACGTCAGTTGCGGAAGAAGGCTTGGATGTCCGACAGTGCAACTGGATCATCAGATATGAGCACGTGACGAATGCTATCGCTCGTGTTCAGTCAAGGGGTAAATTTTTGTTTCAGTATGTGATACATTCCTGTAAATTGTTCCCTTGGTGCCACTTTGTTATCTGCAAAGAACAGTTATGCTGTGATAATGGAATAAGAAGAGCTTCTCCAAAATTAAAATTAAAATAAGCACTTAAAAAACTAATAGTACATGAATGAGGGCAGTATTTCTTTGAGCTTGGATTGGTTGTGGTAGACCATGATGTATAAATTATCGGTACCTGGGGGTATGTGTCCTCGGAACTGGTAAGGGCTGGGCTGACCCGAGTCGTCCTATAATAGTAGAATCCCGAGATGGTGCATGGTGGATTATAACAGTAGATTGTCAGGATTATTCATGATTTTTCTGAATAATTGTTTGCTTAACCCTTCCTGAGTGTATATGGCAAATAGGATTTATTGGTCCATGGTCGGTGGCCATGCATCCATCTCACTATGAATGCTGTTGGCACCACCTGTTCAGCTGTTAACTGCTGAACGTTTTCCATAGAATCTTCACACTGAATACTGTGAACAGGTCGTGCAAGAAAGGAAAATTCAGAGTACATGGTAGTCGCCGAGCAGGGACGTGGCGCTGCTGACAAAGAAGTGTTCAACAAGATACGCGAGAACATGATGCTGCGTGCCATCCATACCATCCAGTTTGAATTGGCCCCAGATGAGATTCACAGTAAGATTCGCCAGTTTCAGGAGATGGCAAAGGTCGAACGTGAGATGGCATCAAAGAGTAAAGATCTCAGTCAACGAATGCGCGCTCATCAGCGGCCTGCAGACGATGGCGTGTACACCTTGCGTTGTCTGAAATGTGACAAATTTGCGGCATATTCATCAGACATTCGCACGATTGAAGGGTCTCACCGGGTTATCCTCGACAAGAGGTAAAAAATTTCTGATGATGAACCTTGCAGCAGAATTCTGTAATACATAAGATGAAGTGATGTCACATATGTCACGTATGATCACCATATTATGGGGCAACTTGATGTACTCTGTAAAGTGAGAATTTAATAAAATTTTATTTCCGTCATTTTCTGAAGGCAACCGTGTTGTTGGTGCAGTTTAACACACAATAATGCACAGGCATGATTGTTAACTTACTAATAATTCACTTGCTGCACATCACGCGGCAAAACAGCTGGAACCAAGAAATGACGTCACTGTCACTCCATGTATTGACTTAAAACCAATAGCATACATTACTGGATTAGCTATATATGACTTTGCATTTTGTCAGACTGCTGAAGTCATCATGTTATTGCATGAAGTGAAGATGTAATGAAATGATGAGTTTCGAAATCAGGAAACACTGTTGGGAGTCATTTTATTGGGACACCCTGTGCTGCACTGTAAGTATAGGAGTAAATGTGACACTAGCAACACTTTCCTTTTTTCACTGAAAAACTCTGCTACAATCAATGTACATTACTGCAGACATGTTGGTAAAACGGTGAAGCAGTGTTCCATGCAGACATTGCGTAATCAGTAAATGTTTTGCAGCAATATTTTTCTGCCAGTGTAATGTGAACATTTTTTTTATTAACTTGTGCATAGCAATAGTCGTGTGATGTAATAGCACTGTCCATTTCACTTCTATGTGTGTGTTCTTTGTCTAGATTCAAGAAGCGTGTAGAAATACGACCACACCCAGAACCAAAGAAATATGATAATTTCGAACTCAGCGGCATGATTTACTGCAAAAATTGCAACTTTAATTGGGGAGTGATGGGCGTGTATAAGAAAGTGCCCTTGCCGAAATGCAATATTGCAAAATTCGTTGTTGTCAATCCTAATAACATGAGGAAGAAGTACTCGCGATGGAAAGAAGTTCCGTTTGATGTTCAACCGATCGATCCAAATGACCTAACAGGTATTGATGACGTAGCGACAGACACTGATGACAGTGATGATGATGAGGACACATTCTGGCGAGAAAATGATAATGCAACCACGTAAATTGGCTCAGCGAACATTCTGCAAGAATCATGGCGGCTGTCAGTAAAGTCAGTGATTAATGCTTGCTGTGGTATCGATGCTTATAAACTTTATTTCACTTTTGCATATTGTCTATTCGGTTTTATTGTGCTGTATTGAATTATATAACTCTGTTGTTAAACAGTGACAGAGTCTATTAATGTGATACATTCTGTTCAGTATATTCATTCTGTACTATAGTAACCACACTGACAGTAAAGTTCAGTAATTGCTACTTCATTCTTTACTGTCACCTTAATGCATGTATTAGAAACATACTTAAATTGAAATATGTCATACATTTGTGCCAGTGCTGATGTTTTGTTTATGTCTGTCAACTTAGAGAAGTAGGTGTGGATACTGAATAATGCATTGCAGAGTATTGTTGTGTAATTAGCGTAGCACGAGATGTAATATATACAACTCGCACTTACGCTACGATGTCAATGTCCATCTGTCTGTGACGGAAGTGCATTGGCGCATTATAGCTAATTTAGGTTTCAAATTCCGATCCCACTTTACCGCGCATTGCGGCCGCCGTGCTGCTTGCGTGCGGATCATCTCGCGCCATGCTAGCCAGTGCTAGACTCTCTTGTTTTGTAATTTACTGTATTAATTTTAATGTTCCAGTTATATTGAACTTATTTAAACCAGGCCATTTTGTTGATATATCATTTATACGGAAACTTGTTTTATTACTGTAAAATTTCGAGTATAATATGGCCAATTTTGACAATACCCCTCTCAGACAAGACGTGGGTTATGCATGCATAGTAAGCTTGTCGATTTTCCACCAGTGGCGGATGAGGCCAGGGTTTACTCTGAAAGGACTGTTTACAGCATTTGACGTTCTAGTTGTATTAACTGGAATCGCTGTGCTTTACAATGCGCTTAAGGCATCTTGAGCCACCCCCCCCCATCTAATACATGGTTCCTTGGACCCAAATGAGTCTCCACAAATGGCATCTTGATTGGTTCAGCCGTTTTTACACAGTTCAGGGTTGTGACCAATGCACAGACAGACACAGAGACCATGTTACCAGCGTACATCGAGACATGCACATAGAAATCGGCTGTGTCTAAACTCTACAGTCATGAGATATTGCCGTAAGATCTTGAAAAGGTGGCCCGTGATTTCAACTGCCTATTGGCTTCATCAGGACTTAATCTGGCAATACAGCAACTGCTCTGGAGTCTTTGCAATGCAATAATACAGCACTTGAGAGAAGATATGCCGTTTTCGGTTTCAGCATTTCACTAAGTAATGCTGAAGAATAACTAGTTATGTGAGGTGGGAAAATAAAGCATCTTCTAATTTCTTATATTCTTAGTAACATTGCTGTCAAAAATTGACCAAATCAATTGATGTAGGTCAAAGTTACAGCAAGCCGAATGTGTCAACTCTCAACCACAGAATTTCGTTGGAGAAAAGTTTACTGCCCACATTTTTGGTTCTGTACAATCCTTACTGACGACAACTAGCACTACATTCTCCTCAGCAATGTAACATAAAATAATCTCCATACTGTGTGAAATGAAAAAATGCATTTATAAATTGTACAGAAGTGTGATATAGTTAATTAAACTACCTCCAGATAATTAATATGAGAAAAAATGCTACACATGAGGCCTCACTATATAAATTTTTACATTTCAAACATCAGAACGACCCGTAACTGAAGTGCATGTTTACACTCATCATCAGATAACCAAAAAATATCTACAACGTCATCGCACAATCTCTCAGCAGTTTATGGCAGTTGGTTGTAACCATCAGTATGTACACTGTCATCAGTATCATAATCGTATCGTCAGTAGCACCATGGAACGACGATATATGCTATACGATATTGACGCCTTGCAAGTTATGCTGCACGTTAATCAGCTCTTGGTCATGTTTCAGTTTCTCTTTTCTGAACATTTTCTTCATTGCCGTCTTCTGCTCGCGCCGTTCCTATCGGAAACACGGACATGCAACAAGTTTTGACAGCAAGTAATAAGCAGACGAGGTAAAACTGGATTACTCGAATACTCGTATAATCACCAAAAACATCAGAGCCCGGAGGATGTTTCTAAAATTTAAATTTTGGTTCTATATGTTTCTGTCTTGTGCAGAGTAGCCCAGAGCTAGCCTCCAAGATTGAGCTGCTCTGCGCGTTACTAGTTTATGATATAATCAATCGGGGTGGACATCTTACTTTATTTCAATTCATTCAACAACCCTACAGCAACACTCATTTAACTGCCTCCTTCCGAAACAATCCGGGTAAACCAGCATCACAGATGTAAACCTATCTGGCTTTGAATGAAGCGAGAGATGACGGGGTGTCAGTGGCATCAGCGAGACTATATGCAAAGCAGTTTGGACAGATAATTAGAATGCAACACAACTCTTTGATTCTTGACTACAGTAATATCAGTAGTGATGCACACGAAGTGTAATTCAGTAATTCACAGTCTCTGACCTGAGCGTAATTACTGCGATTTACGTCACTGCTCAAGTTTCTGACCTTTCGCATTTCACGGACGGCTTGCTTGCGAGCTCGCTTCTCCTCGACTGTTTCGCCTTTGACTCGTTGTGGCGGCTGCGCAGTCGTCGACGCGAGGATCTCCTCTTCCTGTTCCAGCTGACGCCGAGTGAGACCTCGAGATGCCAACACATCGGACGGAATCTCCAAGTTCTTTGTTAGTTTAATCGGATTCACCGGATGCTGCGATAACATAACACAGAACCACATTACATGAACCTCTTGCTTAATGGCCATTTTTCATGCAAACCTGCGTTGGCCATGTCCCCCAAATTTTTGAAGATGAATTTGAATAAGTGACACATGGGCCAGATGCCTTTGCCGTGACCCGACCCAACAATGTGATAGCACTAAAGGAACTCAGAGCCCTACCATAGATGATCACACACTGGAATTCGTTTACCCTTTCTTCATCTACCACTTAGCTGTTAAGCACAGCAGTATTGCTCCTTTTATAATAATAATAATAATACACATTATTTGTATAGCGCCTTATGGTCGTAACTTCAGAGGCCTCTGATTAATATCATTTTATACTATTACTCGTAATTACTAAAAACTATAATTACTAGTACAGACTTTCACTGATTTAATGCTGTTAGCTTGAAAAAGATCCAATATGTAAAAAAGTTACAGCAGTCTTAAACAAAGATTCTTCATTGGAAACCTAACCTAAATGGAAGTAGAAGCAGCATTATATTGCTTAAACAAGAGAGTCTAGCACTGGCTAGCATGGTGCGAGATGATCCGCCTGCAAGCAGCACGGCGAGCAGCACGGCGGCCATTATGCAAGCAGCATGGCGGCCGCAATGCGCGGTAAAGTGGATCGGAATATGAAACCTAAATTAGCTATAATGTGCCAATGCACTTCCGTCACAGAGAGACGGACAGACAGATGGACACTGACATCATAGCATAAGCGCGAGATGTATATATTACATCTCGCGCTAAAAAGTAGGCTACTGACAGCTCCACTATAAACAATGAATAATATTGACATGTAATGGATCTGTTATGTTAAGAACCATCTTTCTCAGATTTTGATGGAAACTGAGCTAATGTACACTACCATGTATCTCTTTAGTATAATAACTTAAAAACTTAATTTGTGCTGTGAAATTACTGAACTACCACGTAACTGCAGTTTGCATAAAATTTTATAACTCTAGTTAAAAATTCCACAGTATTTCTTATAGTGTTTTGCATACCATTACTGTGGTGTGCACGTGCATGTATTTGGACATGTATGCCTGGGATTCCTATTTTTATTCATGCGTACAAAGAACAGCATATTCATAAATACAAATTTACATACATGACATGCATGAAAGTATTAAAAATGCAAGTTGCCTTTTCTGTTTCTTCTTTTATAGTAGCAGGTCGATTGTACAACGTTGAGTGTGTAGCTATAACAGAACACGAGCAAATACAGAGCTACAAGAATGATCAGTACAGTGCAGATGACCAGCTAAATCAGAAACAATTATTACAATTCTCAGTCTGTTTGAGCCAATTTTCTCGACAATTTTCCTGTGATTTTGTCATTTTAACTGACCGACACATGGTGCGTTAAAAACTGCATAACAATAATAATAATAATAATAATAATAATAATAATAATAATAGTAAGAGGAGTAAGGATCATTCCAGCTATCTAGTTTCTTTCCGTGCATAGCAGAATTTTTTCATACCTGGGAATGAAGTACCGGGGTAAAAAATATAATAATAATAATAAATAATAAATTCTTATTCAGTGCTTCAATTCTGTTTTGACTTTGGAATCTTTCATTTCCACTGATGAAGATCCGTATCTCTAGCCACCTGTGATATTTGATTTTAGCTTTTGTTTTTAGCCACAGGGATCTTTACTACCTGGGGTCCAAAAAAATAATAAAAATGTAAATAAAACAGCCATAACGGCAAAACGTCAACCACAGTATATGGCCCCAGTGGCAACAAATAATAGGAAACAGAAGAATGAAAGGTAAATTAATGACAAATCAATCGATCGTCATTCCATACTTTTAACAATTATTTCACCAGACTTTTATCAAATGAATTAAATCGTGCAACAGTTGTTGCGAGAACTTACAAAGAATGGTCTCGCAGTCCCACTTTTCACTTGGTTCTTCGATGACCATTTCCGTTACATCATCGCTGCCGTCCGACCCTTCGTCCGCCAAGCCACACTCATCTGAAGCTTTCTCTCTCAAGTCTTTCAGCGTTCTGGTCCATTCACACACACACAGCCAAATGGACATAAAACATTAGCTTTGTATCTGCCCGATATGCACAGTTAAACTAGAATTACATGTATACAGTTTATAAGAATGTGTACTGTAAAATACTGATATGTCGATTTGCATCAGAACAGACATCATATTGACTTTTAGATACATACACGAAAATGCACATGAAGTTAGTAAAATATCAACACTGAAAAGGACACAGATTCATTATTACACAAGCTGATACTGCACAATCCGTGCAACGTCACTTTCACCAGCATATTTAATCACTATTGGCAGTAAGCAAATTTCAGACATACACAGTTGTGAAATGTCGTCAAATTTTCAAGAACTCCCAAATCCGAACAGTTGCATTTTACACAAAACTAAGTGCTAATTTTTTCAACAATTTATTTCATTTGAAGAAAGAGGAAAGTTTGAACAGTAAGTAATAACGACAGTAATAATTAATCAACAAACATCTTTTTCTGTTGCTGTTCAAACTGCTGTACAAGTAGCTTCATTCTGTCACTTCTCGGATGCAAGTAGCCATCGATGTCTTCGTGAGAAAGGTCGCCAATCTCTTCCTCACAGTACGTCTCAGCAAACTAAACAATACAGCATTCACATATGATCTCCTGATGGAATATCAACCCGATACTGAGTTCAAATCATTATTTCATTATTGTCCAAAGCACAGCAGAGTACTGGGTTTACAACTGTGTGTATATACGGGGCAGTGCTAAACCCCTGAAAACGGCTAATTTCAGACATGACAGATTAACCTTATATAAGATTATTCTAAACATCTGTGTACAGCAGTACTAACAATTTTATCAAGATCAATTAACTGTTGTAGAAAAGGCATTAACTCAAACAGAAACACTGCTTTTTGATACCTTCTCAAACATATCATCAAGAAGAGTGAGTTTCTCATTTCGCGGTAAGACGGACGACGTCATGGAGTAGCTGGTGAGTGCTGACTTGGCAGCGGCACCGTCAAATGAGCCAAAACCACTACAACTTGCATCATCAGAGCCATATTCCGATGATCCATCAGATGCGCTGTCACTCTCCGATGCTTCTTCCGATATCTGCGGCAGTCTAGCTTGGCAGTATACGGTTGTGGCTTCATCTTCATCCTCAAATAATCCGCTGGATAAACCATAATATTTCTACTTCATTATAAAAATTACAGGCTCAAAAGCAGTCTAATTATATTGGTGCAAAATTCACGACATTAACTTAGAATGACCTCAACTCAGGCTGTTGAAAGTTCAGAAATTTACTTAGCTGTATTACAATTTGCAATAGCATTGTACTTGCAAAAATGGATTAGTTGTAAACTCTGTTAGTTATTTTTGGGAGTTATTTTGGCTATTTAAACAAATGAATTTTAGTTACATAAAATTTGTAACTAAACTGTATACCGAACCTGTGAACAAACGTGTTAATTGAGCCTAGTAACAATCTTAAGAAAATCACAAACCCGTAAATTATTTTTTTAAACAAACAGGCACATCTGGTAGCAAAAGCAGCTACACCAAAAAATACTACAATTTAATAATAAAATTTTTACGGTAACTCACCAATTTTTTGTCACTAATTACTTGCAGCAGAATATAAACATTAAAATTTAAACCAAACCAATATGGCAGTACACACCCACATACAATTTACGACCATTATACAGGTCGGCCAGTTTTAGCTGGCACGAGGGTTAACAACTGGAGGGGGATATTGTTACAGCAAAGTTTTACCAAACATGAACACTTCCAGAAAAGGAAGACAGCTCACTCAGATTACAGACAAGATTGACCAAGTTGTCCACTCCATCACCACACTCTGAGCAATGTATTATCAACAGGATTACTACGGTACATGAATATGCACATGTTCTTACTCAAGTTCTTGATCCATGTTATCTTCTGTATTCTGCAGCACTGGACCTTCAGCAATGGTGACAAAGTCATCTTCGAGGATATTATCTGGGTTGTCATAATCAAAGTCTACATCAAGTCCTGCTACGATGTCGGGATCCCAGTCCAACTGCGGTCCTGCACATACATTTATACAAACATGTAAGCAAAGCAAATTAACCAAGTTACTTTATTAAAAAATCTGCTGAGGTACCATGCTCTATTAAAATAAAATTCTATCAATACACTGCACATCTTGTTACTCTAAATTTAACTTCAAGCTCAGCTTGCTTAAACAACTGCCACTGCCTATAATTTAAAAATTAACTTTTCTCACACCGCATAAATTTCCCAACATTTCGAATCACCTATAGGAGCAACAGGCACAAGCCAGTTACACATATCACTAATTCACCTGCGACTGCAGTCTGACTGATAAAGTATTAGCGACCATCAGCAAATAAACCTAAGATCATGCATTCATGCTACAGGACCTTTTTTGACCTTTCCCTAATTCCTGCTATTTGATCTGACATCTATAATTCCTTGTTTTTTTTCCAGGCTACCCACACAAGTGATTGCTGACTAGTGGTCATTCTAGTACCTGGCATTGGAGCAGCACGGTTTAGCAGGCCGACTTTTGTCTCGACAGCAGATCCAAATACACTTGACGGCAAATGTAGTGAAGTGTCCAGTGGCAGCTAGCACACAATCAGTAGCTGTTACTACTTACACGACCACTGCATACAGATGACACAAATAACATCATGCGCTTTAACGTTACAAATTCTCATAAAGTTAAACTGCTCAACACTGCTTCACAATTGCACAGAAATACTTATTACCTGGTCAGCACTGATACGAAAGTGTTCAACAATTCCAACATCATTTAGCTCATTGACATCTTTCAAATGCTGAAGATAGTCATACTCATCATCATAGTATATGCCAAACTTCCTCTGTTCACTTAGTCGATCGTCTTTCTTCTGCAGCATTAACAATTTGCATGACTGTAATGTATGTTCGACAACCAGAACTGCAAGACTATTCAGCAGTAAGTAAGGCTGCTTTTCATTTTTACATTATAAGAACAGTAGTATATATGATGTTTATTTGATACTGTTACCAATACTATAGCACATTAATTGGTGACTTCCACTTATGCCAGAAATATGACCGACTGCCATGCTCAAAATACTCATTAAAATTCAGACACTGTAAAACAGCAAGCATCATCGTCAAAGCCTTTTAAAATAATGTGTATAGATTACACTGGCTACATCACACAAACGTGTAACAGTTGTACAGCTACTATACAGGCAATCTGTGCTGGGCGGCACCACCAGTTACAAACTGAAAGATTTTGTTGAGGCCAATTTTTACTGCTCACATTTTCTGCTATTGGCAACTAGCACATACAGGTAAGATAGAATACACAAGAGTTTTCCTCAACAGTATTACCGATATCATCTCCATACCTGGGTTTGCTGCATCATGCAAAATAAAAATCCACAAAAGGCTCACATGTCACTAACTATCAATGAGCTTCTCCAACAGAGGCAGGGCACAAATTCATATATAAGTTAGGAAACAAAGGCTCTGCTGAAATAGACAGACCGTAAACACTGTGTCAACTGAAAAAATCATGTTACTTTTAGGCTGCATGAATTAACCTTCACTACAGACAGACACAGATAGCAGCTGCAGAGTGTGTTGCTTAGGCCAAATTACTCAGAGCATTTCGTACTGACATGCAGCTGTTCTTATAATGAAAAATCAGCAACAACATAATCATTACATTAAACAAAGAGATGTATAGCATACATGACTAGATGTCTGTTCTGGTAACAGGACATTTTCAGATCCACCAGCAAGTAGGACTGGATCATGCTGACTTCGACTTCCCAGTGTAAATGAAATAGCATGTTTCTTGTCAATGAATTTCTTCTTCTTTCCAGGCTACAAAGGTATATTTATTTTCACATTAAATGTACAAATACACAACTAAAATACACTACGTCTACTGCAAAGACTGATTGTTATCAAGTAACTGCTTCATAATATTCTGATTATTTTACAGAGTATGAACAATAGGCAGTGGAAGCATCTAAACAGTGGACGGGCCAATCGCTCCTCGGTGCCGTAGAGCAACGCCGAAGGCATCGAGAGCGAGACGCTGAAGGTGTCAATGGCGTGGGAATGGGTCGGGGATATCCCCCTCCCAGCCGACTAGGGGATCTGTGGGAGTGTTGTGAGCTCACCCAACAGGGTATGAGGAAGAGTCCCGGCCGAAATTGAACCTTACAAAAACTGAACATCAAAGAAGCCATCTGGTGGTATGTTTTTCACTAAATTTTCTTCCACTAATGCTTAAAATGAACCAAAGTGGTGGACGTGAGTGTCCACTACAGATTGACTCGGCTCTCAAAAGTCGGCGGGCCGGAGATAGCTGTGGCCCACAGGGGCCAAGTCCGCCCAGCCCAATAGCTTCTGCCACCCATGGTATGAACTGATCGAAGTTCACTGATGCTGATGGCCCCGAATTGAACCAAACCGGTGGGCAGTTGAAAAAATAAAGCCAATGTAGTGTAAAAATGTCCACCAACGGTTTATTGAGTCTCCATCCAAAATTCAGACGAGGCTTTGACTAGGCTAAGACTACACCCGACGGCAATGGTACGGAAATAACTTGGAGATATTGCCTACACAGTAACACAATAGAAGTAACATAATCAGCTGTAAAATATATAATAACTAACTACCATAATAAAGCTAGTTTAGCAATCTTATATACACAGTTACACGTTTTATACAAAGTAAACAAACACAACATAGGATACTTGTAAACATAGATAAATTCGATTTAAAAATTCATGTAGAGTTGTTACAGACAATCAATTTATTCGTAGAGTACAAACCACAGTAGTGTTAAATTACTAAACTGTGGCGTAAACTGTAACGTACTCACATCTCAACGAGCATTAACGGACGCAGGTGTTAACACCTCAATGTCCTACTCCGTATCTATATCACACCATATATACACTACGTTTCACATATCTCATACACTGATCTATCACTTTAAAGAACCGACTTGATAAACATTGGTCTAGTCAAGATGTTCTTTTCAATTTTACGCATATTTAACAGGAACTGGAAGTGTACTATTTGTATGTTATTCATGATGTGTGCAAAAAGGACTACCTGCGCCACCAGAACTCATCGTTTGGAATTCTATTTTTCTTTTTCAGACCACATGAAACTAATGATGCTTGCAGCCACGTAGTACCTGTGGAATAGTCTTGCAGTTGACAACAATTGCAGTTCAGTGTGTTATATTGCATTGCATTGCTCCATGCAATATACATCAAGTATGACTGAATCTTTAGATATAGAATGTATTAATGTAAAAACCATTTTTCAAATACTCATTAATAGGCATTATAGATCTATAATTAGCAAAAGAACTGTGCAATTAAATAGCTTATATTTTCTGAGTATCAGTGATATACTTTGTTCTATACTACAAATTAACTGTCTTTTAAATAAATACATGTATCACTATATAGCTTTGTGAATAAATTTCAGTCACATCAACTGGAGGTCACTTACATGGAATGACAATTAAAAAGTCTCGACTTATCTGCACAATGTATCAAAATTCAAAACTGGTCTTGCAATACTGTCATATAAAATGTATTTAACAGTTTGACAGAGACGAAAATGTTGAATTACCACAGATCACAAACACACTGAATATGATGTCAAAACATATCACGAATTTGTTCTATACATGGTAAATGTACTTCAATGTCCTCAATCATAACACTACTATTAATCAGTTCACAACCTAAAGGTAGCATATTAGAACAACTAGCCACACCATAATAATCACATGTGCTATCTTTCAACATATTCTTTGCTATGACTACAGATCTCACTATCTCAGTTTTGACAGACATTTCCCATCCTATTACTTCTTCAATAACAAAACTGATAGATAACAGGTTTTTCTTTCAAACCAACGACTATGAACATATAGCTCTGACCCTAACCACTAGCCTTGCAGTCCTTAACTCATCCATTCTTCACATAGCCTACTAGTACCATAATAGTATAATGGAGGGAAAAGGCAGTGCTCCCCTTTATACATGCTGTCTGAAGCCAGTGCCAATATTACCGGAATACTGAAACTACATAACAATGTAATGTCAGGCCATGGGAGACCAATGACAGATGAACAAATACGCTCCGAAATCATGCATGTCTAAATAGCACAGCCAAGAAGTTTTTAACACTATTTAAAGTAAATGACACGCATTTTACTAAATGAATTCACATATGGCATGTTTCACTGTAGAGACAGAAGCACAATGAAATGCAACAGTTCTTGCACCAAAATAGCAATGACGATAAGAAACAACTGCGTATGTCAAGACATAAATCATTAACTTCCAGTTTGCACCAAGTTGCCTCAACAACTTACGACAGGCAGTGAAACAGCACATATCAAATTTCTATTAACGGTCACAGATCGATAATCATGTGAGAGAAATTTTCAAGCCGTGGATGCTGTTGTCATGGCAGCCAACAACTACTTCATCCCATCCATCTTGGTCTACGTCAGCGACTGAAATACTGCTCATCCATGTAGGCAACTCGTGACAAGTTAGAACCTTCAATATACACATGATGGTTCATTAGATCTTAGCAACTCTTTCACTATGCATTCAGTATTCAATCAACAATATATATAGAAAAATAGATCCTGGCACTTAAAAACTAAAACAGAAAAATTGTATTCATAAACAGTACAAGTATTATCATCACCTAAATACACATGTGTAGCCATTTTCTGGCACTATCCCACTAAACACGAAAAAGCTAGTGCAGAGGTGGCAGTGTTGTTAACTACACCACAGTCTGTCTTGAAGCATCTATCAAAGGGCGTCAATCTCACAGGATTATTGGGGGGGGGACATAAAAGAAGACTGGGGGTCTGGGGACCCC
>Ga0209782_1000393_pt1 | contig 18439 bp, 19 predicted proteins | sample WorMetmaBAHAMAS1_FD_187390 | JGI IMG/M metagenome (GOLD analysis project Ga0209782, IMG submission 187390) | Marine gutless worms symbiont microbial communities from Max Planck institute for Marine Microbiology, Germany - Inanidrilus... | ecosystem: Host-associated > Annelida > Digestive system...
CAGTAATTTGTTTTTTTATAGGATGAAGTAAATGCTAACCATACAATAACCACTGGCTAGTATTCTACATTCTAGCTGTTACAACTACTACAGTGTATTTTTCTTGAATGAAATTTTTCTGACCCCCCCTTAAATTTTACTAAAACATTTTACTCAATGTATCGTGATTTAATAATGTGGTTATCATGACCATTTATCATTAAATGCTAGCCATCGCTTTACATAGGCTGCTGCATAGTGATGTTACATTAGTGTTAAAACTTAAGTGTATGGATTGTAGACGTGTTGTGCAGTTCTCGACAAAACGCATAATAGTTGTCATATGGATATGGTATACAGTTGAGGTCTTTGACGTAACAGTGATAGTATTATTCTGATATTTTTTTAGCTGTTATTATGTGTTAGCGATTGTCGTTTGATAGCATAATGGCAACTGCAACTGCAACAAAAGACAGCAATTCACAAGATGTGGAAATGAAAGAAGTTGATAAGACTGATAATGGTGAAGAAATAAAGAAAGATCCTGATTTACTTACTTTAGAAGGCATGTTCTGTTTATAATCTTGTTTTTACAGTTTGATGTTTTGCACAAGTTACCACAAAATTGAATCAAGGATGTCACTGACTAATAGACTAATCTATGATTAGTGGATTGATTAACTAATTTCTATATGACAATTAATCAACCAAAAAAATTAGTTGTGGACTAAAATATCTTAGTCATATGATCATCACTGTCTGCTTGTCTGTCCTTGTATCTCATGTTTTCATTTTCAACAAGTATATCTGCTAACGCCGATGGACCGCGCAACACTGTTTAACGCAAAATCGACCACATCGCACTGCAGACCGAGTTTAATTACCAGGCAACGAGCGTCGGTTGATAGCAATTGGTATAGACACTGAGAAATGTCGGATATTACAACATATTTGAACGATAATGCTCAAACTCCACTTGGTCGATTTTTTGTCTAATACAACGAACTTTGCAGCAAATACGGTGACAAATTGAACCGATGGAGTTTATGCCTTAGTTTATCGCAGCTATAGCGTCGACCGTCGAAGGTGAGACAAACAGCCCAGTGGTCTGTCGTCGTTCTTATTGATCCCAGCTAGCAGCGTGCGGTGGCGAAATTTTTTCTTAGTCCACAGTTGCGCAGACAAAAATGGGTCACGGGAGCAAAACCACGCCGCTTTTAGGGGTGATTTGTCATCCTTTTGGCAAGACTTAATATAGCCTCCCTTTGTAAAAAAATTTGAGAGCTCTAGCTTCAGCCATTCCTGAGATATGGATGGGGCACCCAAAAATTAAAACGTGTCACGTGACGTAACCACACCCCTTTCAGGTACGGTTTTGTCGTCCGTTGGCTGGGACTAGCTATGGTCAACCTGTATACCAAATATGAATTCTCTATGTTTACTCACAACGACGATATGAAAGGCGACGAAAAATGCAAAAATTGAGGTGGTTTAGGGGGTTAGGGGTCACCCAAGGTCATCGGAAACATTGCAATTTGATAGAGCGTATATGACTTCTGTTTGCTAGTTCATTGATATAATTTGGAAGTTTGCAAAGAAAGAATGGATATAGTGAAATTTTATGCAGATGAAACTTAGCCACATCACAGGTGTGATTCATTTAAGCTCCTAACAATGCAGTAGCCATGGTATATTATATTGGTCCAGTGTATTCTCTTCAACTTTTGCTGTCACATTTTGGAGCCTGGGAGAGGCAGGCCAAAAATGCTAATAAGTTAATTGAAGCATGTATTAACCAGCAGAGTACCCAAAAAAGCTGGTTGTCCAGTGTATGTCTAGCACAAAGTTTCTTGGTTCAAGTTAGTTGAGGCCGGTGGTTTGCAACAAGTAAAACAACTAAACAACTAAATTACTGTTGGTTTCGTTTCTCTTTTGACTTCATGTCATTCATCAGTGCATAAGTAAAATTACAGTGCTGTTGCTAATGCTCAACTAATGACTGTGTTCAACTGGTTCAGTTGAATTTTTGACAGATAGATTTTGATTCCGTCATTCTTGTAAAGTTTGTATGATCTTGTAAAACAGAGATTATTCCAGACTTAGGTAATTTATGTATTATTATAATTTTTATATTCCCTGATGTTATATGCGCAGAAGGTTTTTCTGTGATTGCTGTTGTAGTTATAAATGTGAGGATGTTATTCTATGTATTGTACATGGAAATACTAGGGTTGCTAAAGCAAGTACCTGCCTTTGCTGGCTGGGGTGAAGGTGGGAACATCACATTTGCCAAGTGATAGATAACACTGTGTGATTCCATATAACTTGTGAGTTCCTGTAGCAGTGAGGTTGGCTGCAAACTGCTATACTTATCTATGTTACTTTCTCTATTATCAGTATAACAACATAACATGGCAACATCTATTGTGTGTTGACTGGGACGTTAAACCTTAATTTAATGAATCGACACTTGCTGAAGTAAAATTTGATGTTTGGTTGTCGTTTAATGTTATTAGACATCAAGCAACATATTAAGCATATTGAGAAAGCTGTATCGACGAAAGAGCCGCGTTTCATGTCGCGAGCTTTACGTGCTTTGGTGACACTACGAAAGAAACTCAACTCGATTGTTCTGCGCAAGGCTATTTTCGGATATTTTCCCACCTCGTCTTCTGCACGGCCTAACAATGTGCTGCTAGACTTTCTTGAAGAGGTAGTGCTAGTGTTGTTACGATATACGAACCGGAAACCGAAACCTAGGTCTTTTCCTGAGTGAGTGAAGCTCAAAACGTAGGTTTTATTGACTGAAACTTAGTTTTCTAACCATCTGTGCGCTAAAATTGTACAGAGTGAAGTTTGCCTTTATTCAAGCAAAATTTCATGAACCATAAAAATTATGTCACTTCGTTCTCTGATCAGCACAGAGTTGCCAGTTTAACAATTTCCCACAATTAGTATGCCACAATGTGCGTGCACTTAAGCTAGTTACGTGACGAAAATTTTAATGCTCACTTGGTAACGGCTGAACAACAACAACATGGCTGGCAGTGTAAAAAGTGAATAAAAACATGTTTGTGTTAAATATTTTATAAATGCATAATACCTGATATTCTTTTATTTGGCATACTTGTTAACTTGCAGCATTGATTCTTTTAACAGACTACCAGACTGGTTTGCAGTTTGTGGACATGGCTCATCTTCCTATGGTGGCTTTGCAATACGTTGCATATTTACAGTTGTGGATGAAATTGTGTTAATGGACCCTATAGCAGTTTTTTGCTACCACAGCAGCACCGATGCAGTGTCATGCATAAACTAACACCCTTGCTGTGTGTTCTAGTCAATGGCAATTACTATATGATTTCTTCATGTAAGGGGTGCCATAGCAGAGAATGTGATGCACCATTGCCTTGCAGCTTGTTAAGTTTGTGCTTGATGTAAATAATGATATATTACTAAATTGTTATTTACAAGTTTTACAGATATCTGTGACTGTGAATGAATTGTAGCCAATGGATACTTCAGACAAAAGTCCAGGTTTTCGGCCGCGGACAGCAAAGACGACACCTCTGCTTCCAGAAGTTGACATCTATATCCATCTTCTTGTGTTGATTTATCTTCTCGATCAGCAGAAACTCAGATTTGTAAGTGTCAGATACATAGCTCAAAGCTCATGTGACTGTGCTTTTTGTTGATTAGTTGGTTGAACAACTGTGATGCATTGTGAAAAACAGTCACTTAGCCTGTTTGTTGTCATTTTTTTTGCAGAACAGTCTGCAGTAAGCATTGTTCATTTAGCACATATAGATCAATTTTACTTAATGTTGTTTTTATACATGGGCAGAAAATAAGATTGATTGCATAGAGCATAGAAGAGCATTTCCAAAATGAGCTCTGTCGAGTGGGGTGCTAAACCTCAACTCAGTCAAGAGCATACCATGTCTACAGTTACAACTGTTAACAATCTGGAACAATCTCCCTGCTTCATTGCGACAACCTGACATTGAGTTTGGACACTTTAAACGTCTTTTAAAGGCATTTCTGTTTTAGCGAGACCGCGGCGCATTAGTGACTTTTTGATTTTTGATGCGCCATGTACAAGTTTACTTACTTACTGACTTACTACTAATTTTGGTTCTCGTTTAGCATGGTCTTATTTTCCAGCATTACTCTACGTTAGAACTAGGGGTGTACTGAATATTCTATTCGTATTCTATTTGGGCCGAATAGTGTATTCGTATTCGGTCGAATAGTACTGCTAAAAGTACACCGAATACGAATAGTAATTCATTTGCGCTGCAGTACTGTAACACCAGTTAGCCGCGACAGTGACTGGTCAGTTTGTTGTTAGTAACAACAAACTGCGAGTACGCCAAATTAAAGAATGTTGACTATTATGCATTTATAAAAAAGTTAATAGTTCTTACCATGTGAATGAAACCTTTAAAAACAACGTTACAACATGTTTTATTTATTTTCATATCGCCCGCCATGTTGTTGTTGTTCGATCGTCGCCAAGGGAGTGTGGAAATTTCAGCCCAACAGTTTCCTAAACTAGCCTTTGTGCATGCGCATTGCGGCGCGTTAACAAGGAGTCATTTTACGAAAAGGCGTTTGACATTGCTTCAAAGTTCAATGCAACTATTCGTATTCTATTCGTATTCTGCCGAATATTAAAGAATCCTTATTCGGTACAGCCCTAGTTAGAACAGCCTTCAGTGCTCTGGCACTGTTGAATGGGCATCAGGAAGAGTATCCGGCCTGTAAAAATTGAGTGACAAGGTGCTAGCATCATTGTCTGTCTGGAGTGAGGTGCAGATAATTAGCATATGGACAAGTTGATGCCACTATCACCACATAATCCCCTGATTCAGTGAAATCTGGAATGGTTCTACTTTTCTGTTGCTGGCCTATCCACTCCAGGTCCCCAGAAAGTAAACCTTGTGTGCAGCGTGCTTTTACATGCCTGATATTTTTCCTGTTGCTATATTAACAAAGTCAGAACACTGTAAGATTGATTGTGCACTGTCTCAAAAAACGACACTGATGTAGCACACTATAACTAGCAGTCTTTCTGCTGGCACAGCATGCATCATTGCATCAGTGTCGGCTGTATTGCTGACTGGCAGGCTGTGGAGTGTGCGAATGCTCTGATGGACAAGGTGGCCGCACAGAACCGTCGCACGCTCGATCTGCTTGCTGCAAAGTGCTACTATTACTACTCGCGTTCCTATGAAGTCACAGACCAGCTGGATAAAGTTCGCAGGTAACATAGGAACGTAGTTAGTATAGAATGCTAGTAGGAAGTCATGTGTAATGCATTATTTTTAGTAACTATGATCGCGACTTATAAGAGACTCTTATTGTAAATTATGGGGACCTTGCTGTATATTTCTGGGAGTGGATGATACTGTGCGGCCAAATAATGATAAATTGTACCTCAATTCAGTCATGATTAGAGTCTTGTGACCATTTTGAATTTTTTTTACCAGTTTGTATCGTGGAATCGGTTAAGCTAGGTATTTCAGATCTGATAGACAGATCGATCACAGCAATTACTAGCTAAGTGATGACAGAATATACCACAGATGCAGCAGGATTGCGTGGCTCTTGGCAATGACTGAACTTTTTGCAGGTACTAATAATATTTGCTGACTTTTTTGGCATTGTTGTGTTTAGTTTCCTGCACAGTCGACTGCGTACATGCACTCTACGTTCAGATCACGAGGGTCAGTCCACTCTGATGAACCTCCTGCTGCGCAACTACCTCACGTACAATCTCTACGACCAGGCCGACAAGCTCGTCTCGAAAACAACGTTTCCCGAGAGTGCTTCAAACAATGAATGGGCGCGCTACTTGTTCTATCTCGGTAAACTGTGTGTAGCTGCACTGTTGATCCTGTTGTCTGATGTGAATTCATTAATATCTCGTTAGCGTTTTCTGGCTGCTAGTTTTCTTGCATAGCAAAACTCATTGAACGAGTAGTAAGCTTTCACTTAACGTTGTATGGGCCACTTTATCCCAAAGATGTTCCAGAAATCTGTTACTTTTTCTGTGCCTCTGTAGTCAGTAATTTTTCATAATGTGTCTTTGTGAACTTTGATCTTGACCTCGGAACTTTATCTGTGTGGTATGAAGTTGAACCAACGTGCCAAATGGACACACAGATACCCATACTAGACCAACTGATGTGCCTGGACCACTATTGCAAGCAAATTGACCCACTGATAAAAAACACATTGATACTTGAACTAGCAGTCATACTTGTGTGTGCATATCATTTGGCACAACCTTTACATGCAGTACATTACAGAAGAGTTCTTATCTATAATGACACTAGAAAACTGTCCTCGATTGAGGATCGAGGTCTCACTGACCGCACTTCGAACTGAAACCTAACCTTGACCTCTGATTATGACCTTCAATCCCGAAAGTTGGAGTGGAAACAGGCAGACAGATAGAGGTAATTCCATTACCTTCCGTGCTAATGCAGTAGGTGAAAATTTGTAGGTATGTTAAGTTGGCAGCATGTAATGTTTCTCTTGACGCATATCATAGGTATATGTTCTGCTTATATTTAGCCTAGAATTTTGCTATAAATACTACAAGTACAATACTTTATTTTATTCATGTTGTGCTATAGGTCGTATCAAAGCTATACAGCTGGATTATTCAGAGGCACATCGACACTTGCTGCAAGCCATGCGAAAAGCTCCACAGCATACAGCTGTTGGATTTAAACAGACGGTATTAAGATTCTAATTTTGTAAAATTCAGTTAGTCATACATAACTAATTCTGATCAGTGATTTATTTTTCTTGAGTATCAAAGTAATTTTGTTGTAAACGTTCTTATGTGGAATGTGATATTCTTCCATTCTGTCTCAGAGTAAACTGTCGCAAATATAAGACAAAAATTATTGTTGACAGATCTGATCTGTTTCTACATCATGCATTATGCATAATATTGGCTTTATCCTATGTCCATAGTTGTCCATTTAAATAATTATAATTTTGTGCTTTATAGCCTGCATATACAAGGATTATCAATATGCTACACTGTTGTTTGAAAGTTTAAAAAATTGTCAGTAGACGACTGTCATTTTCACTATGTGTGATGTTGTTATTGACGTTATCTGTGTGTGTCCTTCAGGTTCAGAAGTTTGCAATCACCGTTGAATTACTGCTTGGTGACATCCCAGACAAGTCAATCTTCCGACAGCCATCAATGCGAAGAACATTGCAGCCATATTTTCAGTTGACACAAGGTTCGTGATCAATTTGTTTGATAATGCTAGTGTTTTTTATTCACGCAAAGTGCATTTTATCCAGAATCACTTCAACTGCTAATTCTTTTTTACAGGGTTAGTCGCTGCATGTTTGCCTTGTCAACAGAATTTTTCTGCAGTGAAAGCTTTCGGTTGCTGCAGTAAGATTTTGTTCAAAGTAAATCCCATATTGTGCTGTTAATAATTTTACATTGCACATTTTTAGCTTTAGAGGCAGAATTCATACTATTTGCTATGTTGCAGGTAATTGTGGCCATGTGCAGCGGTGATGTTGACATTTTTAGCGCGAGATGTAATATATGCATCTCGCGCTTATGCCATGATGCCAGTCCGTTTTTCCGTCTGTCTGTCCGTCTGTCTGTGACGGAAGTGCATTGGCGCATTATAGCTAATTTAGGTTTCAAATTCTGATCCCACTTTACCGCGCATTGGCTGCCGTGCTGCTGTGGCCGCCGTGCTGCTGGCGGGCGAATCATCTCACGCCATGCTAGCCAGTGCTAGAGTCTCTTGTTAGTAATTATTTTGCCTCCAATTTAAAGGTGAAAAATTGCGATGAGCACGTGTTGTGTCTGTCCAGTTGAATATCTCATAAATCATATTTGCAATCTTCGCCTACATGTTGACTGCGGCCGTGACTCGGTCCTTTTCTGGCAGCATTGTGATAGTTGCGTTTTATATGAATTTATTAATCATTAAGTGACGTACAGGGCTGTCATCTATGTTTGTCAACGGAATGGCACTGAGTAGAGCTGTCATACAACTAAGATAATTTTAGTCAATTACTCGCAGGTACTCGCAGGTTTGTTGATTAATCATCAACTGAAATGACGCATAGTTTTCAAAACATCGACCATGCAATTTTGTCCTACTGCTGACAGTTGGGTTTCACTTCAAGCATGTGTTCTGTAATTAAATAAAACTATATGAGCATACGACAGACAGTCAGCAGGGATGTTGTACAAATAATTGCTGTTTGAGAAATTGATTGATCAGATCTAACCGTACACTCAGTGTTACATTTTGTGACTGTGCAGAACGTTGATTTTGAATGAACAGTGTGCTCGGAAGTGTGCAGGATGATTTTTGTCTGTGTTTTTATCTAAATTGCATGTAAAATACTATAACATGCTATAGTACATGGTTCTGATATATCAGAGTAAGTATCTAGCAAGCACAGGTAATTGTTATGCCCTTTGCCGTGTGGTGAGGGCATTAAGCAGTGCTGTGATCCATTCGACAGTTCCATGCCATTAGCTCAAAAATGTGTATTTTAGGGCTACGGTTACTGTAGAACACTAATAGGAAACCCCGTGCTGGAAATCAGACCCACTGGTCAGCTTGGCAAGCCGAAATGAGTGAAGCCGTCGCCGGCACCGCTTGCAGAAGCATTGGTCACGTGGTTGCACTGTCAGTGTGCCCCAGTTGAAGTGCAATTGGCAGTGAGGAGACGGAGTTATATTAATTTGCCAATCCATACCTTGTTTGTTTTGATTGTGCATTTTGACTGAACCGTACAGTTCCTTTCTTGTTTATCTGCTCATCAGCTGTTCGCACCGGTAACCTGAACAACTTCAACCAGACACTGACGACATATTCGGACAAGTTCTCGGCTGAGGGAACATACACCCTGATAGTGCGTCTACGCCACAATGTGATAAAGACCGGCGTCCGCATGATCAACTTGTCCTACTCGCGAATATCGCTGGCCGACATTGCAGACAAGCTGCAGCTTGGCAGCCCAGAGGATGCTGAATTTATCATTGCCAAGGTAACGTTTATTGGATAAAATTTTGTCATACGTAGACATGGCCATTGTTTATCTATATTTGCAGAAGATTAAAGGTTTGTTCACACCAGATAGTGCCACATGGCAGTGCAATACATATGAGTTGTTGGCACACAGCCCCACAACACAGTGCACCAACTGCAACTTACGATGAAATGTAACTTTAGAGTTTATTAAATTTGCTATCAGTTCATTGACTTGGTTGCATGGTTGAATTGCAGATTTTTTAATGTAATAAATGTAATAAACATGCATACTTAATGTGCAGCAGGTGTTAGTGCAACAGGTGTTGCCTCAATTGCGATGTTTTCTCGGTTCTTTGGCACTTGAATGGGTGACAGAAAGGGCATTGGGCTGGTAATGATCCTGTGCCACTTATCTCCAGTTGTTGTCTGTTTACTCTGCTGGAACAATTGAAATGGAAGTGTCGATCGAGTAATTATAGTGTACAAGAGTATATTGTACAGTGCTATGCTCAGTTGGCCACACTGCAGAGAGCAATTTTCACACGACTAATATTGCTATAATTGTTGTTAAAAAAGCTTAGTTTCTTCAAGAGACTTGGCTATGTAATCATCTCCAAAATGGCCCAGTTTGTGTCGAGTGGGATGTTAAACCTTAATTCAGTCATTCATTAAAACCTGTCAGCACTGTTGTTGAATTCGTCTGATATTTTGTTGTGTGGTGATAGGCAATACGAGATGGCGTTATTGAAGCGACAATTGATCATGAGGAAGGCTATGTGCAGTCAAAAGAAATGTCCGACATCTACGGCACGAAGGAGCCGATGACCGCGTTTCACCAGCGTATCACGTTCTGTCTCGATCTGCACAACAGTTCAGTGAAGGTAACTTGTGGGACCTCACAGCTTGTCACACAGCACGATTTTGCAAATGTGATATATGCTGTCATAATTTGGTCTGTATGCTACGCGTATTGTACTGAAGCACAACTTAACATCATAAGCTGCACGTTTCGTACGTTTCTGACTAGCTGCTGTGTTGAGAGTGCAGCGGAAATAGCTTGTCGGACAAGTGTTACGACTGTTTACCGGTGGTTGTTGCTGATGCTGTGTGTAGGCGATGCGTTTTCCACCGAAGTCATACAATAAAGACCTGGAATCAGCGGAGGTTAGTCGCGGGCTTATTTGGTTATCAGTTAATCACAGTGATTTGTGATTCAGCTTTTTATGTCACATTAAAAACTCCTCTGTGCCACACTGTGTATGACAGTGGTGTACAGTGATAAACAGATAACAGTTGTGGCTAAATACCATCAACGTTGAGGCTTGAAGTGCTTTGACACTGTTGGCTGGGCATCAAGAACATTTGGGCTGTGATGACGCGCTGGCATGATTATCTGTCTGGAGCGAAGTGCAGTGGTTTGCATATGGTCTGGCTGATGCCACTGTCACCCTTGCTTTATTAAAACCATCATCATCACGTGGCTTGTCAAATGGGCATAGCTGTTTCTACGAGCGACCTCCATGTCTGCCGATTTTGTGCTAGCCTGATACGCAGTTGCCAGACCAATGTTGAGTGGAGCAACTTCAGATTCAACTGTATAGAGCCAGGTTTGACAATGTCGGCCTGATCTGCAGATCGTCCCTTGATAAGGGGACAACACTGGACCTGTGGTCCATGGATGGCTCAGCACGTACGATGTGGCCTAAGAACTTGGAACCTAGAATGGTTAATTAACCTTTATGATGTCAACTTACCCATATTGTCCTGGAAGAGGCCATTTAATTGATGTATTTTTTACTGCGGTAACTTACTTAGTACTTTTAAAATTGTTTAAGCCCACTGCATAAAAATGTATAATAAAATGAATACTGCAGTTAACATTTATTTTACTTTATTTTACTTGCAGCATTTATTGGGCCCATTCCAAGGGGGCCATAGCGGTCCCCTATCACGCGTTGTCGTCGTGGACATCGATGCGCCGGCGGCGTGCGACAGTAGTGGCGACACGTGGTGAATTGGTGAGGCGGCTCGTTGTGGCGAATGGGCCCAAAATTTTTCAAATGCTTCTTGTTTTACATGTAGTTTGTTTTGCAAGTGCCTTTGTCCAAACGTTGTTCAGGAGCGTCGGGAACGTGAACAGCAGGAACTGGAGAGTGCCAAGGAGATTGCAGACGACGACTTTGACGACTTCGCATGACGATCGCTCACTCCAGAATTCTGCTACTGTAGTAACTAGGACATTACGATGTTGTTATGTTGACAGCTTATTTCAGACTTTTTTCTTCCTGTTGTCAGCGTGTTGAATGAGGTTGATATTGCTCATCAGAATTGTGCAGCATGCTGTTCAACAGTGTTTATTACTGCGGGAACTTGGTACTAGGTACCGGTAGTACCTAGCGGACATAAGTTTTTCTTTGACAAATCAATTTATTTATTTATGCGACATTAGTTCTACGAACCCATGAATGGATGGCTAGGGGTATGTCACAAACAGTTGAGGGTACAGTGCTAGTTTAATAGTGAGTGACATCAGCACATTATAGGCTATTCAGTGCCATAGTTTAATATCCCATCACTGGATTCTTTGCTGTGAACCACTATTTTGCGGAGATGAGAAAACTCCATAAAAATATGAGGGTGCCCTCATATGATGAGTTGTTGCGATTAAATGGCTCAACAAGAGAAACCGGAAAATTAACTTTCACATGAGGGACAGTTGACCTACGTTATGGCATAAAATATGCAAGTCACTGTTGACCCAGTTTCCACATTTTGTGGCAGACCCCTGTTGGGGGTACATCTCGCCATCTCTCACAATGAGCAGTACACGATCGGCAACACATTTACACTGGAACAGCAAATGTGCATTTTACGTTGGCTCAAAATCTGAAAGGACCAAAAATTTCACAAAATACTAAACGTATAGTGCAGATTACATGAATGATGATCGACCCACATTTTGGTATAAAATATGCCAGTCACCCTGACCCAGTTTTGAGATTCTGTGGCACACCTGTTGCGGGTACCAAGCGGACTACCGCTTGCTATGAAGTATCATATAATCATAATAGCAGACCTCTATAGTTGTAAAAAAAGACGCTACGGATAAACCAACACTACAGATACAGTAAATCAGTATGTTATGTTATATATCAGCAATAAACAAAAAATACCTGATACCGGCACGTGAATGAAAGTATTATGTTATACATGTATTTGCCTAACATGTACAAGAAAAAAATGAATAAGTAGACAGGTAAATCAGTCTCGAAACTAGCATACATACAGGAACACACTAACATAATAATATCAAAATAGTTAATACCTAATATTAACAAGAGGGCCTAGCAGTGGCTAGCATAGCGTGAGATGTTGTTGTTTAGATTACCCCTCCCACAATGCGTGGTAAATTTGGATCGGAATTTGAAACCTAAATTAGCTATAATGCGCCAATGCACTTCCGTCACAGACAGACGGACAGACAGATGGACACCGACATTGTAGCATAAGCGCGAGATGTATATATTACAAAATAAGACTGCATGTAGTGACACCAATGCAGCAGTAACATCGGGTCACATTACCCTCATGCTTTCAAAGAGGTTTAGGACAGCTTGGCCACCAAATGTTTTTGATGCACTCTAGGGTATAACACGACCATTCCTGCCTATGACTGTGTGTGCTTGTTTATACGCCTTGTCCGAAAAAAAAATGGAACCACTATTATTTTAGGCATAACTTGGACAAACAGAAATATATAGTTGTAATTTTTGCACAGAATATCTTTAAGATAATGCGAAACCAAACGAACACAAAAAAGTCTGCACCTAATCATTGTCGCGACTTTACCTTGTGAATTAAACGATCGTCATGTATGAAAACACAATATCATAACTGACAACTGCGAGAAAATCAGACCGGAATATCAGCCTGCAGCTGTTCGATTCCACTATACAAAAGTTATCAATTTTTCTCAACAAATGATTCAATCTGCCGAGTGTCAATTTCTGTTTGGAAATTCTTTAAAAAAATATATCGCACTGTATTGCTTTTCTTGTCTCAATAACTTTATTAAATGCATATCTTCTCATGAAAACAGCATTTTGAATGACGTTACACGTCATCATTACGTAGTCTTGTGCAACTTGTGATGGCACCATTTAAATTTTTTCAGTTACCTTAAATGTCGTGATTAATTATGCCAGAAATTACAAAAATTTGTTGAACTTTGTCAAAGTTATGCGTAAAATACCAGTGTTTCCATTTTTTTCCGGACACGGTGTATATACCATGTCAGTCAAAAAAGGTGCCACTATACTTCTGTCTATAACTTTGCCAAAAGCTCACTTACTTCGGAATTATTTCACTGCAAATTTAGCTGTGATCATTAAGATCCTATCCCTCGGAGATGGAGTTCACAGCGCCTGCTTTTATTGCATTTTATTACACCACACAGATTGATCTTTTCCTCGTGATGCAATTAGATCTCACATACAAATCTAGACACGTTCGCATATCTCACTGAGCAGCCAGATACTCACCCTGGTCAGCATCCGTGCCCTCTCACGAGGCCGCGTCCACCACCAGGCAACCAATCAGCATGTAGCACAGGGCCGTATGGGCCCGTTGTGGCCTACCATTCTGATGCCGGAGTGATGATCACACAGGGCGGGGCGCGGGGGTGATTTATGGGCATCCTTTCCGGATTAGGATCCAGATTGGTCCGGCGGTTTCCAAATTCGAATTTTAAGTTCTGCCTTCATGGACCGGCGACGTCGGCGGCACAGCTGCCTCCAACAGCGCTTCTGCATGGATTAAAAATTGCGTCTGTGGGTTATGGGCTCGCCCCCCTTACAGATTACTATATTTCAACAGGCGACACATTTATGGGATGGCGGGATATTTATCAATGTGTAAGTTACAGTGATGAAAAATTTTGATAATCGCCCAATATTTACTAAAGTTATGGACAGAAATACTTAAATTTTTGGAGATGAAGAACATTTATTGCAAAGTCACTGATTTTTCAAACTGTGAACATTAACAGGTGCTGCAACATAATAAATCAAAATATCTGTAATGTGCATATACTGCCACTTTTAACTTAATGAACCCACAAAGTCCCCATCAACCACACTTACACCAGTTATACTGGTACAGTAATTTGATACAAACAATAAAACTTTGACTTCTTGTTTTTTTTCACGTAAGATTGTGTACAGATGCCATTGTCAGCCACCATAAAGCTTCATTTTATGTATTTCTGTTACCAGTATACACTTTAGACTCGGTAACTGCTAATAGTACTCGTTAACTATATACTGGACAGAATGTTTTCTCCATGTCTGACAACTTGTCAAAAGTCTTCAGAGCTAAATCAGGATCTATAGACATCTGAAATACACAATAAACATACTAAACTGATTTAATTAATAGTGCTGAAGTTTGTTACAGTTGTGTTATAATAAATAATACTACTTTAACGGCCCCCGGGACAACCCGGTGAGCTTGTACCAAAACGGTAAACCATTCTGGGTTTTTATAGAATATAAATACAAAATCACAGTACAAAGTAAAAAAACATTTTAGCAAATGGCCACAAAATTCAGTATGTGTCTTCATTAAACCAGTTACTATTGCTGTAATCTACTAATTTAATTTGTCACAGAACAGCAATGTCATCAGCTGGACGACATGCAAATCAGTAGCACCTCACTCCAAACAGACGACCAAAGCCAACACCTCATCACTCAAATTTCTTACAGACTGGATGCTATTCTGACTCGAAAACATACATCTGCAGTGCTTCCACTTTATAGCCATGCTTGTTCTGTTGTAAAATGTCCATACCATCTCGAGCGAATCTGCTGTATCACTATGCAGTTGTATCGTCTAATCCTTGTCTCACACTCTCAGCTCATTACTGATACTTTAACATCTCTCATCCATCTAATCAATACCCACGCCAGTGGTAGCTGAGGTGTGGGTAGGGTAATTGGTTGTTGGTGACTTAGTATTTCTGTCTGTGCTCTAGAAGGAAAATGGCTTCAACTGTAAATTTTAAGGATGTACGGTATACATAAAGTGTTTGGCATACACTGACCACGAGGTTAAAAGGCCAAGTTTACAAATTTAGTGCAAACTGTGTGTGCGTATAGTCAGTGACTTGGCTGTACAACGGGGTGTGCATGTTGACACAACTGCTTCGGTTTTCCAGTTCTTATCTGAGCTTGTTAAAATGCCACCTCGTTTTCTTTGTTCACTGGCCATGTTTCACTGTCGTGTAACATACTATTTTGCATACAACCTCTGTTTAACTTCCGTCTCATAACAGGGAAAATATCCTACTTGGTCAAGCTGCAGAAGTAGCTAGAAATCACTAAATAATTCCCACGCAGTACTCAAATTAGTGCTACGGCAAAACAGTGGCAAATAACCTTCGTTTGTGACACATAGACACGTCCAGTAAACGAGACCTGACTTTTGTACTTTGCACATGGATCCAACGTTTCTGGTTTCTGCTGTGCAAGCCAGAACTACAACAGACCAATGCAGCCCGGTGAGCTACCGGCATCTGTTGCAGGGCTCCAAACTGCTGTATTGTGTAAATACTATCTACTAATAACAAGAAACATGTAAAAAATCCAGCATCAAATACAGAGACACTTACCAGCACTTCGCATCCAGCTTCAGGATTAATAGTCAGATTTGCCGTGAACAAACGCAGCTGCCAAAACAGCATGTGCATATTTTTACCAATACACTATAAACAACTATTATTAACGGAATGTAATACAATAAGCGAGGCTATAGAATTTTTCTCATCACTAATTTCAGTTCGTTTTTGTTATCAGCACAATAAAAATTTTCACGTAAATACAAATGTTGTGCTTCATGTCAGCTTTAAAATGCCTACTTAACAGACCTATAAAATATTCCCAACATTAGGACCACAAATACAAAATGATAGTACACTATTAACTATTGCTATAATCTACAAATTTAATCTGTCACGGAACAGCAGTATGTCTATGGCTGCCTGTAGCAGAACAAAACGTACCAGCCACAAGATGGGCAGCAACAACAGCCAGAACCAGTCTGGTAGAATGCCGTATGTCAAGTTGGTCATCACGAGACCAGGGCATGTCGTGTGTGAATACACATTCTGCACAAACACAAAACACGACATGCAGATGTCTCGGAGGACCCACATGTGCTCGCCCGTATGATGAGAATTCTCTGAGCAAATAACATAAGTTACCATTCGCAACTGAACAGAACTATGATTGCTCGCACAATGCTATAATCACTGACAAGTAATTGTATAAGCATTTAAAATAAACTGAAAAAAAAACTTACGAATAAAATATCTGTGTACAGCACATTATCATTAAATGTGCAGTGTGCATATCTTCAGTGCTGCTTACTATTAGCTTGAGTTTTACACAATGTTAAATGTGAAAAGATATAAATACCAGTGTCTTTAAATATTATTGGAGTACCAGCAAAATAGCAAACAACAATAAATACTATAAAACAAGTGAGTTGCTCAGCGAACCGCGCTGTTGAGACGAATGTTGAATGCATAGCTAAGCAAGTCGGAGGCATATTTCGATGCACTGTAAGGTTCTACACTGTGTAATACAAACACAGCAGAAACACTAATAATAACATGATAAATGAAACACTCCAGTTAATGGCTACTTGCCATATTGGTTTTTCTCCTCCAAAAACTTGCAGCTGGATTGCCCATTATGTGACCCAATCGACAGAGTCAATGCAAATTACACTACTCATGTTTTAGAAATGTCTAGATATTTTTGCCAGAACACTGCCAATTTACAAGATAAAGGGTTGATTGATTGAATTAAGGTTTAACATCCCACTCAACACAAAATATGTCATTTTGTACATGCTCTTCCCAGCCAATCTCTAGGCTATGAAATAATAAAGCAAAATAATAGGTAAATTTCTGAACAAGTAGGATAGACATAACTACACAAAAATAGCTAATCCAAAAATTACACAAACACAAAATGATTATGATGTAATAATACCAATGCCATGCATCAACCATTTTACAGAGTTCAACAGCAGTCTGTTGCAACTGCTTCGTTCATGTAGAATAGTTTTGCATGTAAATGATGAAGCAGAAAGACACTCAACCAACCCATGTTCATGCTGAATATCATCCAGCTGAAAAGCTTCCTTTTTGGCATTACTTGATGAAGTCCACATAATCTGCATTGGACGATCCGGACCATGTGCCAGTGACTGCAGTTCATTTGCCTGATGTCATTAACCCAAATAACAGTACAATAATTATCATGCACCCGCTGTAAGTTAACAGCCGCTACTTAGTAACTGTTAGCTAGCAAGTTAGCAGTGATTACATCATGTTGCAAATATCGGCACGCTAACATCACAAACATATATCACAAGGTATCGGCATCAAGCCACAAGTGAAGGTAAAGAGAGTGCTATACCCCATAAGGAGTGTAGACTGGGTGTTTATCTCTTTCCCATAGGCCTTGAGCCTGTACACTGATAAACCACGAAGTCGCAGTGCACTGCCAGCGTAATGCCAGACCTACGGTTACCTTCCTAACTGCAGGACAGCACTGTCTTGTGACCGGTACCAAATTATACTGCGTGGTGACAGAGGCACATGCATGCGAACAATCTGTCCAAGGTTGGTACACTGTACCTGAATTGGCGTGAGTTGAACCAGCGACCTCTACGTTGAAAGTCCAGCATCGTAACCATTATACCACCAGGTCATAAGTAGAGGCCGCAGAAAAATTCACTTGGTGAGTGCTAATGACTGAAGCCAGTTAGTGAATGTCAAGTTACTTCTTTACTGATGTACGACCAGTCACCATTCCAAACAGCGTAAAAAAATTGCCCGACTCTTTGTGGCACTTTTACCCAACAAATGTCAGTGCATATTCTACAAAAATTACTTACCGTAATCTAATAAATGGCAAAATCGACATTCAGATTGCGCTACAAAGCCCACATCAGTCTGTTCCAAACATGAAGTTAGCAATAAACAATTTTCTCTTAAAAGATTTTCCTCAGGCACTTTGGTAACTTCCACAACACTGACCTCAAATTCCATGATATTTTCATGTTGTCCATCAAGTGGCCAACATGTCATTAAGTGCAGAATCAATAACGGTTTTAGGATGGGTTGCACCAACCTCACTTAAATCGTCACTTAGCTAATGGCCACTTAACTTTAAGTAGTCATTAAATCGCCAATTATATCTCCATTCAATTAGCAGTTAAGTGGCGATGGTGCAACGTGTTTTATACTAATCTCCACTTAAGTCCGAGTTAATTGGAGATTTAAGGATTACTTAAGTTAAGTATGGATGGTGCAACCCGACCTTAGAGTTTTTATCCTAGGTGTGAGC
>Ga0209782_1000394_pt1 | contig 18432 bp, 4 predicted proteins | sample WorMetmaBAHAMAS1_FD_187390 | JGI IMG/M metagenome (GOLD analysis project Ga0209782, IMG submission 187390) | Marine gutless worms symbiont microbial communities from Max Planck institute for Marine Microbiology, Germany - Inanidrilus... | ecosystem: Host-associated > Annelida > Digestive system >...
CCTTCGCTCCCCTCCCTTTTCTCTCCCACCCCATCATCTCTTGCTAAAATCCAGAATTGTTTACCTTTCTGGTGCCGGCTTGGGCTTACCCAGGTAGTCCTGCAAAAAAGGCCAGGTAGTGTAGTATTAAATGTTGAATAAACGACAGTGATTAACCTTGTGTAGGCAAGTATGTGTGTATATGCACCGATTATTGTTTGTATGTAGCACACATTTAACGAAGGCTGTGAAAAGCAGAAGGGACAGTTTGCTTATTACCAGCACTGAGCTGTATTAAATTGTTGGGGGAGACAATCCTGAAAAAAGTAATCCACCAGTTTTGCTGGCGAAAGATATGTGCATGAATAGGCAATTTTATACCAGCTGAGCTTCACAACCCATGGGTTGCATGTTCTGTGTATTACAGTACTGTTCATTATAAGCTTCTGTTAGTACATAAGTTACATGGTATGATGATTGCTGGTGAATGTGTTGTGCTCACAGCTCGTGATTCTTACTTGGTGGCTGTGATAAACACAATGGAGAAGAAGCTGGACATGATCATGAGAACTGTGTCCAAGCTGATTGCTGACAGCACACCAGCCCCACCGGAGTTGCCAGATGATGTCTCACTACTGGCCAACTCGGAGACTGACCTGGAGGCAGTGGAGAAGTCACTTGCTGAGGACTCGGCAGTGAAAAGTTGTATGGTTAGTATGTAGTTGTAACTTAGCAGCTGAACGTTAGAGTTTATGTTTACTACAGTTGTACTTATTAGTGATCTTATTTTACCAGTAAAATGTGTTTCTGGTTAATCAACAGTTTTTTTTTTACTTTTTTTGCCGGTAAATATTGTAAAGTAAATTTCAGGTGATACAAACAGTGGCCAATGTTTTCCTTATATGGAGATTGTTCTGCACATTTCTATAGTATGTCAGCAATGAGCACCATAGCAACAAATGTATTTGTTGTATAGTCAAGTATGGTATGTAAAAAGTAAATGAAGCCTATTTGTATAGTGCTTGTATACAACTACTCATATCTAGGCACATTGTGACTTATTTTTTGAGCTATGCAAAGACTCTACTTACTTACTTACTTACCTGTTAGTGATGGAACACAGTTTTACCTGCCACCAACACCTTTATCCACAAGTGGAATGAACTATCGGTGCCTTTAATCCCCGCACAGCGTCACCATACTTCAGTGTGATTTAAGTTACAGTCATAATAACAGATAGTTAAAATATTTCACTTACAGTTACAGTTAATAAAACTTTTCTGTTACAGTTAATTTTACGCAAGAAATATAATCTGTATTTAATTAGTTACTTTTAAAGAGTCATTGATGGATCTAGGAATTTCTAACTTGGGGGCCAAGCTACCTTCTGCTCCCCTTCCGTCCTCTCCTATCCCCTACCCTTTATCCCATCTCCCCTCCATTTTCACCCCTCTTTTTCCCTTTTACGCCCTTCATATGCCTCTTTCCCACTTTCTTCCCATTTCCTTCCCTTTTTTCCCATCCTTTCCCCTCCTTTCCTTTCCCTTCCCCGACTTAGAAGCCTAATAATACACCATGGTGGCATTAACTGAATGTTTCCATTACAGGTATTTCAGTTGCAGTTACGTTAATGAAACTTTTCAATTAGCCGATTTGATTCATTAACGTTATTGGTCATTTCCATTAACGTTACCAACAACTTAAATAACACTGCCACATTTTCTCTGGTACTTGCTTTCCTCCCGCTGAGGATAAGATGCTGAGTTGATCTGGGTGGTTCAGTGAAATGCTGAGGTGGTTTGCCCGCCCAGTATTTGTAGTGGCTGACTGGAGTTGAACCTGTGACCATCGAGCCTTGAGTCCAATGCCTTGCATATTTTAGTCTCCATGATGGCTGCCCTTTAATTTAGTTTAATTTTAAGGTGCAGTCTGTTATGGATTTGGTTTATTTTCTCAGGTTTCCTGTCTTGGAATTTTTGGTGGCAAGTCTGAGGAAGACAGATTGAACGGGTTCTCAGTGCTACCATCTGCAATGGGCTTGCTCGACAGTTTAACTGGAATGGCATGAAGGGGAAGAAATCTTTCAAGAATTTGGAGCTGTGTAAAGCGATTTTCGGTATAGTGACATATCATATTGTATTTGTTTGTGGCCACCAGGAACGAAGTTGCTGGGATGCCTATTATATTTTACTGCTGTAATTTAGTTTTTCTTTGTTATTTTTGTCACCCACCAGTTAACCTGGAGCGGGACTATAAAATAGTCTCCGTACCTGTGTCCGTCCATGCGTGCATCAATCCATGCATCCAACAGAACTTTATGGAACCCATATCTCCAGAAACATTGGCCGATTCACACTAACTCAAGTTTTTATTGAAGCATCTGAGTCTGAAGGTGTGCACTGTGATGTTTCAGTCGGCCATTTTGGATTTTGAGGTCACTGAGGTCAGAAAAAGGTAATTTTTCTCTATTTAAATTGATGCATACTGTTTATGGCTACTTGCCAGTGCGGGACACTGCCGTTTATGCCTTGTTTTCAATGCGTAATCTCAGAGATCAGTAAGTGGATCTTGACCAAACTTAATTCGAGTTTGAATGTAATTTGAAACTTTTCGTCTGAACTTTTGTAGACCTTTAAGAGGGCGAATCCAGGAGCAAAACCTCTTTTTTGGGACCGATGTGAAAATATGACTGCAAATATCTAGGGTTTCAAACAAAATATCAACAATCGGAAAAAAACTTATCAAACTACTAGCAACTACAGAGTGACACAGTAAGATTAATTGTCCTCTTCCCCATTTCAATCTTCGCCCCATGTCCCTATCCTCGTTATCACTGTCCCTTACCATACCTATTGTTGTTTTTACAGTTTAAGTGATAAAAACAAAAAGTCAGTAGCAGTAATTACAAACTAAAATGCACTCGGCTGAATTTATTTAAGAATCATTTATCTCCAAGAAAGTGGACAGTCCAGGCAAAGCGTGCAGACATTACATGCAGAAACAGAAGTGTGTCAACAGTTTCTGTCTTCAGCTGTGACCAGCAATCGTCAGGTGTTCTACCAGCCTCAGATGATGTCGAACGTGATGGCTGCCTTGTTGCACGAAAATAATGTATTTTCAGTGAGGCACATGCAGCACATTTAAGACCTGCGTTCTAAATTCACACTAAGGCCACATAATGTGTGGAAGTATGGTAAGACATCCAGTTTGAGACCGCTGAGAATAGGCGAGGAAAAAGAAGAAACCATGGCTCCAAAATAGAATGCCCGCATTTAGTATGCAAGGCGACCATAATAATCTGAATATAGATTGTAGGTTGGCTTAGTCAGCAGCATTGGTGGTTTGCACTCTCTGAGTGCGTAAGTTTTTAGTTACTAGTTTTCTAAACTGCTGCTTAACTATGACAATTTGTGTGTTACGATTTCCTTTTCAGCGGCTGTCAGGAAAAATCCACTGGCATCAAAGACGTTTTTGAAGACCTTACAAGTGGCCACAGCAAAGTGGCTGTACGGTGCAAGGGACAGAGATGGCGGTCCCAAAGCAAGAATGGAACAGTCGCATCGTCACTAGCAGCACAGTCGCAAGATAGTGACGTTGAGTTAGATAATTGATTCAGAATTTCAGAGACACCTGTTTTGTTAGTCTGCATTGCAGTATTACATGGTAATTGCACTCGACAGCGATTGATTTAGATTTGATTTGCGATTTGGTTTCTAATTTGAACAAGTCACAAATTTTAGTAATTTGGGTCAATCAGTAATCGTTACTTGGCGGGTTTTTAAGTGGATTTATGGCTTGCGGTATAACTTTGGTTTTATGATAGCTAGTGACATGCACACGCAATTTGATTCTAGGGGTGAGTTGTTGGGTTCAAGCTATGTGAAAAAAAGACATCCAAGGTCAAATGTGCAACGATGAATGGAGATATTGCGGATATCTTGCACTAAGAGACTTTTCCATGGCAACCATTTTTTGACTTTCTTTATGCACATTTAATGCACATTAGATTTGATTTGTGATTTGTCCATCACTGGCAGTTGACAGTTCCAGTGCAGTCTATTGCATAGAACGCTTGTCTGTGAAAATGTGTCGAGTGGGATGTTAAGCCCTACATAGTACACACTCACTGATAAGACTATCTGGTTGATGATTATTGTGCAGCATTCTGTCGTGCGTGCACAGTTTCTTGAGCAGTTAACATGTCTACTTTTGACACTTGGTTAAATCATTTCCGCTGTACAAACTGCCACTAGCAGGCAAGAGGTTGACTGCAAAAACCATCCCTGATATGACATATTATTTGTTCAGTACGACTTTATTGCCTACTCAACATATCTAGTGTTTTTGCTTCTGACTGTTTTGTGCTGACTTTCAGGTGTTTTGCATTTTTTTCATGACCTTTGCACTTGCTTGTGTGTCCTGTGTTTGCATGCAGTGTTTACTACAGGGTGGTCCAAAAAAGCAGATACCCGTTTTTACCGCGCGACGCTTTGCTAAGCGCAGTATATGCCGTCGTCGTGTGTCTGTGTGTGTGTCTGTCTGTCTGTGTGTCTGTGTGTCCGACACACTCCGGTATTGTATCAAAACGGCTAAACGTAGGATCACGCAAACAACGCCGCACGATAGCCCCATGACTCTAGTTTTCTCACGCCAAAGATCGTGGCGAAATTCGAACGGGATCACCCCCTACGGGGGCGACGAATGCAGGTGGGGTGGGTTAAAATTGGTCACTATCGACGAAAAACGCACTATAACTCGATAACGGTACAAGATAGACGCATAGTTTCTATTAAAGTCGAATAGGAAGTCGTATGTGGTCTATCAAATGGCTATTTCCGATGACCTTGGGTGACCCCTAACCCCCCAAACCACCCCAATTTTGCATTTTTCGCCGCCTTTCATATCTTCATAGTGAGTAAAGATAGAGACTTCATATTTGGTGTATAGGTTGATGGTAGCTACTCCCAGTCTACGGACAACAAACCATCCCTGAAAGGGGCGTGGTTACGTCACGTGACACGTAAGTTTTGGGTGACCCATCCATATCTCAGGAATGGCTGAAGCTAGAGCTCTCAATTTTCTACAAAGGGAGACTATATTAAGTGTTGTCAAAAGGAAGACAGATCACCCCTAAAAGGGGCGTGGTTTTGCTCACATGACGCATTTTTGTCTGCGCAACTGTGGACTTAGAAAAAATGTCGCCACCGCACGCTGCTAGCTGGGATCAATAAGACTGCCAACGGACCACCGTTCTGTTTGTCCCACATTCGACGGTCGTCGCTCTAGCTGTGATAAACTAAGGCATAAGCTCCATCGGTTCGATTTGTCACCGTATTTGCTGCACAGTTCGTTGTATAACGTATAGACAACAAATCGACCAAGTGGAGTTTGAGCATTATCGTTCAGATATGCAGTAAAAACCTATATTTCTCGGTGTGTCTAGCGATTTGCTATCAACCGACGCTCCTCGCCTGGCACTTATACTTGGTGGGCAGTGCAATATGGTCGATTTTTACCGCGCGACGCTATGCTAAGTGCGATACATGCCGTTGTCGTGTGTCTGTCCATCCGTCTGTTCGTCTGTGTGTCTCTGTCACACTCCGGTATTGTACAAAAATGGCTAAACGTAGGATCACACAAATAATGCCACACGATAGACCTGGAACTCTAGTTTTCAAATGGGATGTTTTGTAGTTGCAAAGTTTCTACTGACAAGCACGTCGCGTGGTACCTCTGCCATAGCAGAGCCACTTGTTATTTTTGTGATAACTTCGGTAGATATACACCGATTTTTATTTTTAGATTGCTAATTGCCTTGTTATGTATTTTAATATTCTTATAATGTGTTTTAAGCATTGGTAAACAAAATTTCAATAAAAATTTGAAAAACAGGTTTTAAATACTTCATATTTGTTATTTTTTGTCATTGAAAATTACATTCCACATCTCTACTTGATATAAAATTTCATCAGCATTTGAAATGTTAAACTTGACATTCACAGTAAGCCTAATGTCTCGCTCAGTTTTTTCATCCTTAAAAATAAATAAATTTAGAGGAAAGGGAAAGCTAGGTAATCCACATGAACCTGAAAAAGACCACTAAAACGGAGGCAGTGATAAGCTAAGTTGTAATATTTTTCCAAATTTCTGTCCTAATTTGAAAACTGTTAAATCTCCAACATTTCCATGTTGTATTCTTGCAAGTAATGTTTTACTGTTTTGAAGCGTTGTTAATCTGTAGCGTATCATATGTTTTAAATTTCATTACTGGCAATTAGCTAGACTTTACCCTTCTTGCAGTTATTTGCATATTATTTTAATGTAAATTATATTTGCACCAAACACAGAACTTATCAGAAAAGTTTGATGTGGTGACCCAATTCAAACTGAACATCTGAAAATTCAAAATGAAGTTCTTTATCAAGAAATCAAATTGTGCTTAAAACAGAAACTGAAGCATAAATTAGAGATGACAAATTCAAAACATCACTCGCAATGTAAAACGCTACAAAATACTAACAAAAATAACTTCAGTTGTAGGCCGAAAGTTGATTTTTACTGGAAGTAGTTACAGCAGGTGCTTTTTGAATGGCCAATGCCAGATTCTCCCTATACATTACACTACGCCGTCCATTAGCCCTCTCCTACCAAAATTACCCTTTACTATGGATAGGGGATCTAGGCCCATCTTATGCATCATTCTGCGGCCCATTCAACCCATCACCCTAAACAGCATCAGCCGTTTTTCCACAGTACATGCTCATTACCAATGGATGAACATACGAACGGACAGACAGAATGACAGTGGAACTTTACCTGTATGACTAGGCAACTTATGCTAGGCATCTGTGCAATCCAGCTTAACAATATTTTATCCATTAAACGACACAAACTGCTTAAGGCATAAAATATAATAATTATACAGGGTATTTAACAGATCAGCAGATCTGATTTCCAGGAGTATTCATGAGACATTTTGGCGAGAATTTAGTAAAATTTTTGAAATAGTGAATTTAACTTAAAGAAGCATATGGTGACAGGCCCCCATCCGACGCCTATCACAGTGTCATTCAACCATCACTGCATTCAGAAACGTGCCAGCACCCAGGTGACAACAAAACTATGCAACAGTTCAATGCAGCACACAGCTAAATATTTCTTAACTAAATGTCAACACATTAGACTCATCGTCCAGTCCTGGGTCTAGTAGACCTATTTACGACATCAGCGCACACAGTTTCTTTCGTTCCCACTCAACATCTCAATGGCAGCTCGATTAGTTCAGGTGCTTTTTGAATGGCCAATGCCAGATTCTCCCTGTACATTACCCTATGCCGTCCATTAGCCCTCTCCTACCAAAATTCCCCTTTACTATGGATAGGGGATCTAGGCCCATCTTATGCATCATTCTGCGGCCCATTCAACCGATCACCCTAAACAGCATCTAGATCGCCTCAGCCATTTTTCCACAGTACATGCTCATTACCAACGGATAAACATACGAACGGACAGGCAGAACGACAGTGGAACTTGACCTGTATGACTAGGCAACTTATGCTAGGCATCTGTGCTATCCAGCTTAACAATATTTTATCCGTTAAACGACACAAACTGCTTAAGGCATAAAATATAACGTAACTGAATAATAATTATACAGGGTATTTAACAGATCAGCAGATCTGATTTCCAGGAGTATTCATGAAACATTTTGGCGAGAATTTAGTAAAATTTTTGAAATAGTGAATTTAACTTAAATAAAGAAGCATATGGTGACAGGCCCCCATCCGACGCCTATCACAGTGTCATTCAATCATCACTGCATTCAGAAACGTGCCAGCACCCAGGTGACAACAAAACTATGCAACAGTTCAATGCAGCACATAGCTAAATATTTCTTAACTAAATGTCAACACATTAGACTCATCGTCCAGTCCTGGGTCTAGTAGACCTATTTACGACATCAGCGCACACAGTTTCTTTTGTTCCCACTCAACATCTCAATGGCAGCTCGATTAGTTCAGGTGCTTTTTGAATGGCCAATGCCAGATTCTCCCTGTACATTACACTATGCCGTCCACTAGCCCTCTCCTACCAAAATTCCCCTTTACTATGGATAGGGGATCTAGGCCCATCTTATGCATCATTCTGCGGCCCATTCAACCCATCACCCTAAACAGCATCAGCCGTTTTTCCACAGTACATGCTCATTACCAATGGATGAACATACGAACGGACAGACAGAATGACAGTGGAACTTTACCTGTATGACTAGGCAACTTATGCTAGGCATCTGTGCAATCCAGCTTAACAATATTTTATCCATTAAACGACACAAACTGCTTAAGGCATAAAATATAATAATTATACAGGGTATTTAACAGATCAGCAGATCTGATTTCCAGGAGTATTCATGAGACATTTTGGCGAGAATTTAGTAAAATTTTTGAAATAGTGAATTTAACTTAAAGAAGCATATGGTGACAGGCCCCCATCCGACGCCTATCACAGTGTCATTCAACCATCACTGCATTCAGAAACGTGCCAGCACCCAGGTGACAACAAAACTATGCAACAGTTCAATGCAGCACACAGCTAAATATTTCTTAACTAAATGTCAACACATTAGACTCATCGTCCAGTCCTGGGTCTAGTAGACCTATTTACGACATCAGCGCACACAGTTTCTTTCGTTCCCACTCAACATCTCAATGGCAGCTCGATTAGTTCAGGTGCTTTTTGAATGGCCAATGCCAGATTCTCCCTGTACATTACCCTATGCCGTCCATTAGCCCTCTCCTACCAAAATTCCCCTTTACTATGGATAGGGGATCTAGGCCCATCTTATGCATCATTCTGCGGCCCATTCAACCGATCACCCTAAACAGCATCTAGATCGCCTCAGCCATTTTTCCACAGTACATGCTCATTACCAACGGATAAACATACGAACGGACAGGCAGAACGACAGTGGAACTTGACCTGTATGACTAGGCAACTTATGCTAGGCATCTGTGCTATCCAGCTTAACAATATTTTATCCGTTAAACGACACAAACTGCTTAAGGCATAAAATATAACGTAACTGAATAATAATTATACAGGGTATTTAACAGATCAGCAGATCTGATTTCCAGGAGTATTCATGAAACATTTTGGCGAGAATTTAGTAAAATTTTTGAAATAGTGAATTTAACTTAAATAAAGAAGCATATGGTGACAGGCCCCCATCCGACGCCTATCACAGTGTCATTCAATCATCACTGCATTCAGAAACGTGCCAGCACCCAGGTGACAACAAAACTATGCAACAGTTCAATGCAGCACATAGCTAAATATTTCTTAACTAAATGTCAACACATTAGACTCATCGTCCAGTCCTGGGTCTAGTAGACCTATTTACGACATCAGCGCACACAGTTTCTTTTGTTCCCACTCAACATCTCAATGGCAGCTCGATTAGTTCAGGTGCTTTTTGAATGGCCAATGCCAGATTCTCCCTGTACATTACACTATGCCGTCCACTAGCCCTCTCCTACCAAAATTCCCCTTTACTATGGATAGGGGATCTAGGCCTATCTTATGCATCATTCTGCGGCTTATTGAACCCATCACCCTAAACAGCATCTAGATCGCCTCAGCCGTTTTTCCACAGTACATGCTCATTACCAATGGATGGACATACGAACGGACAGGCAGAACAAACAGGCAGAACGACAGTGGAACTTGACCTGTATGACTAGGCAACTTATGCTCGGCATCTGTGCAATCCGGCTTAACAATATTTTATCCATTAAACGACACAAACTGCTTAAGGAATAAAATATAACGTAACTGAATAATAATTATACAGGGTATTTAACAGATCAGCAGGTCTGATTTCCAGTTGATTTCCAGGAGTTTTCATAAGACATTTTGACGAGAATTTAGTAAAATTTTTGAAACGGTGAATTTTAACTTAAATAAAGAAGCATATGGTGACAGGCCCCCATCCGACGCCTATCACAGTGTCATTCAACCATCACTGCATTCAGAAACATGCAAGCAGCCAGGTGACAACAAAACTATGCAACAGTTCAATGCAGCACACAGCTAAATATTTCTTAACTAAATGTCAACACAATTAGACTCATCGTCCAGTCCTGGGTCTAGTAGACCTATTTACGGCATCAGCGCACGCAGTTTCTTTCGTTCCTGTTCACGGGCAGTCTTGCGCTCATTGAAAACCTTCAGATAGATCTTGTTGTAAGGATGCGGAATGTCATATTTCTCCCGGAAATTCAGTATCTCACTCCTCTCTGTACAACACAAGTAAGTTTTACAAGCTGTTGAGTATGCACATCAAAACCCGCACTGTATCTTCACAGCTATGACATTCAAATAACTTCAAGTTAGATAGATTAAGCTTGCAAGAGTTAGAGATGCACATTCAATCAACACTTTTCAGCATATTGTATCTGTGTCGTTTATTATACCAATGCTAGAGGATATAATGTCAGGGTTGGAAAAATCATATATTAAAAAATAAGATTTCTTAAAATTTAATGTAGATTTGTGTTATTTGAATCTGTTTTTTTTTATTTCAATCAGATTTCTTTGATATATGTGTAATTTTTAGGACTATCCAGTGACTCTTGCTACATATGTTGATAAATAATTTTGATGAGCAGCTAAGATGCTGAAAACTTTTGATTTTTAATTTGCTTACTTACTTATTAGGTAACACAGAACAATTAAACATCAGTAGCATCATCGGCTGGTTTCGAATGTGTCTTCTCCGCATGTGGACTGGTTTAGTCAAAATTATGTACCAATTAGGCACCAATACAGCATCAAACCTGATTTTCCAGTATAAGTTGCTGAACCAGTGAAACCAGTCAACAAGTGTTAAATTTGAAACGTACTGTGTTAACTTAGAACTTTTGGTGTTTAGAACTGTAGGTATGAAGTGTGCTCTGAGCATTACAAACCTTATGACTGTCAGTAATTTGTCTCTTCAGAAAAACAGTGATTATATAAATACTGAGCTTTCTTAGACATATACAACATAAAACAAGCTTTATCTTTATTGTGTTACATGTTTTGGTTTAAAATGATTCAAATCACATAATTTTTGGACAAAACATGGCTGATTTAAATCGGCCAAACCTGCAGTGCATAATGTGCACTGAAAGTGCAAGAAAGTCATACATTGCTTCAACATATTATAGCTACATTCTCATATACATGAGGACTACTAACATTTTAAATAAAAAAGACCATGCACTGTTGTAGTAATCTATCCATTGGTCCACAAATATATGAGGACCAATGTAATGATCCTGTGATGTAGATGCCTTGTTTTTTGTAGGCCTATTGAAACAATAAATATCTGTCAACTGACTGCTGGCTGGTATCGCAGCTGTTCTTGGTGAATGACACAGTACATAAGTTACGACTGAAGTTTAGCTGCATAAAGCTGTTTCAGGGAGGCAACCAGTGGGTTTCTTTCATCGGTCATGTACTGACACCAACCCAGTGGGGAAAAATCACTTTGCTGGCCGTGTTTGTTTAGAGTGGCATACGTGGTATCTACACCGCATGCTAATCAACAGCAATAGTCAAACTTTAGTTTATTGCGACTTGAATCGACTCAACATTTGCTTAAACTGATAATTATATGTTTTGTTATTCATTAAAATGCATACTTGGTAAATTATCTCCTACGATGTATTCCTTGAAGCAACGTCTGACGAGTGCAGTGTCCCTCACTGACCAACGCGTGTAGTCACGAGCTAAATCAGATACATAAAACAACAAAATGGACAATTCTTTTTAGTACAGCTCCGCATTCACAAACGGATATATAGCCCAAGAAAGGTGGAGCATTTGCACTGCATTACATACGAATTAAAATCTAAAAATAAGGTAAAATTCAGTTCTGCAAATGGTTACATACATGATACGAAATTCAGCAGAGCTGAAAATTACAGTATTTTAGAATCAATAGCTATCAAACATTGATGTTACGAAAACATCAAAGTACAATGCCCTCAATGGCAAGGCCCTCCAGATCAATGCTTCAAGTCAAAAAAGACTGATTGTTCTAAAAGTTAACCATAGACAATGAATGTGGAGATTGAGAAATTCAGAGGTTTGCCAGTCAGTAAATAAATACGACTATGTTACAACATACAATATTACAGCCATCAGGGTTGACTTAGTCTGCTGCATTTTACTAGACAAAAGTTTCACAAGCATGCACTGGCAGGGATTACAGGTGAGCAGCATGCAACACCAGTCTGAAGATGGCATCACTTCAAGTTCAACAGCAACCAAACTAAAGTTCATGTCATAGTGGGCCAACACTTATATTAATTTTTTGTGCAAGCATGTAAGACACCAAAGGGACTACAAAAAATACAGCCAATGTCCAGCTCAATAAAAAGAACAGCAAATGAGACGAGGACAAACACAGGAATGCGACAATCTCTGAAACAAAAATATGATCTGAAGAGCTGCTGCTACTACTACTACTACTCAGCAAACTCGCTCACTCGAAAGGACTGTAATCACTTCAGTTATTTAATCACTATTTGCCAACATACAGTCATCTATGGGTGCTACTCACGTTTAGCAGATCTACGAGAAACAGGATTCTGCGTTGTATCGACAGCCGTTCCACCACTCTCCATTTCGGCTTCTAAGTGCGACTCCAACTTCTCGTTGTCTGTGGTTGACGATGATGTAGATACAGCTCCCAGTGCTCCATCATTTGCTCTAAAGCTTGTCCTTCCAGACGACCGCAGCTGATAGCTGCCTGTTCTCTTCTGCTTCTTTAACGGTCTCAAAATCTCTGAGTCACTTTCAGATGTCGACTGACACTTCCTTGCCTTTCCTTGGTTTGGTTCACTGTCACCATCGGAATCTGGCTGATTGATGTTCTCACAAACTTCCGAACCGGTTTCCACAACTGTTTCTGTGTCCACTTCTGTTTCGCAACTGTTACCTTCATGTTGTGTAGCCACTGCTTGCCCAGAATCTCCACTGGGCAGACGCCCATCCATCTTCAGCAACTGTGCACCGACTCGGAGAATTTCAGCCTCGGCAGGTGGAGTCTGGTAGATGTTAGCGTTAATATTACTGCTGTGGCCCATGTGCTTGTAAAACAGTTGGCGGTCATTTTCAGACACATCAAGACCGGCATATAGAGTGCTGATGCGGTGCCTCATTCGTGTGGCAGTTAGCCTCTCCGGATGCTCGACTCCTGCTCCAGCACACACACGGCTGACTGCATGCCATCCACTAATATGCATGGCAGAGTGCTTCGTTGATGGAAACATAAATGTATTAGATGAACTAACATCTGCTGCCTCCCTCAGTGCCTTGTCACTAAGTAGCTTCATGGCAGCAAAAGTGTCACGAGGAATCAGAATGGGGACAAGGTGATTGTTTCCTTTTCCCGACTGAAAAGTCACTTTCATCTCTTTGAAGAGTCTTTTCTCCAAGTCTTCGCTACTGTGTGACTTCGTATGCTGGCTGTTCAGCCACGTACTATTGTCCGCTTCTGACCATTCTGTCAGTGTCAACCTCGCCGGCTCTCCGCCTCTCCGTGCATTGAATAGTGTAAGACGGCTCACTGCCAGATCTCGCAGTTCGGTAAAACTGGGAGTGTCCCACATTTTGTAGTCGTCTGCAGTGAGTTCCTGTATTCGGTTGACTGTATATGCCTTCAGCTTGGTAACATCTTCCTCAGATGGCAAGGATTCCGGGCGACGTAGGCGGCTCTGTCTGTTTTGGTTTAACACATACGTTGCATCTCCAAACACAATATGTTGATTGAGGGCCAGGACTTCCAGAAATTTGTCAATTTCTGCAGCTTTCTCATCGTCATCCCTTACAAGGAAGGAGGCCTTCACAACTTTTGCAAACTTCTTGAGTAAATAGTAATACGCAGTCTTTAATCCAGCCTTTAGTTGACCATCTTCATATGTCAACTCTTTGATTGCTACCAGCAGGGACTCAAATTTGTTGCGAGTCAACATGTCACTGCTTGTCAATGCAGGCACATTATCCTGGCAAACACTACTGAATTTCAGGAACAATGTGGCAAGTCTCCTCATATCCGACATCACTGATCTTTTGACCTCATATACCTTATCTTGTTTGGCATGTATTTTCTCGTACATTTTGTGTCCATACATAACTATAGAAGCATCAGACCTGCATATGTCTCCAACTGGATTATTGCTGAATTTAGCAAGAACGTCAGCCTTGAATTCATCAGATACCTGGTCATCAGCAAGTAGCATCAGATGCTTAACAGGTAATGCCTGTGGCTGTGATGCAACATCATTCTTGCACTGCTTTGAGTGTCGAGCAAAATATTTCTTGGAATAAAAGCCGTTGCATCCATTACAAAGCACAAGATGGTCATCATTGGTTCGAGATCTTTCTCGTTCATATGCATGTCCTTCGACCTTCATCTGAGTCTTATTATATTTCATGATACCATCTTTGCGCAGATTTGAAATAGCAATGCACCTTTCCTCAAAGGGCAGTTTCAAAGCGTGTTCAACCGCCGGCTGGTTGCTGTGTTGAGTGCTCAAGTGTCTATTAAGATTTGTCTGAAATTTTCCACAGAAGACACACGGTCGAGGAATTTTCTTCTTCTTTGCTTCTCGAAGTCCAACTGCTGAAGTAACATGTGCTGATTCGTTAGGTGGGGGTGAATTCTCACGGCAAATAATAGAACTGGGGCTTCCAGTGCCTTCAGCAGGACAGGAAACTGGAGTTTGTTTCTTAGTAATAAATGTGACAGGAAATACGTCAGATTCCGCAGATTCACTGTCATCAGACGACTTTTCTGGTCGAACTGCTGAAATAACCTGTGCTGATGCATTAGGTGGGGGTGAATTCTCACTGCAAATAATAGAAGTGGGGGTTCCAGTGCCTTCAGCAAAACAGGAAACTGGAGTTTGTTTCTTAGTAATAAATGTGACAGGAAATACCTCAGATTCCGCAGATTCATTGTCATCAGACGACTCTTCTGAAGAGTCCATGACATAATCAGGATCATGCAAGGAGTCATCATCAGATTCACTAAACATGTGGTCATCGCTATCACTTGGTTGGCCTAGCTTCTGTCTCTGCATATTATGTAGTACTGCACCTGCTTCTGTGCCCCTGTTTATATCTGGATGATGACCATGATCAGTCCAGTCTAATATATCTGAAAAATCAATCTTCTGTGACGTCTCTGTCAGCAACTGTAGAGACTGAGTGTCGGTCTTGATAACGCGCTCCGCATGAACGTCAGACTCCTCCCCTGATCGGTTCAGTGTACCTGCAGACTTCAAGGTTCTATCTGGATCTGGATGATCAGATGGATTGTCAATCATGGCAATGTACTTTGCTTGAATGTCAGACTGCTTTCCTGATCGGTCGAGTGTACCCGCAAACATCAAGCTTTCATCCGATGAAGGACCTGAATGACGACTCATGTGTGATGTATCTGTCAGTGCAGATCTCAATAGAGATTGAATAGAGCTAGTGATGTTCTTGCGTTGAAGGTTAGACATCTCTCCGGACCACACCGGTTTAGCCACTAACTTCAAGCTTTCGCCTAGAGAAGGATCTGGATGACGGGACTCATGAGCTGTATCTGTCAGTACAGATGTCAGTCCAGACTGAGTGACGGAGCTGGCGATGTAGTTTGCTTGAATGTCAAACTTCTCTCCTGATGGGTCCAGTGTACCTGCAGACTTCAAGGTTCTATCTGGATCTGGATGATCAGATGGATTGTCAATCATGGCAATGTACTTTGCTTGAATGTCAGACTGCTTTCCTAATCGGTCGAGTGTACCCGCAAACATCAAGCTTTCATCCCATGAAGGACCTGAATGACGACTCATGTGTGATGTATCTGTCAGTGCAGATCTCAATAGAGATTGAATAGAGCTAGTGATGTTCTTGCGTTGAAGGTTAGACATCTCTCCGGACCACCCCGGTTTAGCCACTAACTTCAAGCTTTCGCCTAGAGAAGGATCTGGATGAAGGGACTCATGAGCTGTATCTGTCAGTACAGATGTCAGTCCAGACTGAGTGTCGGAGCTGGTGATGTAGTTTGCTTGAATGTCAAACTTCTCTCCTGATGGGTCTAGTGTACCTGCAGACTTCAAGGATCCATCCACCCATGGACGATCTACATGAAGACTCTCATGCGATGCATCTGTCAGTACACATGTCACTATTGACTGATTGTCGGTGGCTGCAATGTACTCGAGTGGAAGGTTAGACTTGTGCTTTCCTGATCGCCCTGGTTTGGCTACAGACTTCAATCTTTCGTCCCATGGAGGATCTGGATCAAGGGTCTCATGTGCTGTATCTGTTGGCACAGATGTCACAGCAGACTGAGTGTCAGATCTGGCGATGTACTTCGGTTGAACGTCAGACTTCTCTTTTGACTGCTCCAGAGCACCTGTAGACTTCAAGCTTTCGTCCCATTGAAGATCTGGATTATGGGTCTCATATGCTATATCTGTCGGTACAGATGTCACAGCAAACTGAGTGTCACAGCGGGCAATGTACTTCATTTCAATGTCACACTTTTTCTCTCCAGATTGCCCGAGATTAGCTCCAGACTTCAAGCTATCATCACATGGATGATCTGCATGACAAGTGTCATATGATGTATCTGTCAGTACAGATGTCAGCGAAGACGGAGTGTCGGAGCTGGCGATGTAGTCATCTGGATCACGGGTCTCATGTGCTGTATCTGTTGGTTCAGATGTCACAGCAGACTGAGTGTCACAGCAGGCGATGTACTTCGTTTGAATGTCACACTTTTTCTCTCCAGATTGCCCCAGATTAGCTTCTAACTTCATGCTTTGATCACATGGATGATCTGCATGACGAGTGTCATATGATGTATCTGTCAGTACAGATGTCAGCGAAGACGGAGTGTCGGAGCTGGCGATGTAGTCATCTGGATCACGGGTCTCATGTGCTGTATCTGTTGGTACAGATGTCACAGCAGACTGAGTGTCAGAGCTGGCGATGTAGTTCGCTGGAACGTCAGACTTCTCTGTCAACTGGTCCAGTGCACCTGTAGCCTTCAAGCTTTCGTCCCACGGAGCATCTGGATTATGGGTCTCATATGCTATATCTGTTGGTACAGATGTCACAGCAGACTGAGTGTCATAGCGGGCGATGTACTTCGTTTGAATGTCGCACTTTTTCTCTCCAGATTGCCCCAGATTTGTTCCTAACTTCAAGCTTTCATCACATGGATGATCTGCGTGACGAGTGTCATATGATGTATCTGTCAGTACAGATGTCAGCAAAGACGGAGTGTCGGAGCTGGCGATGTACTTCGCTTGAACGTCAGACTTCTCTGTTGACTGGTCCAGTGCACCTGTAGCCTTCAAGCTTTCGTCCCACGGAGCATCTGGATTATGGGTCTCGTATGCTATATCTGTCGGTACAGATGTCACAGCAGACTGAGTGTCATAGCGGGCGATGTACTTCGTTTGAATGTCATACTTTTTCTCTCCAGATTGCCCCAGATTAGCTCCTAACTTCAAGCTTTCATCACATGGATGATCTGCATGACGAGTGTCATATGATGTATCTGTCAGTACAGATGTCAGCGAAGACGGAGTGTCGGAGCTGGCGATGTAGTCATCTGGATCACAGGTCTCATGTGCTGCATCTGTTGGTTCAGATGTCACAGCAGACTGAGTGTCACAGCGGGCGATGTACTTTGTTTGAATGTCACACTTTTTCTCTCCAGATTGCCCCAGATTAGCTTCTAACTTCATGCTTTGATCACATGGATGATCTGCATGACGAGTGTCATATGACGTATCTGTCAGTACAGATGTCAGCAAAGACGGAGTGTCGGAGCTGGCGATGTAGTCATCTGGATCACGGGTCTCATGTGCTGTATCTGTTGGTACAGATGTCACAGCAGACTGAGTGTCAGAGCTGGCGATGTAGTTCGCTGGAACGTCAGACTTCTCTGTCAACTGGTCCAGTGCACCTGTAGCCTTCAAGCTTTCGTCCCACGGAGCATCTGGATTATGGGTCTCATATGCTATATCTGTTGGTACAGATGTCACAGCAGACTGAGTGTCATAGCGGGCGATGTACTTCGTTTGAATGTCGCACTTTTTCTCTCCAGATTGCCCCAGATTTGTTCCTAACTTCAAGCTTTCATCACATGGATGATCTGCATGACGAGTGTCATATGATGTATCTGTCAGTACAGATGTCAGCGAAGACGGAGTGTCGGAGCTGGCGATGTAGTCATCTGGATCACAGGTCTCATGTGCTGTATCTGTTGGTTCAGATGTCACAGCAGACTGAGTGTCATAGCGGGCGATGTACTTCGTTTGAATGTCGCACTTTTTCTCTCCAGATTGCCCCAGATTTGTTCCTAACTTCAAGCTTTCATCACATGGATGATCTGCATGA
>Ga0209782_1000395_pt1 | contig 18418 bp, 16 predicted proteins | sample WorMetmaBAHAMAS1_FD_187390 | JGI IMG/M metagenome (GOLD analysis project Ga0209782, IMG submission 187390) | Marine gutless worms symbiont microbial communities from Max Planck institute for Marine Microbiology, Germany - Inanidrilus... | ecosystem: Host-associated > Annelida > Digestive system...
CTCCCCCCTACTCAGAGGCGCGACAATATACCGCTAGGTATTCTAGTTGTCTGTATGTGGCCAACTTATTCATTTGACAGTTGTATCAGTTTTGAACTGTAGCATGATGTTTAGTGCCATTATGAGCTGAAAGAACGAAGCTTGAAACAAATGTGTCGGTATGCATACAGGTACATGGCACTTGGTATAGCACTGCGGTATGTGCTTGAAGCTCTGAAGAAGGCGCCAGGTACAAACATGTACAAGTTCGGATTGACGGCACTTGACAAGTTCAAAACAAGGTTTGACATTTCGTCTGAATGATCAGACCATGCTTAGCACATATATGCTTGTGTTCTGCACGATTAAACAGTGACTGAAAATTTCCTGTACATGATGTAAGCAGTTGCATCAGTTTCTTCGGTGTTTGTATAAATTGTGCTTGTGTTTCTGTCAGACTAAAGGAGTATCCTCAGTATTGTCAATTCCTGGCTTCCATACCACACTTCGGCGAGTTTCCACCTAATTTGAAAGAGGTGTGTTGTATACTAGTTTTACTTCAAATATGTCACATGAATTATTCTTATGCTGTTCACTTATTCTACAAACTGTACTTTCTTTTGATGCATGTTCTGCTTACTTTTGACCAGTTTTTTGACAATTGTGTAATGTGTCTCATGACTTGAGGATTTTTCTTAGGCAGTTGTTAACTAGAAAACAGTTTTTGATTGATATTCGAGGTCCCACCAACTGCATTTCAAACTGAGACCTTAACTCTGACCTCTGACCTTGACCTTCATTCCCAGAAGAGCTATTGTCATGACCCATATGTATGCAAAAGGTTAAGGTCAAAGGTCACTCGGTTCAAAAGTGGAAACGGCCAGACGGATGGACGGAGGCGAATGCATTACCTCCCATGCTAACACGGTCGGTAACTAATCGTAGTGGCTTCGTGTTGTTACAGTATATTGAGTATGGTGCTAAGTCACAAGACCCGCCAAATCTTCCGCCGGCATCGTCAGTTGTTTCAAACGCCGTGGGCACGACGGCCGTGGCGTCGTCGTCGGCCGCCGCTGCTGTTACTACTGTCGCGGTGAGCGGTCCATCTACACAGCCGACTCACGGTGCCATCTCACGACCTGCCACGTCAGCCGCCGTCTCCAGTCGCGTCAGTGCTGCTCTTTGTTGTAGTCTGTGAACAAAACTTGTCGTTATTTCTCACTTCTGTCACGGAACATTTGGACGGGGTTTTGTGGACTTTGCATAATGATACGGAGATAGTGGAGGTGACACTGTTGATCAGAACTCTCCTCCCATTTCAAATGCAGTAATTGTTATTAGCAAGGATGCTAGCACTGCAATATAATATAGTACGGGATCTCTGTAGTGCACTCAAACCTGACAGAGAAGTCAGCTTGCTTTGAGCCAACGAACAAAAGAATAATAATAAAACTAAAAAAACTGATATAGGTCACAAGAAGAGTGCCGTGTGATAGTCCATGAAATCATACCTGTTCTTAATTGGGGTGTTGTGTAACATGAGTCGACCTGCATAATATGTGCAGTGTGGTTATAGGCATTTGTAGACTTTGTATTTATCGAATATGGATGTTGAACAGTTTGATAATTAATATTTGTCTAATTAATATTTACAGTTTGCTCATGTGTGAAAGGTGTTGAAGCGGACTGTACTTGATTAACATATGTAACATTTTGAATTAATGCAGAAGATATCCACAGTTGATTTGTTTGTTCAAATGTACAGCCGTCGGTAGCCAATGCCACCAATATTGACACGCTGTTGGCAAACAAAGAAGGTATCGAATGTGTGAAAGTACCTCCAGAGAACCTGCAGGACAAAGTGTTCTTTATCTTCAACAATCTGTCAATGTCTAACATGGACTCAAAGGCAAGCATTGAATTGTTGATGCATGTAACGTGGTTTGGGATGCGTCGTTTTTTTTTCTCATGAGTCATCAGCTGGTTGACATAGGACTATGACAGTACTCTATATGTTAGTTATGTTTTTGATTGCATATATGGTTTGCTGTGCGATTTCTAAATACATTGGTTCCGGTTACGCACATGTTAGTTACGTGCAGTATTAAACCCACAGAAGAATACATTTCAGATTGAGACATCGACTTTCAATTCCATGATCTCTGTACACATGCAAAAAGTCAGGGTCAGCAGTTACTCGGTTCAGAAGTCGGGAGTTGAAAGAGATGGACATACAAAGGCGATTGCATTACCTCCTGTACTAACGCGGTTTAGTAACAAAGTCATTCCATGGTTTAGGTGTGACAACCGAGTTTGACACAGGCATGAGTTAGCAGTATGTGCCATTGTACATGTATGCCGGCTGGGCTGACACTGTGAGCAATGTGGAACATTATGCTGTGTAGTCTGCGGAGCTCATGGAGTGTATTGGTGAGGAATACCTGCCGTGGGTCGCGCAATACCTCGTCATGAAACGTGCCAGCATCGAACACAACTTCCACACGCTCTACTCTAATTTCATCGATCACCTCAAGAAACCCGAGTTTCTCACTGTGGTCATAGCGGAGACTTACCGAAATATCAAGGTATCAGCTCCATTTTGTCGTTCCCTAATAAAATAACAACTTAATGTTTATTTAGTGTATTATGAGGGCTGATTGTGTCATTTTTGGGGATGTTTTGCTTTTATTTTAGTATGCATATATATTTTATTTTCGGAAAACATTGCCTTGCCCAGATTCAGTTTTAAATCAAAATTTTAAAACTTCATAACGTGAATTTTAGAGCAGTTAGCTGGCACATGAGACTTACCTGATTGTTTTTGGATGCATAGTTTCACTGCTGCTGACTCTTGGCGTTGTGTTTGTGTGTGGTGAAGGTACTGCTGCGTTGCGACAAGGGTGTGGCCAACTACTCCGACCGGACACTTCTGAAGAATCTTGGTCATTGGCTTGGTCTGCTGACACTGGCAAAGAACAAGCCGATACTGTTCCGCGAGATGGATGTCAAAGGGCTCATCTATGAATCGTACCACAAAGGAGCTCAGGAACTTCTTTATGTCATTCCATTCGTTGCAAAAATTATCGAGTCGGCATTCAAGAGTCGGGTTTGTGCTTCTTTCTTGAATTATTATTTTGGGTACACCAGAGCCGCTGTAAGCATATATACTGGGTTGTGGTTTTACACTGTTGGTTTACTTAGTAAATTTTAGGGGGGCTACTGGCCAATGCTGCTAACTTTGAAATTGTGATCGTTAAAACAGTCAGCTTGCTTTACTGCAGTTGTATTTTGCTGTGTAAAACATATTAGATTTCGTTTATTTGAAATGACATTTAATAAACAAGGCTAATGTCAACTGTGGATAACTTACATGATTGTCAACTGTTTGAAATGGCTTTAGTGAGGATATATTTTAAGCAGGGAAGTTGAGTATTTTATGTGCTTGATTTAAGTGTTAATAGTGGAATAATCGCTGTGGTGTGGATGCGTGTGTAGGTGTTCCGACCTCCTAACCCGTGGACAATGGCAATCATGAACGTGCTGGCAGAGCTGCATCGAGAACCCGAGATGAAGTTGAACCTCAAATTTGAAATTGAAGTTCTGTGCAAAAACCTCGGACTTGACATTAATGTAAACGGCACAGACTGTTCTGTTCTGAATCTATTATTGTATTATTTTTCTGTATTATGAACATGTCATGAGTTCTTACTATATCACTATTATCACTTATATAATATTGTTGCCTCATGCAACTCCGTCTGATCGATATTTCTCAACTGCTACGGCATGCTGAACAAATGAGCAGCGGGCATCAGAAGCCTGCAGCATAGCGTATCCCATAAAACTGAGACTTATGGACTTGAAACCAAGAGTACTTGAAGCCCTAATCATGCTAGTGTTACTGTATCTTTGCGTAATGCAGAGGCAACAACCAATATATTATTGTTGCATGAGAGCAAGCAGTGATTATTGTCAAGTCTTCACACTGCTGTAGATTTTGATTGGAGTGGCAAGACCCATCTGTGCCTCTGCATTACGCAAAGATCCAGTAACATTAGCATGATTAGGGCTTCATGTGCTCTTGGTTTCAATTTCCACTAGTCTCAGTTTTATGGGCTATGCTATGCTGCAGGCTTCTGATGCCCGCTGCTCATTTGTTCGGCATGCCGTAGCAGTTGAGAAATATCGATCAGACGGAGTTGCATGAGGCATAAAGTGACCGTTGATGGGCTGGGCATGTTTCTGTTTAGCATAGTGGTTTTTATGTCTCTTCACGTAAGCTGACAGAAATGTTTGCAGTAGCTGAGTTTTTGATCCTTGCTTCTCTTGGGCTATGTTATGTCCTTGTGAAAACCTTTGGAAATACTGAAGTGGGGATTTTTTAGTCCCAATGTTCTTTCTGAGATGAAACAGACAGCATCAGAGCATGAAAGGTAATTAAATTCAGTTAAATTTCAGGCCAACCAAGTTAAGACACAGATTTGATTAATTGATTTTTGTTTCTCAGCCGTTGTCGTGCAGTAACTGTTGTATGTGTAGGATCTGACTCCGGGCTCATATCTCAAAGACACGTCGCTGCTGGACAGACTAGAGCCTCAGCTGTCCGCTCCCAGTCGTACTGCCAAGGAAGGTTCAACGCCGCAGCCGGACGAGCCGCTGCACATTCCGATGCCAACGCCGGCGGTTGCCGTGGGAGCCGGGATGCCAGCGACATCTATGCCGGTGCCGGCTGTGGCGATGGCTCAGCCGGCAGCACATCATCAGCAGCCGCAGTTTGGCTTTCAGGAGATCAGCGGCTTGACACTGACGGCTCTCATGTCACACGTCGTCATCAACGAACAGGTAGAAAGCGACAGTTGACTTAATAGGGTGATTGATTTAAGGTTTGACGTCCTACTCAACACAAGTTAGGTCATTTCAGTGATGCTCTTTCCGGCCAATTTCTTGGCTCTTAGTGAGAAAATAAATGGCTGCTGAATATTACCACCACCACCACCAACAGTGGTTCAGTGGCCATTTTTTAGATGTACCTGGATTAGCCAGTTCCATGCATTTGTTCTTTGACTTGTTGCTCCTAATGAACTTTTAATAATGCAAGTTTTTTTTTTGGAAAAACAGAAGGAAATTTAAAGCAAAAATCAATTCATTATTCAATTCGATATCAGCATTTATTATTCACACATGTAGTAATTTGCAAGGTTAAATCTGAGGCATAGGCAGTCACTAGTGGAGGGGGGAGACTGCATGGTGGGACTAACCAGTGGCGATGGCCTTGTCATTCCTTTAGATGTTGTTTTTTGGTAGATGTTAAGACATGAACTGGTTGCCGAACTTGTTTTGATGTTTATGCAGATTACGCTGATTCAGCATTAAGCATGTTGCTGTTGCTTTTGAGCATTGACAGTGGGTGAGATCAACTTCCGCTAAGTCTAAAGGCTAAGCTGAACCAAACAGTCTTAACTTGGGAATTCCCTGTGTTAAATGTGTATCTTTTGGTCTAAGCCGTTAGTCTTAGCCTTTAGACTTAGCCAAAGTTGACCGCACCCAGTGTCTCTGGGACTGTTGCACTCACCATTAATGTCGTTTTCATTAGTAACACCAGCAGTGAACTGACAGGACTCAGATTTTACATATTTATTATGATATTTTTATCTGTTTTTTTTTGTGGACAATACAGATAACGCTGTTTCTCGCGCACCCTCACCTGAAGAGCTGCGTGAAACAAGCAATAGAGCGCGCCATACAGGAGATGTTGGCTCCGGCCATTGAACGAGCTACCAAGATTGCCGTCACCACTTCGGAACAAATTGTCAAAAAGGTTTGTCATTGTTGCAGTAACTCTTTGAGGTATTGAGATTTCGTTTTTTTGCATATTGCACGTGAAATGTAGTTTTGATTGTAGCATTTTGTGACTTAAAAGTGAAAAGTTTTGTTTCAGGTTGTTAGTTTAAACTAGAACTTTGCTTTAGACTTGGCTCATGCCGCAACTGTCAGCTAATCTGCAGCAGGTGCTTCTTCCTCTTTTCCTTTTGCTCTCCCCTCTTGTTGATCTCTAGTCGTGCAGACGTCACATACTCTGTGGATGGTTTGACAAGCCGTCTGTCAGTGCGAGCAAGGGCTGACGCTGAACGCTTGCCGGGTGGCTGTTGGTCTCAAAAGTAACTGGTTGCAGCCCACATTACAGGCCTGTGCCCGCGGCTCGCGTATGTCCCGCCCCGGAACACCTATCAGCTGTTGCTGCGATGAGCTGTATCATTATGAGCTGTCTGGCTGCTCCCACGTCACTGATGCCTCAGTTGTGTAACTTAAAAAGAGTATAGATATTGTTGTTGTTTAGTTAAACATTACTCGAAGCTACATGTACATTTAAAATTCGGACAGTAGATAAGTTGTAGAGTGGTGTGTGTTGTGGTTGACGACAGGACTTTGCGCTGGACCCAGATGAGTCGCGGATGAGAATGGCGGCTCATCATTTAGTGCGCTTCATGACGGCTGGAATGGCTCTCATCACCTGTCATGAACCAGTCCTCATCAGCATCAATGGACAGCTGAAAAATGCTTTCCTCAATGCACTTGGTGTCAGTAATTGTGTCACCACAAATTATGTGAAATAAAATTTAATCCTGTCCGTAATTTGACTATATTAACGAAAAGACAATGCTGGAATAATGAAAACAGTCATATTGGCACAAGAATCTAGAACTGTTCACTGTTTTAGTACTGGCTTACTGCAGTTGACCTGGAAAAGAGGATTGCATAGAAATAATGTATTTGAGGAAAATATTTAGTGAAGGAAAGGGTTAGAACTAAATCTAATTTTTCTAGGCTTAGTTTACTTTATCTGACATTTTTCCATCACTGCTCTTCTCCTGTGTGATGTGACCAGCTGTCATTGTGACAGTCATACTGAACTTGATGCAACCAGGCCTGCCTTAGTGCTGTACCATTACTTCATAGTTAAACATTTTTAATTATTAAAGTTTTTAATATCAAATTTGCTCTATCTGTGGAACTCTAATATTTTTACTTAAAATTAAAAAAAATATTGTTCGCTACATTTGAATTTTTGAATTTTTACACTTTCTGTAATAATGTCAAATTATCCGATGACGTTGGTGTTGTGATGAATCAGACGGTGAGTGGTGCACAGAAAGAACTGATTGAACAAGCAGCACAGGTGATTGCAACCGACAATGCTGAGCTGGCAACGGCATTTCTGCAGAAGACGGCTGTCGAGAAAGCTATTCCAGAAATCGATAAACGCCTTACTAATGTACGTGCACTTATAGATAATCATTTGTGTTATATCTCAACTAGATTCTGCATATTAAGAGTAATAAGGCACTGCACTAATGATAGCGAAAGCCCATGTCGGTCGCTGCTGTACACTGACTGTTCAGATGCATTTGCCGAATGGTGCCAACATGTACCCTCATCTGATGGTTTCTTGAGCCCATGCGAGTCTGCCCTCCACCCCTAAACGATATCTCGATCGGTTCAGCCATTTTTGCAGGTTTTACAGTTGTTACCAACACAGACAGACAGACCATGGTACGTCAAGACATCTGTGGCAGTTGCCTGTGTCTAAGCAGTCTAGGTCTGGCAATGTGAGATATTAGCAGGCCTTTCAACCCACTTAGCGCCTTTCGTCTTGCACGTCAGATTTGGCTTCGGCTGACCATTGTGCATGTTTACAAATTATACTTATTTACTTACTTACAAGGCTTCCATACAATCTCTGCCGCTCATAAGTAACTAATATTGTTGCATATTAGATAGCAAATGCACATGGTTAAGTATGGACTTAATGCATTTTTTCACATCTGCCTATTTGTAATCTGGTTTAGACGAGAAATGTTGACAAAAATGGTGCTAAAGAGCCGTTACGGCATGCAGGTAGTTATGTTTGCGGACTGATATCAGTTGACGTTGTGTCTAAATGTAGGAGTATGAGTTGAGGAAACATGCGCGCAGCGAGGGTCGACGTTACTGCGACCCGCAGGTACTCACATACCAGGCTGAGCGTATGCCTGAACAGATACGACTTAAGGTCGGCGGTGTCACACCCCAACAGATGGCCGTCTACGAGGAATTCTCGCGCAATATTCCTGGATTCATCCCAATGGGCGGAAGTTTGTCTGGAGAATTGCCTGCTGGTACCACTGCGGAGAGCACAAGCAATACACCTCATTCAGCCGCTTCATATATGGTCAAACCGCTGCCGGTAAATATGCTGTATTAGTGCTAAAATGTTAAGTATGCGTAAATAACTGTCGTGAATTCTCTTTTAACAACAATGTGCTGCATTTGATGTTTATACATGACATTGCAGTGACGTCATAATAAAACTTACAGCTAGTATTCAGATTTCGTACAAAATGTATAATATTTCAGATTTTTTGTACTTTGAAAATTAACAAGATGACTACCTTTAGTAGCTTTTTTATGTAACGGCCCTCGTATTAGTATTTATTACTTTAAATAAACTCATTAGTTGTACTTTTAGGAAGGCACATATAATTGAATTTACATGAACAATTGTTCCTGCTGTAATTCTACTACTGCTGGCTACACCTTTACTGCGACTCATTACTGTATATAATAGATGAATCAGTTTCTTCAACTCTGACTTAAAGCTGTGTGACATTAAGTGTATTTGCGATTAAGTTAGATGACTGCTTGTTAGTAGCATGATCCAGTACCGTGTCAGAACAACACATTGTGTATGTGCATTGCAGTCAATGATGGGCAACGACGACATCTATCAGATCTATGATAAAGTGTCGCGTGAAATCGAGCAGCACCTGGCAGCGTTCCAGGCTGCCGTGCCGAGTGCCCAGCAAACGGCCGCCATTCGGAGTCTACTGGAGTATGTACTGCATGCTCGCCAGGCTGTCCGTGATGTTAACCCAGCGTTGGCACTGGTGCAGCGAGCAGTGGAAGGACTTCTAGACGGCTTTGCCGTGCCAGCCACAGGGCCAGAGCAGGAGCTGATGCTGCGGTATCGCGACTGTCACCTGCTGATAATTCGGGCGCTGCAAGATCCGCGAGTGCATGGTCCGCAGTGGACCAACAAGCACGTCACTCGGTATTATTTTCATAATACTTACTTAGACTTAGACCGGGCTACATGTTGTCTCCATAGAGCACAGTCACTGGCAACGCTCCTGAGCTCCTGGCTACTTCATGAGTGCCACTGACACTGCCACCCATTACTTGCATATCTCCTCCTATAAATGTATCCCGCTATGTCTGCTTTGGCCCACCCAATCTCTTATTTCCTCTGTCTGGAGTCCAGTCTATTACTAGTCGTCGGGAGGCACAATACATGTCCATTAAGGGGATATTCGATTAAAGCTGGTCACTGCACTTTTAAAATAGGTAACTAAGTAAAAAAATTATACAGCAGTGATATCATTTAAGTGTAAATGAATCACAGATGCTAGCGGTTATTGAATGCAGACTGAACAAATGGGTTTTGATATGCTTTTTCGGTGCCAAACGAGTTTGAACGAAGCATGTATGGGAAAGAGAATTCCGATTGTTGGTAGATACTGCAATATGGAATGAGCGTAATAAATCACTTTATATTTATGTGTTGCAGTTTAACTTTATGTACAATTAATGCGTACGTTTGTCATTGCAGGTGCCTAACGACATGTCGTGAGGACTTGCGTTACAACATCGAGGCCGTCGACCTGCTCATTAGCAATCAGTTTGTGCTGATGCAGCAGTACGACGTTCATCTAGCGCACAGCATGGAGAACGGCATGAACTACCCGGCCGTCGTGTTTGCAATGCAGCTCGTTCAACGGTTCTGTACGGACATCGACCGACTCACCGTCCGTGCTCAGGAGGTGACGATTTTGCCAGCATACCGCTCTCATTGTTCTATGTAACGGCAATTCAGCATCTAAAGTAGCGTACAAATGCATGCTGAGTCTGGATATATGTTTCGTAATTGGTGCCGGGCTGTGGCCGAAAATCATAGAAGCACCAAGTGATAGAGGGCACAATTTAACAATAGTCCGACAAAAGCTAATCAAAACACTCTAAACAGTGGTTACACTTAACGTAATGAACTGAGACATGTGTCCTCGGGCGAGTCAGACTGGAGTATAGGATGTTCTACGTGACCGTTTATCGTGTGGTAAAAACTTGCCAGTTTGCAAATGATTGTACGTTGGGCCGATGAGTTACCATTCTGAAACAGCAAGTATAACTTTGGCAGAACTGCATATGGAATGTTAGGCATGCACGTTATTGATGGAGTCATCTTACGGCTCCAGCAGTTTGTTGAAATGCTTGTTTATTCACCATTACACGCTGTACGAGAATAAGTTATGTATTGTAAGTTGGCAAATAATAACTACGACTTTAGAAACCATTGAACATCAAGCAGTTGTTACATTTTTTACGTGTTTGTTTACAGGGCGATTTCTGCAATGCAATTGACGCTCTTTCACGTATTGCAGTTCATTCCAGGCAACCACCTGATGGGTCAGTTCATCTCGGTTTTATTGTGTTACTGTTGGTTTGTTGGCAACGTAAGATGATCTCAGTTGTTACTCGGCTCTAACAATAATCCAGTATATAAGTGTGCATCACATATGATAATAATTATGACACTGTCATGTGAAGCATTATTCTCAGTAACTAATACAAGAAGTGACAAGATATTTGGTAATTGTCTGTTGATCTGTGTTTGAGATACGAAACGTGTGCATGTTACGTTACAGTGTGTTATATAGCAGATAAGGCATCTGGCCTGTAAAAAGTTTTTTTCAGTCATACTGAAGGGATCTGTTTTCAAAAACTGGCCTTACATCGAGTAGATAATTGATTGATTGATTGATTTTACATCATGGTTGACACAAAATAGGCCATTCTCATGGTCATTAGTGGGGAAACAAAATCAACGAAATCAGTGAACACAAAAAGGGCAAAGGGCATATGCTAATGCTGACACAAAAAATGCACAAAAACCTAGGCTAAACAAAAACACAGAAAAGAAACCTAAATTTAAACCAACTAATACAACTGAAAGAACTGCTGAGATGTTTGCGTATTACTATGCACAACTGTTGCACACAACACAGCACGGAGCAGTTTTTATAATCTTCTCCATCGTAACCTCCAGACGAACGTCATAGCTCAGATGCTGCAACTTGGATGGAAGAGGGAACCGGCGTTGAATAACTGCCGAGACAGTCAGGCTGTGTAAGTCTGTGTGTGTGTGATTCAGATTGGCATCTCTGTTGGAGGCACTGCGGCAGAATACCGAAGGTTCACTGATAGATCGCGTTGGTATTGCTCCTCCGCCAATGATGCACTCCGGCATCATACAGGCCCGCGAGTTTGATGATCCACCCGGTTTGCATGAGAAGACCGAGTACCTGCTGCGTGAATGGGTTAACCTCTACCACTCTCCAGCCGCCGGACTTGACAGCACTAAAGCGTTCTCGTCATTCGTTGCTCAGGTCTGCATTACAGTTTTGTACTTTTTTGTGATGTATGTTAATCTGTGGACAACGGTATGTCTGGGTGTTCTGACGGAGTGGTGCCTGATATGCCATAGATGTCATGTCTCCAGTCATATGCAGTATTGGTGTGACATTATGCTTACTACTAGGTGACCAGATTTGTTGTTGTTGTTATAAAAATACTGCTATATACATTTCTTAAATCAGATCTCAAATCTTTAATGAAAATGAATGCATACATAGATTTTTAATACATCGTTAATATTAAATCAAGTTTAAGGCATAACAAAAACATATATTCCTTGAACAGTCATATGGTTGATTTGGGAGTACGTTTCGATAGTAATCTTAGTTTAGGGATCATATGTGAGAAAAAATTAATAAAGCTTATGGTGTATTAGGTATTGTCACAAGAAATTTCATCTGCATGTACGAAAAATACTTTTACACTACTTTATAAATCTATGGTGCAATCTGATGTTGAATTTGCAAATTCAATGTGTTGTCTGTTCAAATAAGGTGATTTTAAAAAGATTGAAAAAAATTTTTAACTGAAAAATAAACCACACTATTTTACCTAAAGCTTCCTATGAGGTGATATGATTGAGGTTTTTTGAAATTACCCATAATATATATGATGCAATATTCTCACCCATCTCTCGTTCAATGCTAGGCTAACACTAGAGGTAACAGTTACAAACTCTTTAACCGTGCATTTTAGTATGATCTATGGAAGCACTTTTTTCTGCACACAATGTTAATAATATCTGGAATAACTTGCCTAATTTAGTTGATAATGCTATCGCAGTTAATGCATTTAAAGCACGGTTAGATAAGTGTCGGTTACACGTAGCAGTCACATTTGATTTTACCGCCGATCTGACCGGTATCGGAAACCGATCAGAGGATGTCATAAAATGATAATATTTGTGTATGACTAGTTAGCAGACTTAGAGGTGCTTGACACCAGCGTCCAGTGATTTCCTCTTGAGTTGAGTTGAGTATACTGCCCATTACTCGGTCAGTTAGTCAGTGCAGTTTCAGCATTATACTGCATCCGATGCAGAAGTGCTTTGATGGTTCAGTAGCAAATAGCTGATATGTCTCAGCTTGAACCTTTTAAAATCGAATTGCATATTTTTCAAATGAAATATCACATCAAATCTCAGGCTTTTAAATCTCTGTACTTCAAATCAAATTGTCAAATGTGTTCAAATTGCATTTCAATCCTAATGATGATTGGGATTTGCCCATCGCTGGTAGGTCGACGCTGCTAGAGCTTGACTGTGACCGTGTCCACTGCGTGCATCTCGTTAATGTGACAGATGCATCTACAAGGTATCCTCAAGACGGACGACCTCATCACACGGTTCTTCCGGCTGTGTACCGAGATGTGTGTTGATCTGTGCTATCGAGCGCTGTCGGAGCCGAGCCAGGTGATGACGCGCGTCCGCGTGCAGTGCTTTCACACGCTCGACGCGTTCGTTCGACTGATTCAGCTGCTGCTGAGGCATTCGGGCGATACCAGCAACACCAATACCAAGATCAATCTGCTCAACAAGGTATGGCATCTTAAGATTCCCGGCTATCTCAATATGCCTTCTACATATTTTATCATGTGGTGCTACGTTAGCCTGTTGTATGCTGTTGTCTGGTGTCGTTCCATCCATCATATGCTGGTATTCTATTTAAACAGCTTTATGCATGCAGTGAGCGTTTTATATCATGTTAAAATTATCCGGTTACTTTGAACAATTATGTCAGATGATAACAGGAATGAACTTGACAACTATTTGATGTGATGAAATATGAACATATATCTAAATCTTTGTTTAATGATTTTTATAGATTGTTGAAATGTCAGCAAATGCCACAAGGATGTGGGTTTTTTAAGGTGTTCTGAAGATTGTATTTTTTTGCTAAAAGCATTTAATAGGTTTTTGAGTCTACGATCATCGAGAGTGTACGATTGCGTGCAGGTGTTGGGTATTGTCGCCGGAGTGCTGCTACAGGACCATGACGTGCGGCAAACCGACTTCCAACAACTGCCTTATCATCGCATCTTTATCATGCTCTTTATTGAGCTCAACGCTCCCGAGCAAGTCCTTGAAACCATCAACTTTGAAGTGCTGCAGTCATTCTGGTACAGTCTCCGTTGCAGCCGTTATCATCTGTGTCATATACTAATAATTAGAATATTAGTGAATCCATTTATCATCATTTGCCACTGGTAACAGCCAGATTGGGACAAGCTGCCGTGGAATTTAGCAGTATTCTGTAGGGTAGAAAGGACGAACTTTGGCATGCAGGCATTAACGTATACAACAGCACACGAGATTAAGCATGGGTATAATACGAGTGCCTTATTCAGTGCAGTGTTGTAAATTAATTAGTACTATCCAAAGCCACAAATGCGTATGTAAGCTAAACTCGCATGAAATAAATAGTTACAGGTTCCAGCCTATTTAGTACTTCAACATTTATGTCTACGCTGGGATTCCGCCAACTGACATGTTGCTATCTATTGACAATGCTACATGACTGTTTGTCAGTATTCTTTGCCTTGGCTGAAACTGAACTCATTTTCACAGACTTACTCCAGGATGAGTAGGATCTTGCAGTTGGTGGATATTTGGAGCAGGTTTATTATGCGCCCCACCCTACTACAATAGGGGGTATAAAGCATTGCTGCAATTTATCTGTCCATGTGTCTGTATGTCCCATTTGTTAGGTGGCTGCTGGTCAGCAGCGGGGCATATAGTTTTGCCGCATGATACCTTGTTTACATGCCCGATGCCGTTCCTGTCACTCGCCCCAATTTTGTCAATTAATTGATGTTGTTTATAGCATATAATTACGCTATGTTGTGTGTTGACAGCAACGTGTTGCACATACTTCGTCCTGCCAAGGCACCTGGGTTTGCCTACGCGTGGCTGGAACTCGTTTCTCATCGAATCTTCGTTGGTCGTGTGCTTGCAATGACGCCTCAGCAGAGAGTATGTGCTGTTCATTATAGTGTATATTGAACTGTTTTATTGCTTTTTGTGCATAAATAAGTGTAGGCCTAAATAGATTTATGCAAATAAAAGGCAGTTACTGTTGTTTTTGAGAATTATTTAACAGCGATAACATGTGCTCTAACGGTGTTGTCCATAGTTCAGTACAAAATATTATGATTATTATTATTATTACGATTAGCTGCCAACTATAAAAATGTGCAGTTATATTGACCCACAGACTCATGCAGCATCACACTTGATAACCAAGTGACCTTTGATCTTTGACCTCCATTCTGTCATACAGTATAGCACTGTAATGGACAGTAACAGGTTGTAACAAACTGTTGTAACAGGTCAAAGGTCACATGTAGTAAACTATATCTCAGTACAGTTGCGTGATGCATTGCCTGTCACTGTTCTGACTGATAGTAACTCTACGATTAGTATACTTCTCCTTTTTACCCATTAGTTACCAAACTCTGGACTTGACATTCTAGTCTTTTCACCGTCAAAAGTTGTTGATAACACCGATAGCTTGTCTTCATTTATAGCACTTTAGTGTCATTTACAGACTAGTGGTCTGTTGTAAAACTTTCAGTTTACTTAATGCAGTTTCTCATCACGATGCACTGTTTTGCAGCTTTATGACACGTAATGCAGTTAATTCTCACGATGCTATGTGTCTCATTTACGGTCATGTTGCAGGCGTGGGGAATGTATGCCACATTGCTGATTGATTTGTTCAAATTTCTGGCACCGTTTCTCAGAAACGCTGAGCTTACCAAACCAGCACAACTGCTGTACAAGGTTAGAGACTAGAGAGTACTTCGGTATTATAGTAACGATAAAGCTGCTACACCAGAGTTTAGTAACTACGTTCAGTACAGCTGTGTGATTGGTGTTTCTGGTTATTTCAGCCAATGAGGCAACTCCATTGAATTTTTGTTTAGTTACAATTTGATTTAGTTATAGTTATTTAAATTTTCTTTCTCATACGGAGTGAGAAGGTGGCTGCTGAGAAGAAAAAGTATACCCCAACATTGGTTCCATATGGATGATGTCAGAATTATGGGTGTATCGTAAAAAAAGAGAAATATGCAGCTATTCTGAAATTGTGAAAGTTGAAGGATAAAAGCGAGAGAAGAATCTGCACCAATGATTTCAGGTGTTGAAAGTTTAAGGTGTGGGGGGAAATGGAAAGCAGTGGAATACACCCACAATTTCCAGCAGGCCTTCCAACTCACGTAGTGGTTTTCTCTTGCGTCTTAGATTCGGCTTTCGCTGACTGCTGTGTGCATTTGCAAATTATATTTACTTACTTAAATAGCTGTTGACGTTCTTGGTTTGTGCAGGGCACAATGCGAGTGCTGTTGGTTCTGCTACATGACTTCCCCGAGTTCCTGTGCGACTACCACTATGCTTTCTGCGACGTCATTCCGCCCAACTGCATCCAAGTGCGCAACCTCGTGCTCAGCGCGTTCCCGCGCAACATGCGACTTCCCGATCCATTCACGCCGAACCTAAAAGTTGATATGCTGCCAGAAATCACGCACGCGCCTCGTGTGATGTCGAATTTTGTCAGCTTTATTCAACCGCAGTCGTTCAAGAAGGTTGATTTTTTCCCACTGGTTTTTCCGTTTAGAAGAGTATGGTGGAAACTACGTGGAATGTTACTATTTTAAAACGTAATTTAGCGATAGATTTCTTGTAAGCTTTCGTATATAGTGCTTCATCAATGATGGTATTCGGTAGCCAATTGCTTGTGTGTGTGTCTCCATGTGTTTACATCTGTATAATTTTATTGTGCGCTTCTGTTTTCTGTGCAAGTTAACACCTTCTGCTGTTGTTTATTCGCTCATGTTGCGTGTGACACTTGTGTAGGAGATTGACACGTATCTGAAGACCAGAGCTCCTGTAACGTTTGTCTCTGAACTCCGTAGCAAACTCCAGGTATGTTCACTGGCTGTTGTCATTTTGTTACCATTAGCATTATAACGACGTGACGAACTGAGATCACCTGATATCGACCACTCTGACTACGTTCAGGAACAAACTGAAGACGTTATTATTTAACGTGCAACTTTTCTTTAGCACATTTGTGGCATCCTGCAAAAGTGTGCTTTATAAACTTACTTAATAATAATAAGAATAATGTACATGATCTTGTTTTTCGCACGTATGATTACTTCCTCTGATTCTGGCATTGGAGAGGGCGTGAATGCACTGCCTTTTCTCTGGGTAGTTTGATGGTGGAAGAGGAAAGGTCGGAGCCAAACAACATGCTCTGCACTGCAATGCTAACAGCAGCCTTGAAATGGTGGTGTGGCTTTGTAGTAGCATGTCGGTGTTGATCAGAGAAGTTACTCTTATGCCGGACGCGGTTAATCAGGTGGGCCAACTACCTCGCTGTTTAATCAGTCGCCCAGGTCACTTCAGCTCGGCCATCCCTCCGTGGGCCGGCAGAATGAGTACCGGCGATGGTTTCAGCCATCACTAGTGAAGAAACAGCAAGTTCCGTTTCGCATTAGTCCCTATGACGAGGACTGCCAGCATATTGATCTAGTTGGTTAAAGGTAGCCGCTGACGTTAGTCATATGCTGTCTGTTGTATTCACCTTTGTTGAACCCTCTCCTGCCTCAAAACACCATAAAGGGAATCAGCTTCCATACAGCAAACCCTGCGGTCTATAACAGTTTGCTTCTACTTCTCGGCCATTAAAGTGATAACCTGATGATGGGTTAGAAAAGTATGTACATGTAGTATGATGATTGTCAGTTATAGTTGTCTGTGATTCTGTTTGGAGGAAGTGGGCACAGTATGTGTGTAGATGTGCTGACAATGAGCTGTGTGTGGCTGGCTGGCAGGTGTCCAGCACGCCAGGAATGAAGTACAACATACCACTGATGAATGCTCTGGTACTGTACGTCGGTACGCAAGCAATACAGTATATACACAGCAAAGGCCAGACTCCGGGAACGGCGACCATTGCACATTCGTCCCACATGGACATCTTTCAGAACCTTGCCGTTGATATGGACACTGAAGGTGGGTGGTTTTAGGCTTTTCGGGACTTTCCTCTCAATGTATCTGTTTGCTAATATGATAGTGAACTTGTATCTTAGCTGTTTAACGTATTTTCTGAGTTGTAGTATGAAAAATAGGACACTGAAGGAAAAAATTAGTGATCAGCCGACTGGCCGAGGTTTAGTTGGAAAATGGCCAGCAGATGGAGCGTGTGTACTGTGTATGTATTGTGTGTGTGCATAATAGGTCGGTATCTGTTTCTGAACGCCGTTGCCAATCAGCTGCGCTATCCCAACAGTCATACGCACTATTTCAGCTGCACGTTGCTGTACCTGTTTGCCGAGGCGAACTCGGAGGCGATTCAGGAGCAGATAACGCGTGTGCTGTTGGAGCGGCTGATTGTCAACCGACCTCACCCGTGGGGTCTGCTTGTCACGTTCATTGAACTCATCAAGAACCCGCAGTTCAAGTTCTGGCATCACGAGTTCGTCCACTGCGCTCCGGAAATTGAAAAGTACGTTTTGCCTCGAAACGTCAAATGTGCCTTTGTTTTCGTTGCACAAGTGATGCACAGATTTACAGATCTGTTGTGGAGTGCGCTGGCTAAATAGTTTTGCAAATTATTCAGCATTTGGTTCAGTTAGGTAGTACTATGTTGTTGCCTTTTTTGACTGGTATAGGGGTGACTCAATAGTCTAGTGGCTAAGGCATCACGATGACCGGTAACTCAGTGGTTGTGAGTTTGAGCCACGGCCGCCATGCTGTCTAGTAACAACCTCGAGCAAGTTGTTCACACCCATGTGTTTTGTTGAGGAGTTTGTATATCCGACTCCGTCAGTAGTGGAAATGCACGTCGCGTGCGTATATAGAAGTGGTATTCTCACCATTGAAATATTTTGTAGGGGCAAATGGCGATTTCTTTAAGCGCCAATA
>Ga0209782_1000396_pt1 | contig 18414 bp, 16 predicted proteins | sample WorMetmaBAHAMAS1_FD_187390 | JGI IMG/M metagenome (GOLD analysis project Ga0209782, IMG submission 187390) | Marine gutless worms symbiont microbial communities from Max Planck institute for Marine Microbiology, Germany - Inanidrilus... | ecosystem: Host-associated > Annelida > Digestive system...
CATGTATAGGATGCAATGATGGAATGCTATCAGAGATACACGCCAAATCTGAAAAACATTGCCAAGGTGAAATACTATTTTGTGGATGATATGAATGATTTACCACATGCATTGATATTTAAAGTAATCATATCATTTTGCAGCAGAGTTTGATTGTGTGTTGTTGCAGCTGGTTGACCTTCTAAACACTCTGTTTAAATATTGAGTGAGCTGTAAGCAGTTGACATTCATCATGGAAATGTTCAAAAACCGTTAATCAAAAAATGTGCAAACTTTGATCTGTTAATTGTTAACATTCATTGCACAACTGCAGGTTCACCTGAAATATTGAACTTTAAAGTTTGAACTGCTGTATCTGTTGAATCTTGCAAGTCATTTTTAAATAAAATTTGCAGTTCTTACCATGGCAAGTAGATGACGAGATTGTTGTTACTGATACATCAGTAACGGTACTGCACGTGGAAAGTGTGCTGCACAATAATAACAAACCAAAGGTGTAAAGAGAACAATCTTTAACAATACACAAGGTATAATTTGTCAAAAAAATCCAAATTTGGAATATCAATAAAATATAACTCAGTTTGGTGCTTTAAAAAATGATAACTGGCACCTTACTAGATTGGATACATCTCACCTGCTGTTTAGTATTTATGGTGGTAAGATTTGAAATATTTCCAGGAGTCACTACCAACAGTTTATAAGAACATACGTTGAATTCCAAAAATCAAAAACATACATAATGCATGAACATAAAATCACACCATTTATGTTTCAACTACTGTTTTCAAAACAAATCAGAGATAGCTGTCACCATTTGTTCGGGAAGATAACCTCTACGATAAGTAGCACACATGTTTAAAGGCCAAATGCTTCCTGTCACACAACTTTGTGCACTATCCTCAACCAGTTTCTGGCCTCATCCTCCCTGGATCCACCGCTGGACTCATACAAAGGGGCACTAGTCCCTTCAAGCAGGATCTATGATGACAATAACCCATAAAATAAAGTAACAAAATCCAAAAAAAAATTTTTGATGACAGTTACAAATATTACAACAACACAACAACAACCATTCAATGGCTTTTTGTCCCGGACTACACCAGTGAGCCGGTACCAGAAATGTAAAACCAATCTGGATTTACCGGAGCAAGAGACAGTGAGTGGCAGTGCTATCAGCTAAACCATATGCAAGTCTGTATCTCGCTACAGACAGATAACCATGCCATCACCCCACCATTGCTTTTTACAGGCCTGATCCCTTCCTGCCACCCAACCAACAACATAAAAGCACTAAAGGTGCTACAATTAGAATTAGAACAGAAACTATTCATAGTGGCCTAAGTCAAAGTAACCTCAAGGACCACTATGGCAATGCAGCGAAAAATAATGTCTGGGTGTAATTGCCAAAATAAATGAGTTTTCTTACAATATGTTAGCAACTACAACATTTCTCGTTGCACTGTATAGTAGCATTAGTTCTCAGTGTTAACTTCCGTATCCGATACAGTCCTATTTACTATGTAGCAGTTCAACAAGACCCGAGTTAACCCAGGTTCACCTGAAAAATAACCATTAAAATGGAGTTCGTACTTTACATACTGTGTGTAACTGAGAAAAAATTCCGATACCTCGATGCAGTGTCATGGACACTGTGCGACCCCAGCGCTCTGAGGTGCTGGTGTGAAGCTCTCTCAGGGCAGCTGGCCGCATCATCAGCAGCATCATCAGCTGACCTGGCAATCACAGAATTATCACTGGGACACGAACTGGCACAGTGCTGCACTGAAGAGACGGAAGGCACGGCTGGCACGACGGAAGGTGATGCTAACGTAGTGACATTTTCTGTCCTTTTCTCCATCACCGCAGGCCTTGTTTTTACACCACCCGATAATATGGAGGATGGTAGTTTGGTTGTGGTAGTCAGTCCACTTCGAACCTCCTCTGACTGGTGGCTCGAAGACGACCTTGATGCTGAAACTGTAGATGATGACAATGTAGAAACAGATGCTGCCGATAACGTCAAAGTGCTTATAGTTGTAGAAACGCAGGAGGATGTTGCATCAGACGAAAGTGATGCCGACACTTTTTCGGAACTGCACGGCTTGGACGAACGAGTGCCGGGCAAGTTGTTCCGTGTTTTTAAAGAGAGATCCTCGGGAGAGTTGCTTACAGCAGACTGCAAGGGCTGACGTGTTGCCCTTGCCAACATCGGTTTCATTCGAACGATCTCGTTCACCATATCATCGCTCAGAGGGGCATCGTCTTTGGCCACCGGTGTAACGTCGGTACCTTTCTGACCATGAAACGTCTGGTCCGATGACTTTTGATCCGACGGTTGTGACTGTGTGGAATGGCTCGTTTTCGACGCTCCAGGTTGTAGTGTGACCGTTACCGGTTTCCGCAGCTTGATTATATCCAGTTCTTCTTCACTGAGAGAGTCCTCGACGTCCGATTGCTGGTCACTTACCGAGCTCGGAGGCGACATTCCATCTCCCAGTTTTCCCTTTGCAAGCAGCTCATCCAGTCGTTGATCTAATGACCGTGGTGACTGACCGGTCGTGACCGGCAGAGAAGACCGTACAGGACTGTCGCGATCCGATCCCCGCCTCCGAGAATCCGGAGCATCTGACGGCAAAGGCAAAGACAGCAGGCTATATGGACCTTCGAGGGACTCAGCCCGACGGACATTTCGTGGTGAAGCTGACGCCAGATGGATAATGCTATCGTCGTAATCTTCATCGTTATCAGAATCTGACATTGTAGCCTCTAACTCTTCAGCATAATCCACTGCCTTCTGGTTCCATATAGGATCTAAATGTGCACACAGTGTCAACAATACATTCTGACCTTACCTGTAAACAACTTTTTAAAATATCACAAATATCAGCTTCTCCCGAAAAACAGAATTCTCCTATTCAAAGAATATTGTGTTGCCTTCATTTTATTAACTGCCTTTACTAACTAACTCGCTGTTTTAAACCCGTCAGCTATGGACATTCGCTGTTGGACAAACTCTACATAAGTGCAGTACTGCAGCACCTCTAGGCATGTTTGTGTTGTTCAATAATATATGCCAGATGATGCTCACATTTATACCACCTGTGACCATCCTTTGGGTGTAAGGATGCCACATGCCAAATTTGGTCAAGATCCGCTGAAATATGTGGACATGCACAAAGAACAAAAAAACATGACACACAGACACACAAATTTGACTTTATATAGAATATTATCAACAAATCTGAAGGTTATTTCTAGGAGACTTGCTATAACCTTCAATAACAGCTAAACAAGGCTTGTTAAAGTGGTACTAATATTATTGATAAATGTTTTCTACTGACGACAACTTCAGTCCTTTGTTACTTTTCACTAGGCATCAAAAATGACGTATGGCCTGTATGTGATCCCGTGCAGCAAATAACCACACCAAAAATTCTGTATAGCTTTTAAATACCTGCATCACCAGTGCTGATCACAAAAAAATGAGCCAGTTAGATATAAACCAAAAAAACAACAGCTATTCACGACTACAGTTGTGAATGGCTCTATCATCAAATGATACAAACTGTTGTCACAATTCAGCACACAGAAACAAAAAGAAATGCTAACAGAATGCACATACCAGGCACATATTCAAAGCCCGCAGCCGAAGTGACAAAGATGCAATGCAACAGCTGCTGTGGTGCACTTGAGGCTGGAAGCATTAAGCCTGTATTACACATGCAGTTTTTCATAAATACTCCACTCCTCTACTTTATTTTTTCCAATTCTGAATTTTATCTTCAATAATTGTAAGAAACACTATTGCAAAAACTACAAAACTTACTAACAAGAAGCATCTGAAAAATGTTGGGCCTATTCGCTACTGCGAGCCGCCGTTACATTGTCAGTCACCAGGTGTCGCTAGTCGCACGCCAGCTATAGCTATAGCGCAGGCGGCGTGCTATGTCCACAACGACGACAACGACAACGATAACGACAACGCATGACAGAGGGGACCGCTATGGCCCCATGGAATGGGCCCAAAAATATTGGAGAACCAAAGCCATACAAAAAGCAAGCTCACAATGATGAAAACATGTATATAAAAAATAATTAATTAATTAAACAGTATATACATTTATAATTATTGCTATAAGGTCGGAATTGCTGACGCAATCTCGATGACAGATTTAAAAGATGACAACATCAATCCGATATAGAGGATTACATACTACATACAGATTAAGGAAATGCTCAACATTAAATACCAAAAGAGCCAGGCTTGAGATTTAAGCAATCATTCATTCAATCACAGTATATTTATGTTTACATTTAGAAAACAAGAGAGACTAGCACTGGCTAGCATGGCACAAGATGATCCGCCCGAAAGCAGCACGGCGAGCAGCACGGCGCCACTGAGCACGGTGCACACCAGCAGCATGGCGGCCGCAATTCACAGTAAAGTAGGATCGGAATTTGAAACCTAAATTAGCTATAATGTGCCAATGCAATTCCGTCACAGACAGACGGACACTGACATCGTAGCATAAGCGCGAGATGTATATATTACATCCCGCGCTAAAAGGCATCAATTTCTCTTACATCAACTATATCTCTTGTCTACGAATTCACCACGTAATGCTAGAAGAGCATACTAACCAAGTCGCTGTGTGATTGGACAGTCAGCTAGTATAACCAGATGAGCATCATCACTCAACACGACCACGCAGCCCTACAATCAACCACAGTCACATTAATGAAACAAACCACACTAACAGCCCACAATGCTGCCGAGCACGGATCGTTTGACCGTATTCGCCAGGTGGCGCCAATATTTATCATCATCTAATCCCTGGGTCTACGCAAGACTGCCCCCGAATGGCTTCTCAATCGGTTCAGCTGTTTTTTTACACAGCTCGCAGTCACATTACAAGCACACAGTCAGGCAGACTACATATAGACATCTGTAGCGATGAAAAGCGGACTAAAAAGTAAGGTATATTTCATCTGATGTTTCATCTAACCATAAGCTACACTAATTGATGCTATACAAACAAAAAAAAATAATTGCATATGGAAGAGCCACAAATGTGTAAGTGTTGACAGTTTTAACTATAATTACAACCAAAGATAATGGTCTTACAGCAAGTCTCATAATGACAACAAGAGGGCCTAGCAGTGGCTAGCATAGCGCGAGATGATCCCTCCACTCTTTCTGGCGATAATCCCTCCCCTCTTCCCGGCATGCACCACGACCACAATGCGCGGTAAATGTGGACCGGAATTTGAAACCTAAATTAGCTATAATGTGCCAATGCACTTCCATCACAGACAGAAGACGGACACTGACATTGTAGCATAAGCGCGAGATGTATATATTACATCTCACGCTAAAAATCATGCATTACAAACTAAGTAAACAAGACTCAGTGGTCACTGATAAATGACAATATAATCATGGCCTGTACTTCTGCCACATTGCCAATTAAACTTGCCCACTCTAACTAGGAATGCAATAAACCGACAAACTGGTACTGACACTCAGCGTAACTAACTGCAGCACTGATTATAAGAAATCTTAGTAAAACTAGTTTGGTTGTTAATAGAGAGTGACAGAAAAAACAGGATACAGGACACTGTGAGCCAAAAAAATGTGACACTACATTCTTCCCCTAAATCTGCCGAATGCCAACCGATTTTTTTTAGAACTCTTGCACTGTGAGATTCGTCGATAAATTTACAATCATAATAATCCCACATCACACTATAAACATGTTGCTACACTACCTCACAAAATATCTGGCAGCTTTTTGACTACAGCCAAAGCCAAGGTTAAGTGCCACCACGTGATCGCTGAACATTGTAATCTCCACTCGATCATGCGTTCTACTACATAAGAAAAATGCTGGTCCAAAAAAACAAAAGAGCTGAGACAGAGAAGGAGAAAAACTTACGCAGTCCCACTGCTTCATGCCCATGGCAACCTGAATAAACTGGTCAACATCTCGGATAATGGGACGCAGCCGACAGTAGCAGTACGAGACACCGGCCGACATGCACTGGCGGCCGTCACGGTCCAGCGACGTCTGTTTGTTGAAGTGATAACGTTCATTTAATGCGGCGTGCGATACTCGAGTGTCCAGCCTCAATGTTGGGCCACTAAACATAAACATTAAGAGGTTTATTCACCGAATTTACTAAGCTTTACACAATCACCACCTGCATTTCAACAGCTATTTCCACACTCACCAGTTCCCGCTCAGTTTCTGCTACCGTTAGAACCGATCTTCGTACTAATTCTGGACCACATCCGGTCCATTCGGTGGACCGACTCGACAAATCGACTCGCCGACGGTCTACTTTTGTATATCGGCACTGGTCCAACAGTACCGGTAATTAATGTCAGCACTGTGTCTCCTCTGATGGTAGCCCATCGTAATCAAAGTGGACGGCTGCTCTATGTGGTAAATTTGATCAGTAGCTACACATACCAGTGCCGTCAGTTGCACTACTGCAGTATGGGATTACCAACTAATATTCACCACCTGGTGCAGGAAACAAGGCATGTTTCATCCCCATTCATCACTGGTGGACCATGTACCGACTCGGCCGGTCCACGCGACATAAAATTACTGAATCGGTCCATTGCAGTTTTTTTCTGCATCATTCTAACTCTAGTAGTTTTTCCAATTTGTAACCTTCAAGGATAAAACGCACAGGTTGTTTTACAGGTTGGATGCCCTTCGGGTCAACCAACCAACAGTTTCAAACCACTGAAAAAATCATCACTTCATGGCAATTTTCCAGTTAAATACCTAGGTTAACTGGTGGTCACCCAGTGGTCACCAAAAAACCTTTGTAGAGTAATGAAGTGTAGTTTTACAGCTATTTAGGGCGGGCTGCACCAACCTCACTTAAATCGTCACTTAGCTAATGGCCACTTAACTTTAAGTAGTCATTAAATCGCCAATTATATCTCCATTCAATTAGCAGTTAAGTGGCGATGGTGCAACGCGGTTTACACTAATCTCCACTTAAGTCCGACTTAATTGGAGATTTAAGGACTACTTAAGTTAAGTATGGATGGTGCAACCCGACCTTAGTTTGTTTTCACGATGTTCAATCTACTAATTGAACAACTGTCAGCAACTTCACTAAAGTATCCAGCTAGCAATATGGGACCTTTAAATACTGACTGCACTGGGCCTTCTTCTTCAATGTTCCCACTGGAACACTGTCCAATGGCAGGCACCCTGCCATAACGTGCCACAAAGTTTTATATGGCATTTAACAGATTTTGATTGGTCGTGACAGTCAGTTACGGCATTGAATCCAATGCAACTTCTGGCATGTATCTTTCATTATTATGTGCACATGACGCCGGGTGTTTTCTCCCTTGCTGTTGTTACAAGATGTCATTTTTTATTTGTCTGTGCTCACCTATCTCGCATATGTCACTGAAAATTTTTTACTTTCTATCTTTTGTATGTATCTATGTATGTATGTATGAGAATTTATGTTCGCGCAACAGCTTACAGCCTAAACTGTCACGTAGGCGCAAAGGTCAGTCGTTAATTATAAGAAAGCATACAACTTGTAAAACTTCAGTTTTAAAATTAAACTGAAATTCTAAAATAAAAATTTTGGCGAAAGCAGGAAAAAGACTTGGACTAAAATGTTGGTTGCTTGGAGCTTAACGGCGCTTTCAACACAATTTAGGTCATATCGCACCTTTAAGGTAAAGACTATATTGTGAATATCAAAGATTTAATAGAGATTAATTCTTGGAGTAAGGTAACTGAAAAAAAGAAAATACATATATATAAATTTCAAATTCTGACACAAAAATAAGTCAGTTAAGAACTACGAGTTAACACGATGTACAAGTTAATAATTGTATGAGTCAGAAAAGTAGCAACTGATGTGTACAGTAGACAGTTAATCAACAACAAGAAAACTAACATCTGTGTGAGCCGGTAATCGGGACTGACTCCAGATACTAGTTCCACCTCGCACAGTGTCGTCGACCGGAATGTCAGAGGACCAAACCACGCAACAACAGCGTCGCCGGTTGACTCCGAGGATCTCACTGGCGGAGACGCCCACTGGATCACAGGCTCATGAAGTGTCATATGACTCGGCAAGGAAGATACTGGGCTGGCGGTCTCAGCCGGCTGCGTGGATGACGAAACAGCGGACCGTGCCGGCTTTGTTGCAAACCTAAAATGAATTCACAGCAATATCTAGCCGAGCCAGAACACTACAGAAGTCAGTGCCACACTGTCAACTAAACAGGTCAAAATTCTGGTTGCCAAATTGTACACTCCATAAATGGAGAATGGTTTATCAGCATAACACGCAACCATCCTCTTCGCACTGTACTGCAATAATTACTAATTTTGTTTTCCAGAAAAAAGCTGCATCATTTCTTTCAACAAGCCAAAGGGTAGTTTATATCCAGACAGCCACATTGAATTTGCAGCCTAACAAAAACTATTAATACCGGGCAACATGTTCGTCAACCTGCTGTTTTTGTATAACCCAATAATTTTCAAGAAGCTAGATAGAAAACATCAGTTTATCATAGACCAGCGGCACACAGCAAATCACTATCACATCAATAACAACTGGAAAACAGAGTTACCCCAAAGGTCGTGCGATGGCAGACTGTCGAGGAGTCGCCGACTTTGACATGTCACACCTGAACCATGTGACGGCACTGGGATACACCTGACGAGGTCGTTCAACGATATCAAAGTCGTCACTGTACTCGTACAGGTAAATCTACAGCAAATCATATACTCACAGCCTAACATTTCACTGACACGATACACACAGCGTTAGAGCTAAGTAATCACTAAGTATCAATGACTCAGAGGCGTAGATGTCTGGACAGTATTGTTCGTCAAAATCTCATGGCCCACCCAGTACTTGTCTCGATAACTGCATCAAAGTAGTACCTTCATTTGGGTGACAGTAACTGGCCATCATACGGGATCAATATCTATCGTTATCGAGCCATCGTTGATACCTGCCTAATAATGTAGACCTTATGCAACCTATCCCATAGAACTCCTCGTTTTGGCCATCCAGCGGAAACATTTTTTCTCCGACTACTGATGTATGCCATACATTACAAGCTTTGGCAACGATGCTCTACATAAACTGACAATACATTATATTATCCTACACAAGCTTATGGTTGGTTGGTTGGTTAAGGTTTAATGGCACTTTCAACACAAATGAGGTCATATCGTGCCTTTAAGATATGTTTTAAATTAAGATTTAAGTATAACTGAACTAGTATAAAGTGCAAGTGTATAAAAAGAGAAAAAAAAATTAATAAATGGAGGAGGGAGTATCTAATAATGATAAAAATTAACTTATATGGAATATAATGTATTTATTTAAGAATACAATTTAAATGGAATTATGAAAGGTTATAATTTATCATACAATTTGATATTTTTAATGTATTTGATAATGTTTGTATAGTCAGAGAGAGCGGAATAATCTTTAATATTGGTATAAGGGCAATATTGTTGACGTTCATGAAGGTAAGATATACATTCAGTCAATAACATCATCATGATATTCCAGTACAAATACATGAGGCTCCTGGCTCAACCTGTACATATGTTTACAAGTTATAAATGAACACGATCACCACCACCATTATAATGGTCAGTTTCAAGGTAAACCTGGTAACGTCACTTCTCTTGCATTTCGTCCTTCACTTGTTTTGGAAGAGTTGTGTGTAAAGTAGTGTGTTGCATGGAAGTGAGGCGTGGCCTGTAAGGAAAGAAAACGAGATGACACTTCAGTGGGCAGAGATGAGAATAATCAGATATTTAAATGTGTGACAATAACGTAAAAAATAGAGTTCTGAGTAAACAGATAAGAGACATAGACAAGAAATAGGTGACACAATCTCGGTACTACAGCAAAACAGGTCGTGATGATAAGGACATGTGATACAAAAAAAGATATCAACTGGGTAAAGAAATGTATGGAGTATAAAGTGGAGGTTCCATACCCAAAAGTCAATCAAACAGGATTTGGAGAGAGGCGCAAAAAGACCGTCACGCATGGAAATTGAAATGGAGAAAGCTATGTATCATAGTAGAAGGAAGAAGTTGATAAAGAATGGCTGATAATCGAGACAGGTGTAAGTTGGTGAGTGTTTCTTCTGGTACTGTATCACCTGTATCACCATAAACAGCTGTTGTTGTTGTTGTTGTTGTTTTGGTATAAATCTCGTGGAGTCAAAGGTTTTTCATAGACTGTATGTCGTTCCTGGTTCCCAACCAACGAACCAAAACCATGAAGAAAACTTAAAGCGTTGGCCACACAGTGGACTGGCCTTGTCCTATCTTCATCAATTACCAGACTCTTCTCGGAAGGTGCACTGTTTTTTTTACATCGGTTCTCTAACCCCAGTGAACACATGTCTGGATTAAGCCACAGCCCCTTATGATTGTAACAGTACTGTGCTTCCCAATCACACTAACGTTTTACACTACACGACATCACGTAACATCCTACGGGATTTAAACGTCCACTCAAGACCAGCGTCGCAGCAGAACATAAGTTACCTGTGTAGATTCGAAGGCCTCTTGTGGCGTGACGGACTGCAGGTCAACGTTGTGTGACCTGGACATGTGGCAGTCATAGTCCGGTGACGGATCGAGTGGATCACTCGTCCGGTTCTCCATCATGAACTTTGTCTTACCCTGGCGTTCCAACAACGTCACTTTCAGAACATCAAACTGACAAGTCAAGACGTTGCAGCTAAATGCATTAAACTTGATTTCAGAAATAAATACTTTTATGCACTGTTCTGCTGCTAGTGATGTATGTACAGATCATGGAGTAAGTTACACAGTTTTGCAAAGTTAAGTATTAAATTTCCGCATTTTTTATTGTTGAAGCCAGTACAAAGATCATGAAAAAATTAATCAATATGTTCTTCGTTTACTCCTTTAATGGGAATTCAGCCACAAATTTTTGCATAAAAAGTCACAACAAAAACAAAGAAGTAACAAATGTAAACATAACCTTTATTCACACACTGCTGCAAAATTTGGTATGATGATGTCCCTGACAACACTGCTAGAGCACTCGTGTCTTATCCCATATCCACATGCAAGGGTATACGTAGGGTGACCACTTTCCAGACAACATGAGATTACATCTGACTTTTCCCCGACTTTTCCAGTAGAGCAGGCAAAGCTTTATCGATAAATAAACTGTTTAACAGTCATTGCTTCACATTAATTAAAAACAAGACAAGCAGCCATTGTGCTTTCAGGATCCAACACTTAATGCATTGTGGCTGCGGATATCTAACTGAATTAACTGATAACAGTACTTGTGTCACTGGTAGTTTAACTGTACGACGAAACTGATTTCAGTTCCCCTGACGTTTCCCTGACCAATTTGAAATTCCCAGACTTTCCAGGTTTTCCAGGCGAGTGGTCACCCTGTATATCGCATTCTCTGTTCTTACCCGGGGATACCAGGTGACACAAGATTACCGCACTGTAAAATGGTTGTGTTTTTGTGCATCTTTGTCGAAAAAGAGACAAAAGACTAGCTACTGCCTACTTAATGTCAGCTATACTGCAATTAGTTTCAGCACACATCAAGGAATACACGACTACTATATTATATGGCAAGTTTGCAATTATTATAGAAAGGTAAATATATGTCCAGCTTCCTAAAAGTATGTCCAGCCTCTGGCTATTATCCGCAGTTGTCTCACCTGAGTGCAAAATATGGTGCATTTTAATGGTCAGCAAACTGTGTGTAGAAAACCAGATTCCAGTTATACACTGCATTATGCTAGGCGATAACTGTCCAATTGCAACCATGTAATTAAAGCGGATCGACCGCTTACGCATGACACGTTGAACACCCCCTGATTACTGAGAAACAGACAATTCCAATGGACTGGTAATGGTCATTCACAATTACCATTGGCTGAACTCGGCAAGCCGAGTCCTAATACCGACCTGCTCTGCACCACTGGTTCAAATGGGAGAGTGTAAACAATTTTCACTGTTTGACCTTAACCTTTGACCTACGACCTTAACCTACAATCCCAGCCTAGCCAAGGTCAAGGTCGACCCTTATGCCAAAATCAAGGTCAAACGGTTCAAACAGGACAGCGCCCACAGACAAACGGACGGACACACACGAGCACCACACACGGATGCTACCAAACGTATTATCTCCCCTTCTACGCAGTCGATAAAAATTTACCTTCAGGATCTTGAAAACAACAAGATAGCCACTTTGTCCATTATGGAATGCCGATGGCTGCAATATGTCTGCATGTTTACACAAGTAAACACCTGAAATGACAACACATAACCAATGATCACAACCAGTATGCAAAATACTCGGCATTGTACGTAAGGGTGTAAGCCACAAATTTCATGATGTCAAACAAATCGTGAGAAGTAAGTTTCAGGTCAAGCCAAAGTGAGAAAAAAATGGTAAATAAAAATGTAGAAAAAAATCAAACTAAAATTTTTGACTTTTCAACATTTCTATTTTCAGGTTAATTCAGCCAATTTGTTTTACACAGAGCAATTCTTATGTTCCCTCTTATCCTCCAGAAAATCACCACTGCTCAGATGCGGTCTACGGGAGGAGAGGATTTCACTTCTTCCAGAGATGGTAAAGATAATGCAAATAACATACATAGTTTCTATGCAACAGATAAACTTCCTGGCATCCAGTTTAACATACAGGAAACATAATTACTAAATGTACTGTTTTTAAATTGTTGTAATTTACTTACGTTGTTATCACGGTACTGTCTGAACTATCAGACTGATTGTTTTATCGTGTATTATGTTTAAATATGTTCAGTTAAGTTTTTAATATTACAAGACTAAACACAAAACAGTACTATATTTTAGTTAAGTAATTACTGCTTTTCAAGCTTTGCCGTCTTATCTGCAGCGGTATATTATTAATTACCCAGTCTAATGCACCAAAAGACTAATAGACAAAATGCTCACCCATAGATGGATTGCCAAGAAACGACATTGTGGAACTATCAACATAAACACCCTGAGAACACAACTCTTTCATCTGAAACATTACAGCACAAACAATTTATAAAACTGCTTTCAAAAAACGTCATCAATTTCACATAATTTTATGTCATACAGAGATACAATAAGATTTCAGAAAACAACAACAAACACGTGAGAGACCTCCTTCCAGAACTACCTGCTACATTCAGTCCTTGACACTACTGGTTTGGTGGCATAAAGGAGATCCAGCTTGTATTCGGCAGATTTGGCTTCAGCTGACCAATGTGCGCATTTACAAATTATATTGCTCTGCATAAATAAAAAAATGTTTGCTAATTTTAATATATTTGTATGAAATAAAGCTTTATTATCAAAAACTCTAGGCAAGCAAAGTCGCGATTTCGATGTCAGATTGATTATGAGCAAAAATACGATCTAGGTCTTAAACTGGAAATCATGCACAGCACTATTACTTAATTAATTTTTTTAAAAAACCTTTGCCGCTTATTGTCCATAGTGAGTGTAAAACCCAGATGCTATTCCTGTTGTTAACAGTGTGAAAGATAGTAAAAAGAAATTCAAAGCGGTGATGCCAACCAGACCCTAACCTCATCACTTTTACCACATGATGTAATGCTAGTGCTGTATGCCAGTATTGTATCAAAATGGCTGCATGGATCAAGCCGTTTTCTGCATACAGGTTTTCCTCAACTTATCCTACACTGTGTTTTCGGGACATTAGGTTATCTCCAAAACTAAAAGTACTTCCATCTAGAATGTTGTCCACAACTCTGCACTTAATAAATTTGGCCAAGATATGTAAACAAGTGACATTCACCGGCGTGTTATTGAACATATGGCGACGAATGATGGTGGATGTGGCCAAGTGCTTTCAACATCAACCACTAATTATTGCCTGTTGATTACACTTGGCATCGAGCTCTGTGTACAGCGCGATGGTCGATTGGCTCAAAGAGAAGTCACACTGAGAGTATATAAAATACATGAGATGCATAATAATCAGTTAATAAGTGCAGCAACACACCTCATTTTCTTTCCTGACATACAGAAAGGCATGACTTTCTTGGATCTCCTTCTCAGAATGGTCTCGACGTGCCCGCATCTGCTTCTTCTTCTCCAGAAACTAATCACACATTCATCAACTCTATATCAAGTTTGTAAGCACTGGCCAGAAAAGTTTATGATGAAAGCCAGTAGACCTGCCCTCATGGCTCTGTGGGCTAATACACTGAGCTGCAGTGCAGCAGGCCTGGCTGGCTGGCTAGCTTGGCAGCGTGGGTTCAACTCCTGCTGCTGGCATGTCAAGTTTATGTCAGGTTTTCTGCATGCTATGAGAATAAATTCTCGGGCAGGTACAGAGGGTCTGCCTGTGTCCTCTATAAAATCTGACAGGCCATCACACTCAGATTGGAGGCATCTGGGTTTTGATGAGAGCCACCTGCGCGGATAACAGATGGGAGGTGTCTGCGGCTGTACCTGCTGTACAACAGGGCCGCACCGTTGACACCTTGCCAGAGAAACCCGCAGGCTAAGCTGGGCTCTTAAAATATACAGTACAAGCCTCAGTGAGAGTGGGGTTGCGCATTGGGCCAGTCTCTAGGCCTCAGCGTTGGCTGTGGATGTGTGCAAATCGTACAGACTGCAGACTGCCCAGTCACCCCCAACAAAGAAGAAAAAGAAGCCTCAGATGTAAGACGAGCAGGTCATGCAGAGTCTGTCTACCCTGAGGATTTCACTAGTTATGACTGGATGGAGGGATGGTCGGACTCTGCTGACCTAGTAGCTGGTTGAATATTGAGACTGTATTACATGCTATGATACACATAACAATTACCTATGTGACCAATGAAAATAGCTTAACTGGTTTAACAAATCTATTGCTGAAGAACACTCCTGCTAGGATCTATGCAACTTTACCGACAGTCCAGATATACATCCAGCCAAAACTAGGCTTCAATATACTACTTCAATGCTTCACAAAACATGCACATCAATAAGCAGATCTCAGCCATTAAACGTAACAGTAAGTACGAAGGTAAGTAAGTAAAGGTAAAGGTAAAGATAAAGGTAAAGAAGCATATAGCAGTTTGTGCTACAAGCACCGCACGGTTACGGAAACTCACGTGCCATATGGGATCACACAGTGTTGCCTGCCACCCGGCAGAGGTGACACTCCCGCCTTTACCCCAACCAATGAAGGCTGGTACTCGATTTAGCGACCCCAGAGGGATGCAAGGCTGAGTTGACCTAGTTGGCTTGGTTACATACCAAGGTGGTATGCCCGCCCAAAGACGGTCACCCATCCCAGTACTGACCGGGCTCAACGTTGAGCAACTTCGTTCGTGCGACGAACGACACTACCACAGCGCTAAACCGCCAACCTAAGTAAGTAGCAAGTATTTAATATCATATATCCGATATATGTGCAATGCTGAAATGAAACAAAATAAATAACAGCAGTAGGCCTAGATTAAAATACAGTAGATGCAAATGTTGACAAATAGTACAGGACAGTAAATAAATGGATCAAACATATTATATCACATAAAATATCATACATAAAATCAACATACATATAGATGAAACATTTGGCACAACACAGAAAGTTATAACAAATGCAGTAAACATAAAAACAACGAACACACTTTCAGCTTTTTTGTTTAGCTGGTCCTGCTTTCTGCAGTTACTTCCTAGTGACGCTAGATCTCCCAAAGGCAAACTTATCACATTTTGTAGCAAGCATTTTCCCGTGTGTGGAAAGCCCTCATTGCTCAACCAACAGTGCCAAAGCACTGAAAATGATCCTTACTGCTTCGAAAGAAAGTATTCTGTCAAATCTTAAATACGGTAGCTCTGTGATGATTTTCCACTAAACATTGAAATATAGCAGTCCACTCACTTCATTCAGCAGTAGTGAGTTTCGTACGCGGAAAGCTTTCGAGTGAACTAATCTGTTGATGCTTTCAGGATCCTTATAGCTCTGTTCGATAACGTGAATGATCTCACGTCGATATTCTACGTTGTCTTCCGACACTCGTTCCAGCAACTCTGTAGAAATTAGTCACATTCTGTGTCAATCACAGTTTGAAAAATGACAAGCAACAGCAGACACAGGTATCACATAATCAAAGACCTATCAAAGGATGACGCAGCACAATAGAAATTGGACAGCCAACACTACACAAGCTGTGCTGCCCAATAAGTATGAACATGTATGAACGAACTATGCACTATTTAAGGTAAGATAATGTACATCATTAACCCTTTGTCATAAAGATGTCATGCATCACTCTCCTATATAATATATGCAGAACTCATCAAACCAACAGTGCCCCTAATATAGACATAAATGATCGGCTAGTACGTAGAATACTAGCCAGTGGTTATAGTAGGGTTAGCGTTAATTACTTCCTATAAAAAGAAATTACTGAGGGTGGGGTCTGCAGCCACTCTCCAGTGTAAAAATATAATTGTAGAAACATTACAGCAACAGCTGCATGCACATAAAATGATTGACTGATTGATTAATTGATTGATTGAGTTGAGGTTTAACGTCTCACTCGACACAATATGGGTCATATCGGAGACGCTCTTTCCAGCCAATCTCTTGGCCAGTACTGAGATAACTAAAAATAAAGCCAGGAGAAAAACCACAATAAACCATAAACTTAGGCAAATGCAAAACAAAACCTATCATTACTAAATCGACCAAATGTAACACATTAACACAGAAATACAACAATGCAAAATTGAACCAAAAAAACTATAATCCAGATATAGTCGCCTTCTACGACATCCAGTCTGGAACGGAGCGGGGCTATTCTGAAGGAAAAGATACAGGAAAAGTGAATAAGAAAGGAAAATATAAGAAAGTAAAATATAAGCAAGAAAAAAGGAAGCAAGTTACAGGAAGCAAAAGGAAGCAAGTAATAAGAGAAACACACATATAAACAATCTATATAGCGCCTAATTTACAATGTCTTCTAGGGCGCATGAGGCCACGGCGCCCGCATGGGGTACACATAAAATGACTAACAACTTCCGTTTTAGGCACTGGCTAGTATTCTACATGTCCCAAATGATCTCATACAGACCCAGTGAATGGTACGCTTCCAAGGCCATGGGTAAAATTTGGATCTGCAGATCTGCATGCATGTGACGAGTAGTAAAATGCAGATGCTAACCCTAACCCTAGACATCCGCACATCTCTGCCAGTCAAATCCACTAATTGCATCGCAGATAACATATGCTGTTCACCCTTCGTCGCATCCACATTTTACTCGTGGGCTGCTTCCGACTATGACAGACTAACTGCAGTTATGGATGGGTCAGTCTAAAAGATGATGGGACAGATGGGACGGCCAAACAGACGGGACACGGGCGACAGCCCTTCTGTCCACTCGGCGATGGGACAGCCAAAGCAGACGGGACAGCAGTTGTAGAGGCCAAGTGGGATACCAATAGAAATTTAACTGTAGTGACGCACGTTGTTCGCTTGCATGTGTGAACGACCTCGTGCGACGTTTGAGTAAGTGCTCTAAGGTTAATTTTAGCCGCGAATCTATAAGACTTATGTCCCGTCGCTCCTGTCCCGTCTGTTGTGGCCGTCCCGTCTGTCCCGTCATGTTTTAGACTGACCGTTATGGACTGGTCATTTGAAAGTGTTGAAACCTAACTACAGCAGCACCGAAAGAAGGCTGACATTGACCAGAAAATGCACAAAGTGAAACTGGTGCTCATATCTACATAAGCATACATTCTACACATAGCGGGCAGTTTTGGTATTTGTTGTCAGACATTTAACACCGGATTTCCCAGTTAGGTCACAAAATTCCATTACTAATACAACAACGCAACAGACCGTGTTTCGCTTTTTTCATTTTTGGAATGGTGAAAGCTCGTAGCGTGTCGATCTCAACAACCTTGTCGTCTCCTCTGGACATTCCTGACTGTTGTCGTTTGCTAGATAATCGAGGATCGCTTTGCTTACCCCTCGGTAATGACGACGCCATGTTGTCAAGAACTGTCGACCAATCACAGAGTTCCAAATCTCCCAATGTAAACAAGATCAGCGTCTCCATTCTCCATTTTCTATATTCCCAATATTTTAGTCCAAAATTGTCAAAACTATCTAAAAAAAAGACAAAAATTCCCAAGTAACTGAAAAACTACAAAATTTTACAATAATGCACACAAAAAGCTTAGCATATGCTGAAATAGCGCAACACGTGAGCTGTTGGATGACGCCAAAGTGCAAAACGTCACATTTTCCCAAAGATGTTAGATAATCTAGGCTGCATTTTCCATACCCCACTGGTCTCCGTCTAGTATATATATAGAATCATAGGCGTGAATCTGTGT
>Ga0209782_1000397_pt1 | contig 18387 bp, 16 predicted proteins | sample WorMetmaBAHAMAS1_FD_187390 | JGI IMG/M metagenome (GOLD analysis project Ga0209782, IMG submission 187390) | Marine gutless worms symbiont microbial communities from Max Planck institute for Marine Microbiology, Germany - Inanidrilus... | ecosystem: Host-associated > Annelida > Digestive system...
GCACACTACACTGCTTAATTACACGGAAATACATCAACAAAAACTGTTCAGACGCAACTGTCGTTTAGGCCTATACTAAAGACACTCTACGATTTCGCAGCAAAGCAAATTTATCTATCACCGAAGACGGATCAGAGAGAAGATCGTGGCTCATTTCTCGTTCAACAGCTAACAGACCTAAAACCTAAATTAGCTGTAATGCGCCAATGCACTTCCGTCACGGACAGACGGACAGACAGACGGACACTGACATCGTAGCATAAGCGCGAGATGTATATATTACATCTCACGCTAAAAAGGAGACAGACAAACAGACAGACAGCCATCCGACCAATGCATTACACTTGCTGCTATGGATGGGCCAGCATGATAAACGCCATTTGATAGGCCTACTGTGTGTGATTGGCTTACTATCGTTGAGCAGCCAGCATCTAGTCAACCACAATTGACGGCGAGCAGATGAACGCAAAAGTAGGCTAAAAAGATAACATTTTTTTTTCTCAAATATAACATAATAATGTTTTCTGCAAGCATATACGCTGCACATTGCACAACTTTTTGGCATTTTAGTTATTTAAACAGGCCTACAACGATCAAAACATGGCATCATGATATGGCGATGCGCGTTGTCAAGCATTTAATTTCACCGACGATTCCGTTGCTACATGACGTAACGCGCGGTAGCCCGGATGATGAGTTTCAAGAATAAGCAGATATGAAAGCTGCTAAGAAGTTCCGGGTTCGTCTGTTCATTCACTGATTATTATTTTCGGTAGGTATAATCTTGACTGGCACTGTTGGCTGGCCAGGTACAACATTTTGTAAATGTTGTGTTGGCACTCATTTAATAAACACCGGGGGGGGGCGTTTATTCGGGGATTTACGGTAGCTCTATGACATCACTGATTGTGACGTCAGTGGCGTCGTCAGTGACGTCATTGTCGTCAGTGAAGCAATCTGTTACATGTATGCCTGCATGGCGCTGCGCTTATTTGCGGCGCCGTGCGTTTACAGGAAGGCCAAACAAAGTGGACAACAGGGTATGTGACACCTACACCTAACTTTTATAAACTTATTTTTGTAAAAAAAACACTCAGCAAAAAATCAACAGACTGTTAACAAATAGCATGCCTATGCGTTGCGTACGTGTCATTTTCCGCATACGCATTATGCATTTTACCTCCCCACTATCGATGCACGGCCAGCGGTAAACTGAGGAATAGCTGCAGTCACGTGGTCTGACCCGCTGACCAATCAGCGTCGCGCCGCATATTACATTCCGCAAATTACCTTCCGCATTCCGCAAGCCGCAATTCCGCAAATTACCCATAGCCGCAAGCAACATCAAAGGAACCGCCGACGCCGCTGCCGGCGTTTATTGATTCAAAGCCTGCAAGAGAGAGGCATGGGGTAGGGTGTATGTGTTACAGTAGCATATCCATCCTTACTGTCTATAGTGACAATGATTAGGTTTTAGCGATTTTAGTTACTTAATTGTTCTGTAAATGGCAGCAATTTTCTCGAAAGGTATATCCTATTCTGACGTATGGTATGTTATTTGATGCTTGTATTTCAAACAACTAAGAGTACAATGTAGGGTTTTTGCAATTAATCTTTGCATTCAGATGCAAGCAACAATCAGCAGAGAATATATGAGACCATTTATGCAGTCTAATAATAACTGCCACACAAGTATATACAAAACGACAAATGTTGTGGTTTTTGGAGTAGGAAACAACGCCGGCAGTGACACCGCCGCCGTCGGCAGCTCATTTGATGTTGCTTGCAGGCGTTGCGGGCGTTGATGGCGTTAAATAGCATGACCGGGTGGCAAGGTAAAAGGGACGCAAAAATTTTGAGGGTGATGTGTGCGGAAAATGGGGTATAGTACTTTTTGGGGTAAAAAGTATTACTGCAAAAGGACAAAATTCTGCTTCCACTTTGTCACCTTATGCGTCGTAGCCTTTGTACTACAATAATAATTATACTCGATATGTGGCGCTACGCGCACGTTACAATTAGGCCTAGCGAGAGGAATGGATTTAGGAATTGATGATCCGTGGCAGTCCACAGATCCAGATTAAAGTAGAATGGGGTTTAATGATCGTTCACACCATACATGGACACCATACATAGTAAACACCTCTGTGTTTACTATGAACGTTCATTAACTGTTCGAAAATGAGTTGACACTGCAATAAAGTACCTCGTGTTCGTTTGGGATGAAAACTGGAAAAATGTACAAATTATCTCAGGATCTGCTGGACCGATTTTGCAATTTTTCACCGAATGAAAGCGTTCGGGTGCATATGATCGATCTGGGCCTCTTTTTCGATATTTCACGGTACGTTGCCATGGCAACCGATTTTTTTAAAATGGCAAACTCCCCATTTTCGTTGCTCTGGCATTCAGAAACGGAATAGGATATTGGTACCTCAATGGCGCATTAACAGCTCGGCTAAATTGCCGACCGGGCTGTATATTTTACCTTCCGTAATTTCTATTTTTTTTTCTTTTTCTGGGTTTACTGGCACTAGTGCTGAAGTGTCCAGGATCCGAAGTGTCTGTAAAGTGAAGCAATACCGGGTAGTATTTGATGATAATGCAACATTGAATTGTTGAATTTGTTGGTTGTTTAATCAGCTAACCGAAGCAATGCTCCTGCTGCCAAGTTTAAGAAAATGGCGTCGTCAGCTGGGGCAGACTTTGCCATTAATGAATGTGTATCTGCGACACCAGATGACAATGACATCTGTGAAGTTGAATGGGACAGCCCCAGGCCACTGTCTGGTAGTCATATTTGGTGTACTTGTGTATTATTAGTTTATGAGTAAAATGTGTGCAATATGTGCATATACAGTGTACGTACAGTTCATCTTCTGTTTAATGTCGATGTTGATATGTCTGTATATATTACATCTCGCGCTAAAAACTGCAGATATTATGCACACAGTGCACTACTTTTGTTAGTTAAATTGCAGTTATTGAATTGTTGTTAGCCGTTTGATGACTAACAAGTTATGTTATGCAGTGTGTTAATGTTGACCAGGTCAGCTGAAAGAAACTCCACTTGCTGATATTGTAGCACATCTGTCATCTAAGAATGAGGTATGTTTCAAGCTACTGGTGATAGTGACTCTTAATTGTATTAAACTGAACTTGATCTCTACTGTACGTTTTATGAAGTGCCAGATGTGGTAAAGCAAATCAGATGTGCTGATTGATGCTGAAATATTCTGTATTTTGTAATCCTGATTAAGTAGCTTATTTTAACTTTTAAGTCTAGTTTTTAAAATGTTGATGGTTTTAGCAGTACTTTTAAAAAGCACGGTACTTATATAGAGCTTCCTATGTTGTAAATGGCACATTTACACTAACTACTGTGTGGGGTGGACGGTAATTGCTTTGCAGTCATACTCAAAGTAGTGGCATGATATTTTTTCCGAACTACTGTGAACATACGGAATATCCAGTGATTAAGGTATTTTAAGTAAAAGTGATTTAATGCATTGTGTAATATGTAAATTAAGAGCATGTGACTGCAGTATACAATATAGTTGGCTAGTAGGCATGTGGTGCTGGAGCAGCAATGCAATACACAGCATGTTGTGTGGACAGGTTTCTGCCATGGTCTTGCGTACTGCTGTGGAATGTTGGGAAGAGTTATGTGATAAACTCTGCAGCAGATCAAGGCATGCTTGATTTGCGTGTGCGGACATGCGTAGTTTGGATGTCATCATTACTTTCAGTGATTGCCTTGCACCATTATATCAAAGTGTAGTGTGAATGGCATTAACCCATTAACAAGTCACTAAGAGTATTATCTCAGTAGAGTTACTGAATACAACTCGTTAACAAGTCATCATTATACAGTCCAGGGGCATTTACGGTCTACCATCAAAGAGTTGCATGCGTCATTGATGTATAACATGAACAATAACAGACCAAGACGGCCACGTTGAATTACACAACTACTGAAAGAAATCTCAGAATTGCCAACCAGGGTGCATTGTGATTAGCCAGCAAGAAATTTTTCTATCAGTTTATGGTTTTATCAACTATTTATTGTCCTTGTTGCATAATGTTATGTAAGTGCATGAATTTAGCTTTTGTAGGGGATTAGTGTCTAATCATGTAGCTGTGTATTTGCTGTTTCAGGGTGACATTGTGTCATCCCCACCTTTTCAGTTACTGTATTGCAGCCCATCTGCTAATCCTTGTGCACAGTATGTTTCTGAAGTTTTTGTTTTCTTTAGCTACTGGTGTAGTTTATAGTATCAGTAAACTTAAATTAATTTTAGTTGCAAGTTAAAAAATAGTATCTTTAGTCAATAAAATAGTATCTCCAGTTAAAAAAAATTCATAGGAATTACAGAATGCTGACAGTGTGAATAATGATGTAAGTCGATATTCGTATTTTTGATTATCGAAACTAGACTTTGTCTGCTTTTTGACCCCTAATGGTTCCAGTCAGTAAAAAATCCTGTTGCTTTAAGTTTTACAACCTGTAGTTACGTATTGTGAGATAGGGTTCTTGGATCCAGCCTCACCTTGGTTTTGGCTGACCTATGGAATAGGCACCTTGTTATGTCAAAATAATTGTAGTTTTTACTAGTGCATTTAAAATGTTTGGTCTTGTGCTGTAAGTGATTAGATTTTTTATCCAATAAAGTGAAGGTAATCAATTGTTCTACCATTGCTGTTTAGAATATAATAACTGTTATGTTTATCGTGGCTACCTACTGAACTTCATGCAAAGTGAGAAGATAATGAGATTAGTTTTGTTTATGTATTATGATATCAGCTGACTATGATGTATTGGTACACTCATGCAAGTCAGAATGTGAATAGCCGTAACGTACAACTATGAGCAGGTATGTGGACCGTGGAGTTGGGGCAGAGTCACTTGGTAGGCAGCGGATATTCAATCAGACCACGATGGACCAACTGTTAGCTGCCGCCAGTGAGTGCAAACAGTCAGGTAGGTTTCCTTTTACACTTGCCACAATATGCCAATGTGGTATTTACAGTATGTTTGTATGTCGTATGTCACCCACAATTATTCTGTCAAAATTGATAAAATTTTTTGCCATGTAGTCAGTGCCACACGATTGTGTACGTATGCTTTTTGATGCCAAAGATCTTTTTGGAACTCGGTAGGGATCACCCTAGTGGGGATGCCAAATACAGATAGGATAGGAAAAATTACATTTTACCATACCAGTCAAGCTAGCACTGTCTTAAATGATTTATTGCTAAACTGTTTTCATCCACTGGCGGAACATTGGTGGTTCACGACAGCATTAGTAACAATGTTCTTCTGTGGATTTTTTATTTATAACACTCAATGTGCGCCTTCGAGCCCATCGATATTGAACTGGAACGTCACACGTTCCTGTGTCTGCAACAGCTGAGTCTCCACAGTATGTGTATTGTATACAGAACTGTGCAGATGGCTTAATAACGTGGAGGAAGTGCTGCTGATGTGGATGCGATTTGCTGTTTAGAGCATAATAGCTGTTATGCTTAAGTCGTTACTTGTCACAAAGTTGTAGTGCATGCAGATAAGAGTTCGGTTGACACACTGTCACTCGCATGGTTTCTCTGTTTCAGCTGAGCCTGTTGTATAATTATTATTATTACATTATTAGTACTGCTGGCTGCCTCCATGCAAATTCTCAACTTTTTGCTTTTACTGTGTCTCTCATAGCTACTTAAATTATGTCATATATGATTTCCAGTGCTAGTCTTTGTAATGTTTGCATAAAATATGTCACGAGAAACACATTTGCAGAATGCATTTATGTTAACACAGTAGACATTTTGTGATGTGTGTGTGGCACAGAACAAACTGCATCAGATAATCCATCCTCAGTGGTAGGCATTCCACTGGTGAATGTGTCGAGTGATGATCTGTGGACGGACACGGATGATGAGTCTTTCGTTCGAGCAACACAGTGCATGATGGACGTGGCCGCGGCCAACAGTTTCACAAGTCCAGTGGCAGTTTCTCGCTGCACAGCTGTTACGAGTACGCCGAATATAAAGTCGGCGCAGTGCCGACGAACGTTTTCCCTCGACCGTACACCAACTGTGCCACGCTGTGTGAACCTGAGACCCAGACATGCTGGCCCAGCTGCAACTGCATCATCATCGTTGCCGGTCGTTACAAGTTCGCTGCTGAACGATGCTAGTTTCGGCGAAGAGCTGCTGGCAACACTTGCTGAGCCGGATGAGGTTCTTGACAGCCAAGTCAAACCTCCTAATGCAAGTGAAGCTGTGGAGTGGCACAGTGCGGCTTTTAGTAGTGCCACAGAGAAATGTACCAACACAGAAAGAGGTATTTATCACCTTAACAGAAAAAATGGCTTTCAGTAAGCTACTTTTATACAACATTGTGTCAGAAATGGCAGTTACACAGATTCAGCCTTTTGTTGCAGGGTTGGAAAGGTCAGAGAAAAGTTAGAGAATTTTATTTGCAGTCGGGGAAAGTATAGGACCCTGATAGCCAGTGGGTGACTTCACTTTTTGGATTAGTCTTTCGCTGAGTCTAAAGACTGAGCGGAAAGCTTAATCTGAACGCTAATCTTTGGACTGAGTCCAAAGCCAGATTAGTATTTAGCTCAGCCGAAACTGATGCTAAAAATAGATCTTGTTAGCAATGAATTTCAAATCAATCAGTCAATTTATTTCAGTAGCAGGCTCACGGCACACGACAAAAAAAGAATTTCGTCACTTCTGCCATATTCGAGTACACTATCGTTTACACGCGCACATCACTAGCTGCCGCAATCATGATCGCCATCTTTGTTTACAAAGTTACAAACAAAATCAAAAACTGAAGTGAGTTTTCGCTGAGCGAAAGTTAATCCCTAGGGGATTAAGCTATCTACTGCATGTAAAGTGAATTGGACTGAGACCGAATTGTTCAGATTAAATTTCGCTCAGCGAATCGCTGAGTCCAAACTTTGGACTCAGCGAATTGCTGAGTCCAAAGTTCAGACTCAGCGATTCGCTGAGTCCGAATCAAAAACGTCACTTCACTTTTTGGATTAAGTTCGGCTTAGTCCGATGTTTGGTCTCAGCGAAAGACTCAGCGAAAGACTAATCCAAAAAGTGAAGTCACCCACTGTGTCTCACAGTGCAACACCATTGAGAACATTCAGAAACGTGCTATTCGCATGATTTACTCCGAATCTGACAATGATTATGAAACTGCATTAACTGTAGCGAATGTGGATTCACATAAAGATAGATGTGAAACCCTAATGGCGAGATTTTTTAAGAAGCAGGTCTTGGCCAGTAATGCCCTACTCCACTACTTATTACCTGAACGACGTGATAATGACACTGTTCGTAGCCTGAGAAATTCCCAACCCTTTTCGATATTTAGAGCCCATACAGATAAGTTTCACAAATCCTTCCTCCCCTACTGCTTGAAAAATTTCATATAGGACAGTGTGATTGTCACGTCGTTCAGTATCAAACTATCAGTATCAGTCCCAACTAAATTACCGTATATTGTGAGTCACAGATGATTATGTATTGTAATTGTATGTTTTTTTTTACTACAATCCAATTAACAGTTAACTGACTAATCATTGTATTCGTTGACTTTATTCGACATTTTGTAGTATGTTTGAGTAGGCATTGTATTATTGTTCTAATCCAGCTTTTAGCTGCAAAACTGAATAAAACCATTCATTCAAAAAAACGACACTGATGTTGCACAATATAACTTCAAACCACATCAACTGATTTTGGTGATTTTTGGCAGAAATGTTGCTGAGAGAGTAGACTATCAAACGATGGTTTGCTATCTTACCTCTCCTAACTAATGTCTCTCCACTACCTGGGAAAACATGAACTACAGAAATCGTCTTTTCAGTTATGATGTATCCATGTCTCGTAAACGATGGTGCTTCAGCTTGCTATTTCTTCGACATTCGTCAACCATTTTGATAATTTTGTGTAGACAATAAATTTGTGTAAATATTATTTCTCTCCTAGACATTTTTGTGTGTAACATAACTTCGTAAACAAGATCAATGCTATCGGCTGGGCAGGAACTGCATCATCTGCTGCTGCCAGGACGATGGTCGACCAACCAAGTAACCCGTAGCTTTTGCACGAACTTGTAGACAAGACCTACGTTCCACCTTTGCTAGGAAACTCTTTTAGCATTGTAGCATTTTAACGTTAACAAATTTTTAATCAGAATCTTATCTTCTTTTGTAACTGGTATGTTGGCAAATAACCGATGCCATCAAAAATGAGTCATTTTTGCCTTCATTAACTCATAGCAAGTTAAGGAAGTAATAGTGAACGGATATGAGAAATTAAATAGGCATTGATAGCACAAACGTTGTAGATAATATCTGCCAAAAATTATTCAAATTGGTTGATAGCAGCTGAAGATATAGCAAACCAAAGCAGTGATGCTTTTGAGACATGACATGACTGAAGAGACACAAATTCCGGGTTCATGTTTCCCAAGGTAGTGCAGAGACGTTACTTAAGAGAGATGGGATAACAAATCACCATTGGATGGCACGTTCTCTTAGCAGCACGTCTGCCAAAAATTACCAAAATCGGTTGATGCACAGTGTTGTTTTTTGAGACACAGTGTAGTGCCTCAATGTAAGGCATATCATTGGTATAACTATAGGTGATCCTACGAGCTACTCTTCTTTGGATCACTTCAGTAGGCTTTTGGTGAGCAAGTGGTTCCAAACTGGGGCCGCATAATCTAAAACAGGCCTGATTACCCCAATATAGAAAGAGATGGAGCAGCTGGGCATGGAAAAACCAACACACTTTAGTTGCTTGAGAAAATAGACGTTGACGTGATGGCATCGACGTGTGACTTCCACGAAAAGTCAGCATTCAGGTTGACGCCAAGCAATTATACCAAGTTAACATGTTCGACCTGCTCTGTGGAAAATTGAAGTGGTGGTAGGTGGAGAATTTTTGATAGAGGTCGAATAACTATTTCTTTTGTTGTATTCAAGTCCACCACCATATCATGTTTGTTGGCCCAGTCCTGCAACTGCTGGTAGAAAGTTTGTGCTGAACATAGTCGCGGGGTGTCGTCAACATATTATACTTGTGGATTGAGCAGAAGGACAATGATTCCAGTTAACATGAACATTGAAGCATTGAACCATTAAGGTGTATAGTCCAGGAGCATTAGGTTTATATCTCAAACAAATTAACAACAAGCTTAAAATTTCAGGAAATGTTCTAGACATTGTCCCTAACGACATACTAAAAGTTCCGAGAAATTCCCCTGGAGCTTTTTGAAAAATTCAAGATGGCGTCCAAAATGGGTTTAGTGCATTCTGCATCACCTAAAAATAGAAATTGGGAATCCCAGGGCTATTTTTAGGTTTTGGACAGCGTCGAGCAGCCCCTCATTCAATGCGTCTTGGCCAGGCAAATTCAATGGTACCATTTGTGAGGCCATAGGAGCTGCGGTTCAGCCACAATTGGGATTGAAAAATGAACTTTGCATTTCACGTTTTTCCATTAGGAACTCTACAGCAACAAGTCTGCTCGGCTGCATCTCTAAAGCACACCATGCCAGCCAAGGAGTTTACTTTTTTTGAGACCACAGATACTTCACCATCCGCAAAAGTAATGAGTTTTGGGCTGGTAACCTCTCTGATCAAACAGTTGAGCAGTTTTTAATGAGCATGCTAAAGACAATTGGGGGAATGACTCACGGCAGAGGTATCACTGACAGCACTCTGACTAAATGGGTCCATGCTCTTCCTCGTTGTGTTTCTCTCTGTGATGCTGTGGAGAAGTTCAGAGGAGTACACATGGGAATCTCTGAACAACACAAAGATTTACGGTCCTCCACTCAGGCAAAAGACAACAAGGACCATGACATCTTTGTTCAGTGGTTGCAGGCACATCCACCATTTGTGGGTTATCAGCCTGACCATCTGGTGTCTATTGCCTGTGGAGTAGTAACAGATGTCTCAGTCAACTGTGATGATGCAGTGAATGTTGGACTTGCTGCAGCTGCCAAAATGACTGGAAAGCCTTTCACAGATATCACATTACACCACAAGGACAAAGTCAAGACAATGAGTGACAAACAAAATAGCATTAATGTCAGGGGGCAAAACACAGTTGTGAATCTGCATCTTTTCTTCAATAGGATCTTATGTGTCCTGAAGACCAGCTCTGAGTTTCTATGTTATGAACTTGCCCCTCAGCTTCATCTCTGTTCAGCAATGGTGTAATGCTCGCTAGGTACACTTATTAAGTCATTCGTCCCAGGCCAGCAAGACCTCCCTGAAAAATGTCAATATGTTGTCGATGGAGGTCACCTGTAGCAGTCAGTGGTTTGGCCATGACCTTCTACATACAGAGATGTATCTCTCTGTTATGTGTCCTATGTCCTGAAGCACTATGGGCCTGGCACCACTGTAGTCGTTGATGGCTATAGTACCATTTCCCTAAAGACGGCAGAGCAACAACGGCGTGCTCAGAGAGTCACTTCCAGTGACATCATGTTTGACGAGAACATGGCTACAACTACATCTCAAGCAGCCTTCCTCAGCAATTCTCACAACAAAGAGCGTTTGATAGATGTGGTACATCACAAAAAGCTCACAGATGGCACTGTAGTAAAACAGGCAGATGGTGATGCTGACTCATCGTGTCAACTGCTGTAGCATTAGCAGATTCAACCAAATCTGTTGTTGTTTTCAGTACAGATACTGACATTTTGGTAATGCCGGTCACTCAAGTAGTCTTGAACATGGACTTGCACATGCTATGTCAGAAGAACCCAACCATGCTTTACAATATTCGTGACATCTAAGACAACATTGGTGACACATGCAACTATCTGATGGTGATACATGGAATAAGTGGATGTGATATCGTCTCTGCAGTGTATCGCCAATGCAAGCACAAGGCGTTCAACTTAGTCCACAAGAAGCATGAATCTGACATGCTCAAAATCTTAAACAGCCCAGCCAGTACTCACGATGAAATACAAAAAGCAGGTGAAACATTCTTGCTGAAGCTCTACGATGCACCCAACCATTGCACTTCACTAGATGCATATCACTACATTGCATACAAATTAGCAATCAGTCTTACCTCACTCTCATCATCATTTCAACTAGCAGCTTTGCCTCCAACAAGTGCTGCAGCTAAGCAACACTCCTACAGAACGTACCTTGCTGTTCAGGAATGGACTGGAAATCGCTTGCATTGCAACCAACAGAATGGGGTTGGAAGCTAGAGAACAATATGCTCTTGCCAGTTGTGACAGAGCACCCAATTGCTCCTGACACACTTCTAAATATGATCTCTTGCGGCTGCAAAGCTGATGGCTGAGGGTCAACATGCGGCTGCAGAAAGATGGGAGTACATTGCTCCACCTTATGCACCAAATGCAGTGGCCAAACATGCCATAATGCTGCACCAGATCAATCAGTGTTGGATGAAGATTAAGAAGAGATTGAGGAACAAGTTCCTGTTTCTGCTGAAAGTGATGATAGTGATGATGACAATGTGACATCTTGTACATAGATGTTTGTTGTGAATGTGGTTAAAATGTTGAACAGTCAAGTTTAGAGACTGATTAATTGTATAGATAGACATACTTTGAGTTCCTTTCTTACAGGTACAAAACAGTTTTAGAAATATCCTATATCGTTATATGTGTCTAATTTCTCAATATATACTGGTACTTGATGTCTTTTGTTTGCCATTTTGCCTGTTTACAAGAATTTTCAGTAGAAAGACACTGAAAGAAAATCTATCTGAACGAGCTGATTTTTATGGTATAGGTTAAATTCATTTTAGAATTTCTCCTTATGTAACAAATAGTGCCAATATTGAACTTCTTGCATTTTAAAACCTATGCACTGGCACCTTTTTATCCATCTATGATATTTACACACCGCAATATAAAAAAAATTCAAAGCGGCAGCCATTTTTGACGCCATCCTGGATTTTTCAAAATGCTCCAGGGGGATTCTGGGGACTTTTAGTATGTTGTTTGGGACAATGTCTAGAACATTTCCTCAAAGTTTCAGCTTGTTATTAATCTGTTTGATTAATTTTTTAAATTAATTTTTTTTTAAATTTTGATGTAATGCTCCTGGACTAATAGCCATCTTCAAAAGTTGGTACCAATTCGTACACGTTGTGACCTTTGCTCCAGGTACGAGAAGAAATATTTGACCAGAAAATTGTGGCACTTTCTGGTCCAGTAGTTTATGCAGCAACAGACTGTGATTAACTGAATTGAATGCTTTTTAAAAATTTATTAGGAGAGCTCGAACAGCGCCACCGCGGTCGAGGATGGACTGCCATTCATGGATAATAGCCGTTAATGCAAGGTCATGGTCACATGGTTATGAAAAGGTCCTAGTATCACGTGTGCTGCTGGTGTCGGCGTGGGACTACACGTCGGTACGACTGCACATGTTTATGCTTAGATCGAATATTGTGTCGACTGTCGACTAGGACGTAAAACGTTGACTCATTGACATGCCGAGTGGGCGTTGTCGTGTTTAAAGTGTATTTTTCTTGATTATACAGACTATTTCACTTAAGTGCTGTGTATGCATTATCATTGCATCTGTCAGTCAGCTCACTGGATGATAAAGTATGACAATCTTCTATGTTACATGCGTGCTTTGGAATTTTGCTTACTGAGGTCAGCAATTGTGGTCTTGGGTCACGTGGTTATGCCTTCATTCACGCAAGACAGTTTGTTTATATTGTGTGGTCGTCAGCCAATTAGACGCGTCTTGCATCACGTGCATCATATCTCATTCAAACGATTGGTCAACAATCTTACTACTATTCACTACAACACGCGTATTCTTAATTGCTGTTGTTGTCGCAATGTCGTCGTCCAGCAGACGATTGAAGTGGTCTTTTTCTCTTGATGTCGGATTAGACTCAGATTAACCGATAGGTGACAGTTATGAACCAGCAATGTCGCTTATGAATCGTCGAAAAGCAGAAAAGAAATCCATAGTCTATGAACAAACTGACAACAGTCTTACTGATGTTACCAATCGAGACTTGACATCATCAAATGCCACCACCAAAGTCCATAATTCAATGGTACAAGGATATTCACAAGATGTCATTGTTACTATAGAATGTAACTGTGATAATCACCATTGTGTTAGTGAGAATATCATTACATCTCTCAAATTGGAGGTAAAGGAGCTGAATGACAAAGTTAAAATATTAATGCAGGTCGATACACTGACTACAGCATTAGGCCTAGCATCCAACTGCACACCCACATCAACATCAGCGTCAGCGTCAATTCAATCCTCATCTAGTCAGGCATGTATTGATGCTCATACACAGGAATGTACTAACACGGATAGGCCTATGTTCAGCATTACGTCAGAACCTAGATGGTCCTATGCAGCAGTCATTGGAAATAGGTCCGGAGTTCAACAGATGCATCAGCGAATACATCAAAAAATGGTGTCAGCAGTTTACATTGATTTGGAGAAGAGAAAATGAGCCAACAATGTGGTTATGTGCAGTCTTACCAATGACCCAAGTTTGGATGATAGGACTGTTATAACGGGAATGATCCTTCAAGAGTTTGGTTGTCAGATCTCAGTGAAGAGCACTCGTCATCTGGGGAAGAAGATTGATGGTAAGACCCAAAATATGCTTGTACTGATATGTGTCCTATCTTATCTCTAGTGCTAGATTATTAAGACAATCACGCAATGATTTTGTACGCAAGAATATCTATATTAATGCCGACCTCACCCCAGCAGAAGCTAAGACATCATATGATCAAACCAGTCGACGACCAAATGCTGTTGCAGTTCAATCTAGAGACATCAGCAATGCCAGTTACGTCACAACTCAGTGCCACAGCTACGCCTTTTGCTCCATCTGATACATCTGTAAATGATGATCAGTGAGTAAATTCAATGCAGGCTCGAGGTCTCAGAATCTGATACTCGGCAAAGCCAGTCAATCAGCACTGTTACAGATGTGACTGTATGTGCTAATAGCAATGGTATTTTTATTAGTGATGTTAGTAACGTTAGCATTGTTTACAGCGATATTAATAGCATTAGTAATGCTCATACATCCTTTTGACAATAGTAACTGCAAGATGTCTTGCAGATCCAGTTATAAATGTCTGTATTGTTATTTAATTAATGCACGAAGTCTCCTTAACAAATTGCCAGAGTTATATCACTTTCTAAATATGGTTAAACCTGATATTCTGCTTATTACTCAGTCATGGTTACACCAAGATATTAGTTCGGGATTGCTTGATCCTGATTCTGTGTATCATGTGCTGCGTAAGGACCAGGGTCACCACAGAGGTGGTGGAGTTTGTGCTTTGGTTGGTCGAGTGTTATATGTTGTTCAAATTGATATTGTGAAGGTTTCCCAGTTTCTGTTGTGTGGTGTCTTGTTTGGGTCCAACAGCACTGGTGTCCAGGGCGCTGCTGCCCAGAGGAAATTCGGTGACAGGTACTGTAGACACTCCTGATGTAGAGATACCAGTGGGAGGCATTAGCTGAGGTGGGCTCGTTTGGTAGCTCAAGCCTTCTTCCCTTATATGTCCCTTCCATGTCCCTGTCTGGTTCGTCTTCAGCACGAAGGTCAGGCGCACATTCTCTTGATGAGATCGAATCCGGAAAGGCAACATTGGCCAGCGTGGGACCTGAACCTAATCCAGAAGTGGACACCGGGACAGGACTGGCCTGGGAGCCCTCAGGGTAGCCCCCAATCCAAGCGGCAGTAGTAGAATCCTGTGGCCAAATGACTAGGGGTAGTAAGACCCGCGTCTTTGGCCACCTGTCCCTGGGCGAAACCTTCAAGTAAAAGTGTCTCTGTTGTAGATGTTTGAGTAGGCCTAGGTCTGAGATCGTATCGTTCCATGATAGACACAAGGCAAACTGTAGTAATATCCAATGAAGTATCACTCTCTGTTTCAATTAACAGTCAAAGGCCAAGGCCAACAAGTTCAGTTCAGACACATTCATACACGAGTAGTCAATTAAGTAAGTAAATGTTAGCAAAGAAACTAAACTGTCCCCACAGTATGTACGTACAGTCTAAGTAGCTACCCACTTAGGCGAATACCCAGCGTAATCGACTAAGAACCTAGGCAACTAAGGACTGTTAGTAAAGAAAACCAAAACCGTGGAGAACTGAGTATAGCAAAATGGGACGAGGGAGCCCTCAACCCCAAAGTGAATTCGAGTTACCTCTTGCTACTAGTCAGTAGCAAGTCGACTGACAAGTGTTGACTAAAGTTGACTTCAATGACTGACAGCTATCATTGGCGATCACTAACTCTCATTGTCTCCTATGTGTTGACTATCTGCTATAGTAAGCTTCACTGATGACTATAGGCTTAACCTATGTATATGCCTAGGCCCAATGGCCACTATACTGCTATCACTCAGAGAGCTATCCTAAGCATGTCTTGCTCGTGAAGAACCTTTTTACAAAATTTAGTGATTTCAGAGCCGTCGGCTTCTACAATTGACAGTCTTTTTGATAATGTTGAGTTATTATCATGTTGAGTTATTATCATTTGATATGATTAGTGAGATATCTCGACTACGTTTCTTTGTCGTGTATAGATCGCCACATCATCATAGTGAACATATAAAGTTGCTAACTAACTGTTTGTATAGATATACATGTACTTCTAAAACGCATTCTAATATTGTTACAGGTGATTACTATTGTCCTGGTATAAACTGGATTACACTACACTCACAGAACGACGGTATGCATAATACCTTTTTAGATTATGTCATTAGTGCTGGTTTATCACAATGTGTTAATTTTTCTATGTGGACGAAATACTCTGGATTTACTACTTACTGATGATGTTGAGTGGAGCAAGGATTAACGTCCCACCAAACACATTATAGGTCATATCGGGGACGGGTTTTATGGGTCAAAATACGCAACCAACAGTGTCAAAGCACTGAAGGAAGAGAAGTCCTAAGGACCAGCCTGCAGTCCCATTATGTCCACCCCACTGTGCTGACAATAACACAACATATATGCAGTACGAAAAAAACACAAAATACACACAGATAAAACAACTAAATCTAGGATATGCACAGTGAAATGCACCCAGTTTGTACCGAATTTATTAATTGTCCAGAGTTGTTAGATACTATAAAGTTCAATGCATTCGATGTTGCTGTTGTTTGGTCCAAACTAAAAACCAGCCTGTCCAGTGGTCCTGATGGCTTGCCCCCAATTCTGTTTTAAAAACTAGTGACATGCTTGGCCTAGGTGTTATCAGTTGCCTTCACCCACCTGTGTTCCTTGTAAGATTATGGAATGACAAATTTCTTTTCGCATGTCACAATTTTTCTCAGATAATGATATTTTGCATCCTGCCCAAGACGGATTTCTGAAGGGCAGGTCAACCTTTACAAATTTAATGGAATGCATGAATGATTGGACCTCTCAATACAACACAAACGTCTAGTTACTGTAATTTATATCGATTCTAGCCGAGCATTCGATGTTGTTTCTCATGATAAACTCCTTATTCGACTTAATGCTTACAGAGTTACTGGGATGCTCCTCAAATGAATACAAGAATTAAGTAATTGTACACATTGCACCAGAATCAAGTCAGTATTATCAAGTTCCACACATTTATTCAGTGGTGTCATTCAAGGAAGTGGCATTGGTCCACTGTTATTCCTCATGTACATCAATGAACTTGACAAAATATTGCAGTAGTATGGGATCACCATAAAAATTTTTGCCAATGATTCCAAGATGTACGCTGATATTACTGATATTGCTGATATTACACGGTTGCAAGCCAGCTTGGACAGGATGGTACAGTTGGCTGAGACATGGCAGTTAAAACTGTCCATTGACAAATGCTGTGTTCTACATAGTGGGCAACAGCAGACCACTTCCTCATCCGTACTGTCTTCGTTACACTCCTACACAATCTGTGGTCATCAGCTTCCAGTTGTCACACACTGTCGTGATTTAGGTGTCATCATCGCCAATACTTGTCAACCATGTCTTCATATCAACACAATTGATGCTAAAGCAAGGCAATGCACCAACGTCATGCTTCATTGTTTTCAAAATCGTGATCGTTATGTTCTGTTACGTGCTTTTAAAGTTTGTGTACGCCCAATATTGGAATACAATACCATCATTTGATCGACTTCACAGAAAAAAGACGTTGAGGCCCATCGAAAAAGTACAACGTTGGTTTACGAAGAGACTCTCTGGACTCAGAGATTATTCATATTTGGAATGGCTTTGGAAGTTAAACATTCAAAGCTTAGAACTACGAAGGATACATTGTGATCTTACTCTGACTTATCAAATTGGTTTTGACCTCTCAGTGTTGATATGTCAAGAATTTTTCCAATTAAGTGAGCACAGTACGACATGCGGTCATCAGTTTAAGCTCATGAAGCAACGATGTCATAGTTATCTGCAATACTTCTTCAATACCAGAGTGGTCAACATTTGGAACTTTTTACCAAAGGATGTTATAAACTTTAGTTCACTGCATAGTTTTAAAAACTCGCTCAACTTTGTCGACTTTTCAACATTTTAAAAGTTTAGTTGATCGTTTTAAAGGCAACTGTTAATGTTTCTGCAAACCCTGTTGTACTGCTGCTGCTTCTATCTACATTTAACTCATGTTTTATTGATAAATAAATAAATAATAATAAAAACTCGGACCCGGCCAGTGAATAGTTACTTACTTGCTTATAATTACGCCTGCTACATGTGCCACTTTATGCAAGAACTCCATTGGTTTGATTTGTTGGGTATTTATTGTGTGAATTTTATGTACAACTTGTACAATAAATTTAAAGCCTACAACAAATCAACAACAAATCTGACCAGTGGAGTTTGAGCACTAACAGCGAGGCCAGACATTTTATAGATGGGTTATAAAGTGGAGTCTGAAGTGGGGCGCCTAAGCCCGTTGCCAGTATGGAGCTCTGAGGGCTTTGCCCAGAAATTTTTTTTGAAATATGACGTTCAAATCTGTCGATTTTGGTGCATTTTTGACGGCTGTCTCTAACTTAGTAATAACTGCTGACTGAGCATATTCGGAGGGAAGGGGTAACCGCCGCCCCCAAACTCTTCATGGCCTTCCCTTGAGCCTCAGTGAGCATGTGGATGATGTGCTTGTATGTGTGTGAATCAGAGAGACGTGCGTTGCGTAGCGTGTCACGCCCATTGTGTGGAAGCTCGTCGAGGTCTCTGTCCAGACCGCTGTCTGCTGCCTCCACTACTCGCAGCATCTCGCCAGAAACACGTCAGTTCACTTCACCTGTCATACTTTATAGCACAACATCCGATATACATTATATATATATATATATATAT
>Ga0209782_1000398_pt1 | contig 18371 bp, 13 predicted proteins | sample WorMetmaBAHAMAS1_FD_187390 | JGI IMG/M metagenome (GOLD analysis project Ga0209782, IMG submission 187390) | Marine gutless worms symbiont microbial communities from Max Planck institute for Marine Microbiology, Germany - Inanidrilus... | ecosystem: Host-associated > Annelida > Digestive system...
TCGGTATACAGCATGACTGAAGAGACCAAATTTCTGGGTTCATGTTTCCCCAGGTAGTGCAGAGACACTAGCAAGGGGAGGTGGAATAACAAATCACCATTTAATAGCGTACTCATGCAGCAACATCTCTGCAAAAAATTACCAATCGGTTAATGTGCGTTGAAGTTATAGTGTGCTACATCAGTGTCATTTTTTTGAGACACAGTGTACATTGCCATTGCCTGTGAACACTCTGGTTAGCACTGGTGCTCCAATGTCGATAACTTTTGTGACTGTTTAGCCGTTAGATTAGCACCCTATAAATTTTCTTACTTACTTACTTTGGCTGTGGCCACTGCCAATGTTATCAACATGGGTGGCTGCTGTGGATCACCACTGAGACATCTCTGCATGCTGAATTTGATGAGTAGTTAGATGCACTGGTGCCAGTCAATACATAGTCCCACTAGTTGGTTTTGAAATGTGTGTTTTGAGCAATTTGAATTCAGGGTTCGAATAATTGGAACAAACCCCAGTTTACTGGTCCTTGGATTACATCTTTTGCAAATATGTACACCATTGATTTCTATAGCAAGACATCATATTTGAAAGCATTGACCACAACATACACCAAACTTATAGGGATGAAATAATAATATCAGTAAAATCTTAGCAAGAATTTTACTAATCCATTAATCACATGTAGTTTTTCATTTTTAGTTTTTAGTTTCTGTCCTTTAGTTTTTGTGTTTTGGTTCCGTGTGGTAGACTAAGCTTCCTTCTGTTATCATTTGAGCACATGTTTATCTCTCGTATAGTATTATACTGACTGTTTCTGGACTGATCTTCGTCAAATTTGGACAGAGTGTAGCAAAAATATTGCCACTGAATATTTTAAAATTGGAACTGCGATATTTCAGAATGCCTGCATGCTGAAGAAAGGTTAGTTCACAAATTTTGCTAAAAATTGGTGGCCACTGCAATGTCCCTTGAGGAATCAGAAACAGAGGTCCAGGTCAATCATCGACAAACAAATACCTACCATTTAGTGACAAAATTGTAAAAATCGGTCCAATAGATCTTAACATACTTTGGCTCAAAGAAATCTTTTTAAAAAGGAAGCAAAACATATAGCCCACAAATAAGTAAAATAAGCATCACCTTCCTCTTCTGTTTGATATTATTTTCCTGTTTCATGTCAGCCTTATTTCAAGAATTGGTGAGATTCGTTGCATTTGCAAGTGTTGTATTACCATATTCTGTCTCATCACTCTGCCTTTTACTTATAACTTGCTTGCTCAAATTTAGCTGCATCAGCAGATGCTATGTTGACACCCCATTTATTTATTATGAATTCGTACACAAAGTACACATATAGGCCTACTTTATACAAATATATGCAATAGCGGTATTAAGTCACATCACTAAATAAGCAATAACATTGTCCACCTCTCCCCTGGCGAAGCCGTGGCACGTCATAGAAAACTGCTACTTCAGGTCTTCTCATCCACAGTTGCTGGTTTCTGATTAACAAGGCTATGCATTAGTGTCAGGTGGATAGGAGTCTCCTATGCTGTCATCTTTAATTCTTCTCAAGTGTCAGTGCTGATTGACTGTTGGAACATTTGCTAAACAGTCAAAAGCTTACTTGTCTTACTGCCTGGACAGTGCATCTGCATCCAGACTTTATATTTTGCAATTAACCGATATACCCTTATCTTCATTCATCATCAGCATTATCATTATCATTGTTGTCATAAGAGTTGAGTGTTTTTTAATTGCATGTAATGACTGTTATGTATATTTACTACACATCTGACTGCATGTTTACAGTGTGGAAGTTGAACTGAGCAAATCTGCAGTCGTGAGGCAATGTCGCAATGGCAATCGTTAACATCTCTTTGTCAGAGCAGTTCTCAGATGCAGGAACGTATTAATGAACTGTTCCGCCGCATACAGTTCCCATACAGGTTCCGTTCTCAGTTTGCTGAATGGATTGAAGCCCAGAACTGGTGTGTCTTTATCATTTTTATTGTCATATTGGTTGTCCTGTGGTGTTCTGCCGCTGTTCTGAGTGTCCTGATGTATCCAGCAGTGTACTGTGGTATCCTGCAGTTTTCAGATGGACTCAGCTCCAGTGCTGGCATTACTAGTAATAACTGAATTCTCCAGCGTATAATATTGAGACCTTGATAATGCAATTACTTGCTAATTTTCTCTTAGTAATGAGATTGTCACATTCCAGTATTGTGTCAAAATAGCTGAACTGATCTGATTCTTTTTTTTTGGTGCAGAGGTTTCTCTCATCCAATCCTACACTGTGATAAAAGGGAAAATAAGGATACTCCCCCTGGGACTTTTCTCCAAACTCATGACTTTCGCCACGATATGTCCTTCATCGCCGTGTGCCATAAAGAAGCAACCATCATTGGTCTGTTGTTGACAACACATGTCGACGGTAGATGTGGCCAAGCATTCAGCATTCGATGATGACCATCACTAGCTGTTGATCACACTCTGTGTTCAGTGCTGTCTGCAGTGACTGGGCATGATGTGACATCCATCTGTAAGCAAAACTGGGGATTTCTAACTTCCAAGGAAATGACCTTTGACTTAGACATATGTGATGGTGGTTTATCCAGAGTCCAAGCCCCATATACATTATGCGGGTTTGTCTGCATTAGCATAAACTTAATTACATGTTTTCCAGTAGTGGATTATAACATCAAGCATCATGTTACTAAACGACAATTTCATTAACTAGGCACATAGTTTAGACCAGACCTGTTTAGATTTCAAATGCAGTTTCTGGCAGTAAACTTACCTGTAGTTTTATGCTGTGTTGTTACATAGACTGTATAGGATTTAATGTTCTGAATAGTAATGTGTTTTTTTGGTTTCAATTATAAACTGTTTGGCCATGTTTTTCACTTTTGTTCAAATTAACTGGATTGCAGGAAGGGATTACAGACAGTAATAATACCATCCTAGTGATCTGCAAAGGTTTCTTTGACAATCTTATGAACTACCAGCTAAGCAGCTAACCCAGGTTGATCTGGACAGTGGCTGTATAATGGTGGTGATTTTCATTCATTCATATTCGTTTAATGATAAAAAAGTTGATAAAACGCTATCTTACAAAATAGCAGATAACAAATTCTAAAGCTAAAAGTCAAAAGAGTTCGCCTAGTAAAGCGAGATGCATGTGTGTGTGTGTGCGTGTGTGTATGTGTGAGTGTATGCTAATGAGATGATAAAAATGAGGACGAAATCATACATCTAAACGGTAAATGAAGTAACAGCTATAGTATGACATAGATGTAGGGTGTGGGTAGTGGTTACTAGGAGTTTTTAAAAGCCAGCCTAGGTATGAAATTACGATGATCCATAGTACGAGAGAGTGAAAGATTGTTTGGTCGAGGCCTGAGATTATAACCGTGTTCATTTTGTTCAGGAAGAAATGCATGCAGAACATGTTGCTCATAGTTTATAAGGTGGCAGAACAGAGTGTCATCGTAGTCCTCGACCAGTTGAGCTGCTGCTGGTCCATCAGCCGGATACAGACTTGCACGGCCTCCGCGACGGACGACAGCTTCGATACGATGTTGATCGTCTGCCGTCGTGAAGCCCCACCAGGCACTGGACGCGTAGAGTAGTTTGGTGTTTGATGGTGTTGAGTAATATCATTAGGCTGCATTTTTGTGTTACAGGGCTTCGATTGATACAAACAGTGATTCTGGAAAGAAGCGGGCACAAGGTTTACTTGATGAGCTATGCCAGAAAATAGAAATAATATGCAATAGCCTCAAAACAGAAAAGTCCTACAATCTTGAGAAATCATTAGACTTCCAGAGTGCAAAAGATTGTTTTCAGGTATGAATATTTAGTTATATTCTAATTACTGGTAGCAAGTTTTAAAAACTTAGTTCAAATTGTTAGGATTATCCTGACTGTCCCTGTCTGTATGTTATTTTTTGTACAAAGGATTGATTTTATACTCTGGGCATGCTGACTGAAATGTCTAAGAAAAAACAATATGACTGGTATTCAAACAGAGATTTATACTCACCAATGTCAAGTTCCACTAGCTGGAAAATATCAAAACAGTTGACAACTTCCTCGTGTTGTATTTAGATTAGTTTACATTTCATGCATGATCACTACATAATAAGATATTTGCTTTTTGCAGTGAATTGTCTAAAAAAAATTAATGATATACTGTATTTTTAATGTTGTGGATAATGTTAATTTTTCTAGTCGTTATTCTCGGAGAACTCCAGCAAGTTTGTGAGAGTGCTGCGAGACTGTTTAAATGAGGAACGCATTTTGATTGAGTCCTGCCAGACTGATGTACGTTTTTCCACCATTATTTAGTTCACAGTTCAGTACTTGTTTCTTTAGTATATTGATACTGTTGGTTTGTGGACAAGGTTGTTATGTGGACTGCAGAAACCATCCACAGGAATCTGCAAAGGTTTTCCAATGATGAACCTTCTGAGTCCCAGCCTAACGTGGAGCATCTGTGCAGAAGTAAATTGGTTAAATTAAAGCTAAGAGACAGAGGGGAGAGATCACATTTCTCATTTCAGATTTACTGGTACACATTGGCTGCAGAATTATTTTGAGATGCCCTTTATTATGCTAGCTGAATTCATTATAAAGCATAAAGCATCACTCTGATGTCTGTCTGTCTGTCCATCCATTTGTCTGTTTGTCTGTCCCATCTTGTGTATATTCAAAATGACTTACCATGGGCATGCAGCCAGTGTGTGTTTTAGCCCTTCTGTACAAAGGCTTATACACATGTTTGTGTGAAAGTGCATAATGCATGTTTTCTTCTGTGCATTTTATTCAAGTAACAATGAATCAGATGACTTTTGTCATCTGTAGCATTATTACATAGTCTGATAGCCATACATAACCATACAACTTACTTGTGAATGTTAATGTTACGTGCAAGAGGGCCTAGCAGTGGCTAGCATAGCGCGAGATGACCCCTCAATGGGCGGCGGCCATGTTTGTTAGGGATCGTATGATGGCTTCAACTTCACTGGCTGTCGCAGCCGCTGTGTTCCCAGCATGCACCGCGACCCAATGCACTTCCGTCAAAGACAGACAGACTCTGACATCATAGCATAAGCGCGAGATGTATATATTACATCTCGCACTAAAAATGAATATCCTCATTAATTGTTTGAACATGTGTGTTGCTGAGTTTGCTTGACATTGATTTATGTAAAAATAGCTGTTAGTATTGATTTTGAAGTTCCACTTTCTGGTTGATGGACTAGGTCAGTTGTTAACCTGTTGATACACTTTCGATATTTTTGTTTCGGCTGATTGTTGTGGGTATAGTGTATACTGTATACAGGGTCTGCCAGAAATGGGGCCACTATGTTTAACTGTTCACATCTTCAAAATGCCTGAACCAGCTTGCGTGATTTTGGTGTACTTAAACATTGTGTTGTTCTGAACACATCTGTTAAATCTATATTAAAAAATTTGTAACGGAAGTGGTGCCACCTAGTGGCAAAATTCTGCAGCGTGATATTCTGAACATGACTGTTAACTTTATTTTGATTAACTGCCTAATATGAATTGGTGCCATCTGGCGAAAGACAACAACTCGTTATTAAGTTTTAGAAGTTATTATTACAATACTACTCCTTTAAGCCTTCTTGCTTCGTGGCTATAAGTTTAAATGCTATTTAAAAAACAGATTGCATGAACAAAATCACAGTTATTAACTTTTGCCATGTGGTGCCACTTTGTTCGATAAATATGGCAAATTTTGAATTAACAGATGTTAACAGATTAAAACGATGTTCAAGTGTGCCAAAAATCATGGAAATAGATTTATTTGTTTTGAAGATGTAAGCAGAAAATGTGGGTCTTCACTTTTTGTGGCCCACCCTGTATGTTGATTTTGTATTACCACATCACATGGTGACTTCATTGTAGCCATACTATAAGTCTCTTACAAAAATTACTCAAGCTTTATTTCTTTAATTTAATAGTACAAGTATCGCGATATACCAGGTATCGCGATACTTTTTCAGGATAAATATCGTGGACAAAATTCTGTGCTGTAGTGTTGGGCAATAGCCCAACACTACAGCACAGGCAGGCACAGGCAGCCTGGCAGGCTCTGTGCTGGATATGTCAATAACATCCATTGCAAATGATTTTAGTATGACCTTCTGCCATTTATTAGTTAGATGGAGGTCTGAGATGGTGTGTGAGTGAGACAGAGACAGGAGAACTCCAGTCTTCTGCTGATTTAAGTGCATTAGTTAGCACAACCAAGACATGAGAGCAGTAAAAAATAACTTTGCTCCAACAATTTTCCGTTTCTTAACTGGATGTGCTGGCTGGCTTATTACCTGCATTATTGTCATTAAATATTTGCTGTTGTTGTTGTTGTTGTTACTTAACCCCTAGGTGGTGTGCGAAATAATGTGATGAGTATTCTGTTTGTTGGTCTGTCCACTTGCATAACTTGAAGACCACATGGGTGAACGTCACCATATTTTTATGTATGTTGCCTGGCCTTAACTTGGTCCTCATCTGATTATGTAGCGATACATCATATACTTTCGGTTTTGTGGATAACGTTGTGTTTATACACTGGGGCCAGTAGGCTAGCATCAAATGTAACATTGTTTTTCAAAGAAGTTTACCAGGTTGTGGTACCAGACTACCAGTTGTACATCAGACAACTACAGTGTTTGGTTAAGTTCATCAGGATGTGGCACATGACACAATGGGGTGAAATCTGCTATCCATTATCGACTTGCTGTTGTTGTTAATTTCTGGAAATTGATCACTCCGAATCATAGTTGTTGACTGTTTGTTGTTTTCAGAACTGTGACTTAAAGAGGAAAAGTCAGTCGCCACTTCCGCTGCTGGAAGAAGCAGAAATTAAGCTATTGATTGAATCACTACAACATCATATTTCTGTAGGTGTATGCACTTGGCTGAACTTTAGCAGTGTGTTAAGATAATTACATAATTGCATAAGTGCAAAGCCTTTTCAGATTGGTTACACAGACTAACAAATTAAAATTAATGTTTCCTGGTAACTCTTTTTTTTATTGTTTTTGAGGTACAGCAGAATATTTGTCAAAACACCAGAATCTTTTCTGTCTCACCTATATTTGCTGCCGCTATTGAGAGTAATTTGATAAGGCTTTTCTAAGTTGCTTGAAACAAGAAAAATTGAATAATGCTGATACTTGGTGGTAGAATAATTTTTGTGATATGTTTAGTTGCTTCAACACTGCACAAGTCTGACTCAATGCCACCACTTGGATTTTAATATGCAGAATCATGATATCATATACTGCAGCTTGCTATAGCTATGCTCAGTACAATCTTATTTGTACTGTTTGTACTTTTGTGCTGTATGATGCTAATGACAGTTGGCTGAATGCAGCGCTGATCAGTTGGCTACTACACAGGACAAGTTCATACAGGAATATGGTGATATCATGGGTAATTGGATACTGAAATTATTTTACTGTATTGGTTTTTGCTGAGCATGTCGTACACATTACAGAAATGCAAGATTCTTCAAATGTGCACTGCAATGACTATCATGTTTTTTACTAGTGATGCATGCAAGTTATAGAGTAGATGCAGACACAATTCAGTGATTGCCGTGTCAACCTGAGATTAGCACTTGTCCATTGCTAATGCTGTTACCGGTTAACCGATAATCAACGCCATCTTGTGAAAGCTACGGACCTGGTGGAAAGTAATGGCAGCCTACCGCCGGGAGGATGGTAAGTTACCTGCACTTGTGGGCTGACTGCCTGTACACTGGGATCAGCCCCAGGCCCAAGAGTATGGGAGAACTTTTTCTTGTTACATAACCAGTGCAAGCTGCAAAGCAGTGACTTGGCATTGAATCATCGAAGCACATGGAACAGCATGGTTGTATTGTTTTGCACCTGGCATAGATTCAGTCCAGGTCACAGACTCGCACTGACACATAACCTCTGTGTTAACTTGCAGTACTTGCGGAGTCTGCACTATTGACTGGAGTCAGTCGTTCACATGTGTATCGTTGCAAAGCCTAGCAACTCAGTACTGTGCTGAGGTATTGATTCCCTGCAGCAAGGAATATATCCATGGAAAATGATGTGAGGATTACCAGTATGACAAATGTCACATCATGGATATGGTAACTTCCTGGGGCTGAAATCCATTTTTTCAGCTGTGCTGTTAGTTTGACTGTCGGACTGCATATACTCTAACCATGACTTCTGACCATTGCCGGATTAAAGTTTCTGAGGTATAATAGTTATGGGGACTTCACCTTGAGTTATAATAATTTTTTTCTGGTCCAGTGTTGCTGCTGTATACTGTTGAACTAATGACACATTTACTAAAGTGATGGCAAACCATACACTGGTTGGAGCTCATGTAAGTCACATAGTTTTAAATCTTGTGAATGACTGACTGATGAATTATTTTAGTGATGGATTTCAGGTAAATGCCTGCTCTGCCTCTTGAATAACCCAGCCCTGTCCATGACCTGAGAATGAAGCTGTTTTATTTCATACTTACTGCACTTGGAAAATTCACTTTTATGTCAGTTTTATGCACTTTAGCACAAGGATATAAAATGTAGCAGCTTCTTAATTGGCTGATATCATATGCAGATTTGGAATTGCTACAGTGTCTCATGTGATTGAGATGCGAAACTAGTAAACATCATATTCTGTCAGTTGTACTTCAGGTAAAAGTGCTAAGAGAAATTAACTGTATCAAACGACTCAAGTTGCACATGGCAGTAACAACTAAACCAGCATCGTATATCTGGTGTAAAAAATTGTGGTAGTTCAATGTCAGGCCGCTGATGAGCAGCTAATGAAACTGCAAGAAGAATCACTGGGAGATATTGACTATTGGAAGGCAGCACTTGAAAAGAAGTCAGCTGTTCAAAATGCACTGAAAGAGAGAGTTCAGGAGAACAGCACACAAAGAAAGGTTAGTATATAATGCATTGTGGTGTTTGTGTAATATGTAGAGGTCGTGTGATCTGCTGCATTGTCATCGATGACTGCGTTGTTGTCTTTATGTTCGCTATTTCAAAGCAGCACATAAAACTATCATGGAACAGCCTTGAATGAGTTACTTGTTTTGGCCGTGTCCAAGACTGTCTGCTTCTAACTCCCTTGTGTCGCATGCATGAGACCGTCTTTTTATTACTTTATACCGGTAATGGAGTGGAGTATTGTGATGAGCATCTCTATCTGTTTTTTTGTTTGTCTGGACACATATCTCAGAAACCACATGTCTGAACTTTATCATGTTTTTGCATGTTGCCTATAGCCGTCATATAGCTTGGTCCTCCTCTTGTGGCATGACAATATGTTATGTATTTTCGGTTTTGAGGAAGGCGCCATGATTTCTGAAAATGGGCCCATTGGTAGCATGATGCTACTGCAGCATCTTTGCTGCAGTGTTGTGCACAGGCTAACGTGCCTGCTCTGTTGTATTGATTATATCCTGTCCTAAATGACAATGGGCACCAAGACTAGACGAGTCCTTTGGTGAGGGGTGCTGGGGTGGAGAGTGCTATGCACCAGTGCCATGTTTCTGTCGATAATACAGTCTCACTGTCTATTATATTGCGGAATCACTGTCACCGCGAATACCGTGATTTTAGGCGTGTACTGTGAGTGTTGGACATTGCTATCATTGTGCGACACAGTCGTGATTATTGGCAGAATATGTACAAAATCAGCATTGTGAATGTGCATTTTTAATGTTGCAGCATTCTTTATTGTCGGGTCTGGACCATTTTATTACTTGAAATGACTTACCTGATTTTTTTGTAATTTTTACCAAACTCTCGGGGGTGGCATATTTACCTTATATGTAATTATAACATATGAAGCAGTTCTGCCAGCATGGCATAACTCAGTTTTATACTGGCATCATTGCTTTGCTGTTACAGTGTATCCAAACAGTGACTTTGAACGCAATAAATAATTATGAGTACTGAATGCCATCATTTACCATGATTTTCCCAATTTAAAAAAATCTTTCTTGATTTTGCAGATTTTTTTACCATGATTTTCTTGCAGCCCAATCCATTACTCCTGATTTTTACCGCTGGCTGAAAACCTTTCCAACTTAGGCTTTCCACCTTGACACACTAAGATCCTTTCTGCTTAGTGGTGTTTGCTGTCATTCGTTTTTCAGTATTTTTTGTTATGATTCTGTGCAGTCTTGTTGTCAAGACAATACTAAAAAAAGAACTCGAGACCAAGACCTTAGCATCTGGTTTTAAAATCAAAATTAAGACCTTTGCTTTGGATCTCTAGACTGCACACTTAGATCTGCAGATGTGACATAATACAACAATGTTGCAGATCAGTGTTCCAGTAAAATACAAAACTGTGATAAATTACGTTTTACACACATGACATGTGCTAGCGTATGCTGCAGGCTGTGAATTTAAATCCAGGTTCTTGCACATTTCTTCCGAATGTTGAAATTGTATTCTGTCTTTGTGGATTCTATAACTGTGTTAGCCTTGACAGATATTTCAATGAGATTGCATTTTAGTTTGTTGGTTTCATCGTTGTCGTAGGCTGTTACGGCCGACCATCTTGCTGCAGCTGAGAGTTTGGAACGGCTATTGAATGTTACATGGAGAGGGATTGCACATTGGAAAGACATGGAAAAGCGTGCAATTACAGCACAGGTGAAAGTTGACCCAGGAACGCTCGACTGTCTTGACAAAATGTACGTTCATGCTTGCTAGTTGTCTCCAGCAGCATATAGTGATCCAAGAACTAAATAAGCAGTTTTATGTGGCATGTATCAGCACTGCTTTCATGCCATCGGTTGGTGACAGAAATGGCCCATAAACTGTTTCATAGATCTCAGAGGTTTGTTTCCAAGAAACCAGGCCTGATTTGGAGTAACAGTCTTTTGGAGTGTAAGTCAAATCAAAGCCAGCTGTAGTGTATACTGTACTAATGACTGCTATCAGTATTCTTGTCAGCCATTTTGATGCTCTACGTGGAGATATTTAGTATAGTCATTGTACGATAGTGATTTATTGATCTATTAATACATACATCATACATATATAATAACTGGTCAGGCATGAAACCTGAATAAGAGACACAGGGCAGTCACTAGGTGCAGGATGATTTGAAGTACGTAAAAAGTTTTGAAGTTACACTTGAAAAACTAAGAACTTTTACCAGACAGTGGAATGCTATTCCAGGCCTTAAGAGAGGCAACGGAGAATGCATAACTGCCTATCATGTGTTTACTTGAAGGGATGCAGTTTGAGCTGAAAGCCAGTTTTGTAAATGTCGAAAAATGGCATTTTATTTGCGCGTTTATATACGTGGTTTGATGAGCGTGTTTATGTGTGAAGTGTACTGAATGCTTCAGCTGTAGCGATGTTGGTCACTTGTTCTGCTGCGTGGAACAACAAATTGACAAGCTCATCAGTATCCTCAATAAAGTGAAGTATGATGATGATATATCACTTAAGAAGCTCAACAAAGTGCTGACTGATCTGCGTCATCATTACATTACGCTACATCTCCAACAGTTTGTCTATTTTTCGTCTACTTCACTGCTGTTGTATATTTACAGTCACTCCACTGCTGCATGGAGTATTTAAAAATCTCACTGCTGATCTGGAGTAATGCCAGAACTAGAGTCCCGTCACGTTGATTGATTGAATTCAGGTTTCATTTTCTACTCGACACTAAATAGGTCATTTTGGAGTTTTTCTTCATAGACAATCTCTTGGCTAGTACAATACGGAAGAAACAATACAAACACAACAAAAGCAAGGAACACTAAATACATAAAATACCTATAGGTTAACTCAAACTCATGCACGCACACACGCACGTACTCTTGTGCACATACAAAATGCTAAACCTACACACTTTCTGTCCCCAAGCAGCAGTATCAGAGAACTGAAGGAAACTCGAAACAGTAATCACCGAGATGCCTCATTCTTTCTTTATCCACTGCCAGACCCACAAGAAAAGGGTTGTTGCTCTCTTCAAGTTGGCTCTTCAGTACCAGAGTTTTAGTCCATGTAAACAGAAGCTGAGAAATGGAGGAAGATGGGGAGAATGGGATGGAGACATGGAATGGAGAAGAGAGTTATTTACAAAATTACATCAGCACATAGTTTATTGAATTCAATCTGCACTTTGTCTTAAAATATGTCAGTCTTCGTATAATAGGTGGTTGACTCCTCCAAATTTCACCCCTATTGGTGCAGTGTTTTGTCCTGGACACCTGATTAAGCTAAACATGGTCATATGCCCTATGAATATTCTTTTAATGATAAAAGTCTAACTGAAAACTTTAGGAAAGATAAGCAGTGCAGTACAAAGAACATGTTGAAGGAACTGATGAACAGTGGTTAAGTAGTAGACTTTAGTGTTGTTCGAATAATAGCCGTCATTTTAAAGTGGAGTTTTTTACACACTGTGGTAGATAATAGCAACTCATACTGAGCAGTGATAGTTTAGTTCTGAAAAGTTTTCTGTTTCAGTTAATATTTAGTTTCGAAGGGATTGATTTCAGTTTCATTTTAGGTTTTAAGCATTATACACTTGACAGATCAATTGCCTGGTGAAATATAATCAGCTTGATAGTGTATGAACAATTGACAGAGCTGATTTATGGTTATCAGCATCATTAAGAGCAAAAACTAGAAAAGCATGGCAAAGCCTAGCATATAGCCCGCTTGGCACCATAGTGTCGCCCCGTGGCGAATATTAATGAAACATACTTACGGTACTTACTGATTGCCGCAGTGCTTAGCAGTCCCGCCCCCTACTGAACGTACCTGAAGTCACCGCAGAAAAACGTCGACTATTAAAAAATATAAACATGATGTTTATTTTGGCAATTTATTGAGCCCACTTGGCACAATTTCCGATCGGGCTATATATTTTACCTTCCGTAATTTATTTCTTTTTTTTAATTGAGCAAAGCTATCTCAGGATCTACTAGACCAACTTTCACGATATTTTTACCAACTGGAAGGTATTTGTGTGATTTTTGTCAATCCAGACCAGTTTTTCTAATTTCTCAAGGGACGTTGCCATGGCAACCAATTTTGGGCAAAATTGGCAGAATGACCTTCATTCAGCACCCTGGCATTTTAAAATGGATTGGAATATCGCAATATAGATAAGCAGCATTACAGCGCCAATGATCCGTGTACATCGTGTACAAATTGTGTGAACTTTGGTCCAGTAATGCCAGAGATTGAGGTGTGAGAAATTTGTACTTTTGAGACAATAGGGCAAAAAGCAGCCTATCTCACCGAATATCTCAACAACTACAAGTGTGCAGAGCGGGCTAGATAATGTGGGACTTGACTTTTTAAGGCTGCATTGTAAGTGTTTGCACAATGGTTGTACAGTACATTTGTTATTGATAACATCCACATATCTGATCGTGTGCTGAAAGTGAACAGATGTCAGAGTCAGAGTTTCAATCTTTCTGTCCGGTCAGTTGCTCATTGTCGGTGATTTTATTTTGTCGTTGTTTTTGCTATTAATGAGTTGTTTGTCTTCATCCACTGGCAGCAACATTATTAGCCGAGTGAAGCCACTACCGACCAACTTGCAGCTAGGCCTATAGACAGCTGTTGCTGATGCGGAATATTTATTGACATTTACGACATGGCCACTAGTCTGTCATTGCAAACCAACACTTTTTTGCAGCAAGATGTGCAGTACTTTGATTAGTTCAGACGTGGTTTTAGTGATCAGCAATGATGAAGCAAATTATGTGGTCATTGTAGACCAGTTTCAGGCAAATTTTAGAATTTAAACTATTTGACGTTGCTTACAGTGAATGCAGACTGTCTACATAGTGTCCTATATTTCACTATATGCCTGTTGCACTTTATAAATTTGTTTTGGCTTGTTTGGTTGGTTAGTTGTGTCATTGATTGCTTGATTGACTGATTGATTGTCTAGTCGGAATGTTGATGTATTTATTTATTTTATTTATTATTTATTTCATTTACAGAAATTGTCATTCCAGAAGTAATGTTTGTATGCGTGATTGGAATTGTGTAATTATTTTTGGCTGCAAAATTATGTTTGCAGTATTCTTGGTGGTAAGAGTCTTGGGTTGGACCGTAATCCGCCGTCCGTACAAGTAGAAATTTTTCAAGAAAAGGACATTCCTGACAGCTGCATCCAAGAGGCGGGTGAATGTCAAATGTCACATGCTGAACCTCGGACATTTGCAGTCAGTCGACAGACAGGAGTACTGTCGGCTCAGTTCAACAGCATTCAGCTGAAGAACTTTACACGGCCTACAGAACGCAACAAGAATGACGAACTTGTAACCGAGATGAAATATGCATTCGTTTTCTACACGACGGTGACAATGTTTGATTTACCTGTTTGTTTGCGGGTGAGTTTTGTCAGCTTTGTAAATGTTTGTCATCTTCAGTTTTTTGTTTATTAGTGTAGCTGCAACAGTGTAGGCATGGCATTGCTCTCTTTGTAAACTGTTCCAGTTTTTTTTCGGTGTGCTTTTTACATAGTGATCAAAACTCACACTCCAATGTCTGTGTTTTGTGTAAATAATTACATTTGATACAGTTTGTTGCAGGTCTACGGTTGGAATATGATAGTATTGCTGAACAAGATGTGGTCATGAAGGATGGCAGAAACGATAAATGATAGTATAGTGCAGCCAGTCGCTGCCGACTTTTTGTAATGAATGTGAATTGCAAGGATTGGCAAGGTTGCTTTCTTGTTCTGACAGTTTTTAGTTAAATGTATGTAGATATGAAGGCAGCCAAATGTTAAAAAATATGTTGGTTATGTGACAAGGCATGTTTTGTTTCAGGTTGTGTCTCTTCCAGTCATTTTGACAAGTCAAACCTCTCAAGAAATCATGGCCAAAGGAACTCTCATCTGGGATGCAGCCTTCTCTGAGCAGGTGTTTGACTGAGCCAGTAGTTTTTGTCTGACTAAAACACGTGTGTTTAGTTTTTGCATAACCAGCCTTATTTTCTAAAGTTACAGTCAGATATAATTGGATTAGGTATAACCAATTTAGATGCCATCTTGTTGCACAAGTAACAGGGTCAAAGCATTGACAGAGCACTTATACCAGAAAAAAGATCACAGACTGTCCTTGATTTGCTAACCGACTCCCAGGGGAGGGTGATGCTGCATTGTTTGCGCTGGCTGTCTGACCACAAGTTTGTTGGTGATTAAATTTATAGTTATTTTCTGAATATTGTCAGACTTGTTGATGATAAATCTTAGAGAATTTTTAGCACGAGATGTAATATATACATCTTGCGCTTATGCTACGATGTCAGTGTTCGTCTGTCTGTCCGTCTGTCTGTGACGGAAGTGCATTGGTGCATTATAGCTAATTTAGGTATCAAATTCCAATCCCACTTTACCATGCATCGCGGCCGCCATGCTGCTTGCGGGCGTATCATCTCGCGCCATGCTAGCCAGTGCTAGGCTCTCTTGTTATTTGGCTTTGAAGAATAACACAGCATCTGTGTCAGTTTAAACGAGTTACCAGGTGATGCAAGTTGAGATTTGTGTGCTACTCATTAAAAACATGCCAGTGCTGTTCACAGTAACTGATCTTCCATTGTAACTTGTAATTGCATCGTTTAGTTTTAACGAACCTAGCCAAAAGTTTTTTGTCGATATCTATCAAACTAAGCAAGATATAAGTTGCTCTGGCTGGTAATGTAACCAGGTTTTGAAGAAGCTTATAATCAGCCATAAAATAGTTAATTTCTTAAAATTTGAGAAAATTTTTTCATCTTATTTCTGCATTTTACATTATATTTTAAACTTTTTTTGGCAAGATTATGAGCCACGCCATGCCATTCTGTAAATACAGTGAAACAACTTCCACTTGCTGCTGTTGTGGTTATGCACATAATAAATATCTGCTTTGGCTTTTATTTATAAAGAATTTGGGTTAGTTAAACAATTCTAAATATGAAGTCCATGGGGCGCTGTTTCCAACTGACATCTGGATGTTGGTTAAAATGGCGATATTTGTGTGCGTCTTGTCTGCTGATAGATAATACCTTTGGCAGTAAACTCAGACAGCTGCTAAATTGTTGTAGGATCGTAAGCCATTTGAATGCAAAGACAAAGTGACGTGGTCAGAAGTAGCCGGACTGCTAAACGGTCTCTTCATTCATCACACCGGCCGCAGTTTGCCGACTGAACAACTCGACTACCTTGCCACTATTGCTCTTAGTTTGTGTTGTGTGTCATTGTGCATTACTTGAGTTGTTGTGCTTTTTTATTTTTGATATTTTGACAATTACTTGACTGTCAAAGATCTGTGGATATTTGGAAACTGTGGCATTATTAGAAATTTGGGGGCTCCCTGCAAAGGCTGCAAACAAGGGCATAGCCTTTTTCAGCGATTAAACTTCACGAAAGTTTAAGTGTAATTGAATCAAATTTAATGGTAGTCATGTTATGTTAATGGAAGATCTCACATTTGTTTCATTATACGAATATGAAATTTTGTGGGATTGGCCCAAGGGCCCAAGATCCTTGTGGGCCACCCCTGCATTGCAGAGTCTGCCTGGAGGGCGTTACACCACTGTTTTGAAAAGTTAACTGCTGGAAATTATCGTTATTTGTCGAAAACTGACAGTAACATTTACAGCTACTACATACTGCAGTATCTACTTTGATAAGTAGGCTAGAAGTTAAGTTAAATACTCAGATCAGCCATCTGTAGTACACAAGTTATGGTAGTAACACAGTTTTGAGCTGGAATATCTAACATGTATGTATAATATTTTTTTGTTAGTGAAAGAATTTTAAAAAATTTTCTACATTTTTAAAACTATGATAAAAATCAAGTGTCTTGTTCTTTTGGCACTGAGTAAAGTTTGTTACTGCAGTCACTTAGAAGACTTGTGAAACTGGATTGTAAGTTACATGTTGTTTTGCTTTGCTAGGATTGCAGACGCAATTAGTGGATATCAACAATCAGGTCGTTACTGAAAAGCAAGTTATACGGGTATTTTATATGAATTGTATATTTTATTAAATTTTTTGTGCATGCTATTTAGAATCTACTACATTGTTGCCACCACACTTTTCTTGTTAAGTGTATTTTAATTGACACTGAGCAGTTTTAAAGTATTTTGTTGTAGTAGTTTGTTGTCAACAACTTGTTGGCTTATAATTATTGAAATGTCTGAAGACATTGTTTATTTTTCCAGTAGCTGTGCTCTTCAGTTCTTCATTTATTTAAAATTGCTGTAAAATAGACCTAGTGTACTTGAGAACATAAAACATAGTAAATGGTAAACAGTTAAAATTTAAAAAAAATAGTTACATTCATTTACATGTGAATGTCAAGAGGTATGAAGGTGAACTAATGAGCTAGAATAGTACACTGTGTCTCAAAAAAACGACACTGACGTTGCGTGCTATGACTTTAATGCATGTCAACTGATTTCACTAATTTTTTGGCACAGATATTGCTGAGTGAGTACGCTACTGAATGGTGATTTGCTATCCCACCTCTCCTAACTAATGTCTCTCCACTACCTGGGGAAACATGAACCTTGGAAATTGGGTCTTCTCAGTCATGCTATCTACTGTGTCTGATTTGGCTTGGTATATCTTTGACACTCATCAACCAATTTTGATAATTTTGTGAAGAAAATAAGGCTGTGTAATTAAGTACAGTGTGCAAATATTATTTCTCGCCTAGCCATTTTTGTGTAACACCAGTTCGTAAAGAAGATCAATGTTATCAGCTGTGCGGTGCTGCGTCATCTGCCACTGCTGGGACGACGGTCGACCGACCCAGTAACCTGTAGCTTTTGCAACAAGTTGTTCCACCTTGCTTTACATTCCCTCTTTACTAGGGAACTCTCTTAGCATTGTAGCTTCTAAGGTAAACAAATTTTAATCAGAATCTAATCTTCTTTAGTAACTGGCATGTTGATGAATAACCGGTGATGTAAAAAAATGAGTTATTTCTGCCTTCGTAATCTCACAGTAAATTAAAAAAGTAATAGCAAACAAACAGGAGAAATTAAACAGGCTTATATTAGCACAAACATTAAAGTTATTATGCCAAAAATTGTTAGTGATATTCAAAGATACAGTAAGCCAAAGCAGTGACGTTTTCAAGACACTGTATGACTAAAAAGACACAATTTTCGGATTTATGTTTCCCCAGGTAATGCAGAGACATTAATTACGAGAGGTGAGATAACAAATCACCATTTGATATCATTCTGTCTTGGCAACATCTCTGCCAAAAATAACCAAAATCGGTTGATGTGCATTGAAGTAATAGTGTGCTACATCTGTGTCGTTTTTTGAGACACAGTGTACTAT
>Ga0209782_1000399_pt1 | contig 18371 bp, 9 predicted proteins | sample WorMetmaBAHAMAS1_FD_187390 | JGI IMG/M metagenome (GOLD analysis project Ga0209782, IMG submission 187390) | Marine gutless worms symbiont microbial communities from Max Planck institute for Marine Microbiology, Germany - Inanidrilus... | ecosystem: Host-associated > Annelida > Digestive system >...
GACCTGGACTCGTACTCGAGCTGGGGTCGGACTGGCGGCGAAGCGGCGACCGGCCGGAGGTCCGCGGCGGCGGCGAGGTGGCTGGCCTGGCTCCAGCGTCCGCCGGCGGCCACCGACACCAGCGTCTCGCTGAGCTCCGCCAGCTTCAGCGCCAGCGCCGCGTCCGACGCCAACCACTTCCAGATGTCGACGTTCCACCGACGCGTCGGCGGCGGCGACGGCGGCAACGGCAGCTCGGTGGCGACGTCGCTGCAGTCTGTCGGCACGACGGCGTCGGCCAAGTACCGGTGCACGATCGCCGCCAAGGAGCGCAAGGCGTCCAAGGTGCTCGGCATCATCTGCGCCGTGTTCGTCGTGCTCTGGACGCCGTTCTTCGTCGTCAACGTGCTGTCGGTGGTCTGCGGCCGGTGGTGCGTCGAGTCGCTCGGCTCGGCCGGCATGTCGTCACTCGTCTGGCTCGGCTACGTGTCGTCGCTCGCCAACCCTGTCGTCTACACCATGTTCAGCACGTCGTTCCGCACCGTCTTCTGTCGCATACTCACGTGTCGCGCGTCGTGCGCCGCGCTGCGCCGCCGACGTGGAGTCCAGAGTGCGGCCGGCGTCAGCTACCCGCTGTCCAGACAGGTGACGCTCGGCGACGCCATCGCCAGCGCTCGGCAAGCAGCGGCGCAACCTCCGGCGGAGATGACTGGACTGATCAGCCACGGCCACGCGTCACAGAGACTGGCCGCCACCTGACCGAGGACCGCGACGGTAAAGCTCCTGGAGGGTCTCGTCCACATTCCTTGCAGGAGTATATTATGCGAAATGAACCTATTATTTTCGTATAGGCTATTGAGCACGTATATAGGTAAATATACCAGACGGTGACGCGTGGTTAGTGCGACGCCAGACATACGGTTACCTTCCCAGTCGCACAGCAACCCCCATGGCCGATATTTGTTTCTCTTCCCGGTAAGGGTAGGAGGCTGAGTGACTGGTTACATACCAACACGAACGGTTACTCATCTCGGTAACTGAATCGACGTACGGTAAATTCGTTGAACGATAGGCCTACCAACGACATTTGCACTAGGTCAGTTCCTGTGGCTACTGTGCATATACGCACAGCCAGCGCAGTAGCCACAGGAACTGACCGACATGTAGTGCAAAATCACAGAAACGATTTAACTGATAATAAATCCTCCTACAGCTCTACATCCGGATGTCATCAGTTCCGTCAGTGCTTGCGAATTTCGACTTTCATTCTGCGCTGAAAAGTTGGTGTTTTAATTAAATAAGGCTATGTCAGCCAACCACGATGCGTTTAATACAGTAGTATATCAATGCTGGTAAGAGTGTAGGCCTGTGCGAGTTTTAAACACTTAGACCTTGTTGTATGTAGGCCGACGCTGCAGATAAAAAATTTCGTTTATAACTGTTATGTTACCGATCATATGACATGTCGCGCTTATGCTACGATAATGCCGAGTACGAAACGTTTCGTATACTCTTATTGTAATACCAGTTTTCCTTCTATCACTCAACATCTATGAAAGCATCTCTCTGCATAGCATGTCCCTATTCTCTTGTTAATTTGATGAGCGCTTATTTCTTTTGAATTCTTTTCTGTACTGATAATGTGCTGTGCAACAAATTTTCCACCTTCACCCACGTTTAAACGTTTAAACATTTGACATCTTTGCCCCAAGGGCATCATACATCAGCTGCGTGTAAAAGGCGTAACTACAGTTTAACACCTGTGGTTCTCAATTATTTATGGCAAGTAGCTGAGCATCGTTTAACGTCCTCCTCCACACACAACAGGTCGCGTTTCACCTTGTCTCTGCAACCAGATTTCTCCTTCACTCCGTCAACCTCGTCGCACCTTCTGACTCTTCTCTTTCTGATCCCGTCATTTCTAATTCCTCTGTTACATCTCTCTTACCATCCATAACTCTCTTTCACTCCCAGCTTAAAACGTATCTTTTCCACAAATCATTCCAACCGTAGACTCTTGCTCAAGACTCATCTGTTTGGTTCTTGAGACCGCGGCACTCTGTGACATTTCTGTTAGCAGCGCCGTGTATAAATCTTCTTACTTACTTGCTTACTCTTTTCTCTTTCCTCAGGAGTCAGGACTGACTCAATGGTTTTCTGACTGCTTCCGGTACTTCTGAGATTTTTTTTGTTTTTAGTTTCTTGTCATAATTTTTTCAGTTTATGGTACAGTGCAGTAGAAAGCTGACTGCACTATAAATATCGTCACTTCAGAGACAAACTTCATACATTTCTTTCTTTCATATGTAAACTTAATTTTACACTAACTATAATTAAAACATTCAACGTCACTATAAAGCTGCTCATTAAGAGCGATAAGGTAGTTTTAAAAATGTGATTTCAAGCAATGTGGAGTATCAGTTATGTGAAGGAAAAACTGTTCCAAATACAAAGTCCAGCAGAAAAAAATCAAGCTCACCAAACTTGGTACAGATGCGAGGGTGGATAAACCACCATTGTTACCAGAAGACCCATTCAAGTACTACAGCCTTAACGTAAAATTAATGTGCATTTTGGTTTCACTTACTAACATGTTATCAGAATGAAATAAGAGACACAAAATTTAATAAACACAATTGTAATTGGCAAAAATAATGATAATAATAATAATAATAATAATGACAATGACAATGATGATAATAACTAGAATGCCTAAACAGTCGTAGTGACATAATATCCATGCTGGGCCTGCCTGTCATGACTATACACACACAGTCTGCACTAGGTAACCCAGTGACCTAAGTACCTTTTGAGCTCAGGGTCAATGCATGCTAAGCATATCTGCCAAATTTGGTGTTAATTGCTCAAGTCATTTTTATTACAGTGCCGACAGGCACATACAAACACACAAGTAACAGTCCAAACTGACCACCCTACCCTTGAATATTGCAAGTGTTTATATAATGCTGTTTCTACTTTTCGTGATAATGAGCTACCGTTCAACTATATATATGCAATTTGTTGTCTGATCCACTTAACATTTCTTATCAGCTGCACATTATGCTGGACCTGTAAAGGTTCCATAAAAGCCTGGGGAGCAAAACCCATGGGCAGTATCCTAAATATTTTTGTAAGTTGAATGGTCACTCCTTCTGTTATTCGCCACCCATGTCTCAATGGTCATTTCCCAGGTGAATATGGGTTAACCAGTACCCCATTTCCTTTCTTTCTCTAATCTCTGCTTGTTCAGGAAAATAGCTTACACAGTATATCATGCAGGATCTTTTACTTTGGCTGGATACCATTCCTGCGACCCAACCAACAGTGTAAAGGCGTCGAGGAAACTCACAGTAATGAATCCCACCAGTGGCCTCGTCTCAATCCTTCCTTCATCTACATTTATCAATGGACGATTGAAGGAAAGCCATTGCAGTCTGTATGCCGACTCTCTGAACTCAGTTCCATGCCAGTTACCACACTACTCTTCAAACAACAGTATCAGATCAACTTCACTCGACAGCATATGTATTTCAACGTCCGTTTGAGACAGTCACAAATGTTATTATACTAACAGTCATCAAGCTATGCTATCAGAAAACAATAGGGTTCAGTGGCTCAGCTTTGATGCCGGAAAAATCAACCCGCTTCTCAATATCTTCATCGATCTCTCCAACCACCGCTCTGCATAACAGCAACGTACATATACGTATGAGAATGTCACACCAAGCCACTCAAAGTCAAAGATGTTGAAAAAACCTTGTCTCTTGATGTTGTATCATTTAGTTCACGAAAAACATATACTCGCAATTCATATGGCCACATAAAAATCCCATAACTAACTGTACATAACTGCCATGGCCGTGATAAAGAAAAATATGTTGGGGCAAAGCCCACAAAATATGGCATATGACTGGCAGTTGGACAGTTGCCGATTGGGTCAATCAGTCAGTCTACAGTAGTTTGATACTAAAGTCAGAATTAATCTGCTTTGAGAATAATTAACAAAAGTTTATGTACTTTTTCCACAAGTTATCTGGTGAGTTCTGCGTCTTTAAGTACATCAGTGCAAGGAGAACGTTGCACGAGACTACGACTTTGGTGTAACTTCATCGAATGTTCAGATTACAAAAAATCTTTCACCAGCGACACATCACACCTCAGACGTATAGCTACACTACCTTGTGATCATTATTCAGTACATGATTCATATGGTCACTGCTTACTTACTACATCCAACAATAACAACATAATCAACATGATAACATTTCGACGACTTACACATTGTCCCCACGGACAATGTATAACCCAAGAACGACTTGTTCCACTCCCTGACCAGAGCTGAATACTCTCTCAAAGCTGTCATCCAAAATCAAGTTGATCGTTTGATCAAAACCTTTCAATGTTCCCTGCAATCATATATGCAAATCAAAAGTATAATCAATACAAATAGAGTAGTTTTATTCTCACAATACTTTTTAATAATTTGGATGATCTGCAGTGTTGTTTGAGCTGACTTGTGAAATTTCAATGTATCCTACTATTTAACTCTACATGTAGTTTCACTGTTTTGTTGTAAATGTAAAAAAAGTAAAAAGTGGTATTCTGCTACTTTGATTTGCCAGCAAGAAAGTCTGAAATTGTTATTGTTATGATGGCATCACAGCTTGACATAGTACTGCTAATACACACTGGAGAGAAATACAGTAAAAATACTGCTAACACATTTAGGCAGAACTGGCAAAAAATTATCAGAACTTGCATCAACACCTAAATAGAATATTTAAATAAATATGACAAAATTAATAACACCGGACAACATTAGCAGATCTCACAGAAAAGGTGTTCTGTAACATGGTGGCATTATGTGATGCAAACTGTTGAAGCTGAAAGCAAACATGTTAGCATTCTGTCACAGAGGTAATATCTAATGCTGATTATCAGAACAAAGAATATAATATTAAAATCAGTTAGATTTCTCACACAGAGAAGTCTTCATTGACCACGAACTACATATATAGAAAACGGGGTAAAAGTTATCTGCAGAGCAACAAGTTAAGCTGTATTTCACAAAAAATCAAAACCAAATAAGCAGGCAAAAACTTACCACAATTATTCGACCATCTCCTGTAATGACTGAAACAATGTCTGAAGTAATGGTTATGGAAAGTTAAAATACTGTAATATGCAGGCGATTCAAACTGCAGGAACAAAATGGCAATACGTCCAGAAACAATACACTAATGCACAGCTTAAACAATAACTGTGTGAAGCTAACATGGTTACCCATTGCACAAAACAAATGTTGGTACTGGTGAAGATCACAAACCACTATATACATATGCGTATACATAGTGTCCAAAGGGACGATTTAATTGACGAACTGCCGGTGGAAAAATGACATCTGAGTAAATTGATCATTACCTGCTGGATTTAATGCCTGATTAGATTAATGGGAGATTAATTTGCGTGGAAAAACCGGACTTAAGTTAAATATGTGTCAGCAGGACGCCAGATGGCTTTTTTTGAATTAATATTTTACAAAATTCAATATCAGCTATCGCTCCTCCCCATTCCCCACTTTCTCGACACTTTTCAGCATCTCGTTGCCAAGGCACCAAGCGTCCCATACTGCTTGAGTCCATTATTTTCGTAGTCAATTGTTGGCAACCATATGTCAGATGTACTTCAGTAGAGCTGCCTAAAATATGACGGGACAACAATACGTGCAAATTCAACTCCATACTTAAATCACTGAAGCAGACCATAAGCTTCACAATATGCCACACAAACTAGATATGCTTGCCCGACATGTTCATTAGACCCCTTTCACACCGGAAAGCTTTTTACGAAAGTCTCTATCCAAAGTCAACTTTCGCAAGAAACTGTGATTAGTCTAGATTTAACCCTATACTACTAACCCTGACCCTAACCATGCTGACCCTAACCATGATGTTCAGCCAGAATAGCGTCAATAACCTTTCTAGTGTGAAGTGACTTTCGCAAAGTGCACGGAGGGGCAATCACATGAAATTTAGACTTTCGAAAGACTTTCAAATGTGAAAGGGGCCTCATATAAGTATAAGCAGCAAAAAGAATACGATTTATCAAGCCCTCCAGTGCTGAAGCCATGCTATAACAAACACCTTGAAACTACAGCGTTATTTGAGCATGGAGACAACAACAAAATGTACTGTGCTATTTAATTACAACATTTATTGTAAAACACATTTAATTCACGTTATTTTGTTTACTTGCTGGATGCATAGAATATTTAAGATAGTGAATATCACCGTTATTATTAAATAAGAAAGTGTCATATAGTTGTCATAATTCGATTAAAGGCGCACAAACCACATCTCTCTCTGAAGAACAATGCTGTAGTGTCATTTATTTTTGTTATATTTCTGCATATAGTCGCCACTATTGGATTATTTTGCTTAGTTAAGAATTGAGATTTTTCATTTCATTTCCTAAAATGGCTAAAATGTAATTGTCTACAACTGCATTGACCTGTATTTAGTTAACATTCAAGATGAACAGGAACAAGCAATATACCAGTATCATATGTACAGTAGACTGTTATCAGCTCTGGGCACCGTAAACTCACTCTACATGATGCTAAACAAGATTGCCAAAAGTAATTACATACGGAAGAGGCCAAGTTAAGTTGCCAACCCTGATGGCAAAATCTCAGATAGCCACTGTGCACAACCGTTCAACCGTATTTGCCAGTGGCGCCAATGTGCACGCCCATCAAATATACAATTCTTTGGGCCAACCCACTCACCATTCCAACTGGTACATCTATCGGTTCAGCCTTTTCGCAAATAATGCACTCTCCGTATACCTCACATTGTGCTGCATTTCACCTGTCCCCTCCTGTGGTGAAGCTGTACCCCCACTAAATACATGATTTATTGGACCTATCTAATCCACCATCCCGAACAGCATCTCGATCGACTTAAAGCCATTTTTTCCAAAATTCACTCGTCACCAATAGACTGACAGGCCGCCCAACGAACAGACAGATGATTGATACTAAATATTTCATACTGGAGATACTTATCGCAGCCAATCTCTCGCCTAGTACTGAGAAATTCGAAATCAAAGCCAAGAGAAAAAACAAATAAAAAAATACAAGGCTAAGACAAAACAAAATCTACAACCACTAAATCAACGAATACAAATCATCAAACACAAAAATACAACTTTAATAAACCAAAAATAATCTAAAACCAGCTTTAGTCGCCTGTTACGACATATGGCCTGGAAACGTAGTGGGACTATTCTCAACGGAAATGACAGAGAAGAAAACTAAAAATATAAGCAAGTTACAAGAAGCAAATGGAAGTAAGTGATAAGGTAAACAAACACACAATTTATGTAGTGCCAAAATCTACAGTGTTTCTAGGATGCATTAGGGCCCGGCATCCACACACGGTGACAGATGAATATGGAACTTAACCAGCAAGAACAGGCCAAAGCGCCGCAGTGTAATAAACAATACATTATTATGTTCTGTTGCAAAGACAAGCTTTACTGTGGTAAATATTAAATATAAGTCAAAATTATCATTACAAAGTCTTCCAATTTTCATCATCGATGAGACATCTGTGGCAACACGCAAACCTGCTCAATGAGAGCAGAATATTCCTACAGTACCACGCAGGATGCTACAAAATAAGTGCATAACTGAAAACATCACAGAATGATGGAGCCAATGTCATCTCTCACTAACGGCAAAAACTGTCGATGCATGAAGTTTAAGAACGTCGCTTTCTTTCAGGTTTGTCAACTCATTCGTGCCGTCCTTTGAAGAACACAGTCTTAACTTGTGACCCGTCAAACCAAAGATTATTTTCACCTGTCAACATCCACACAGATGCAATAATGAAAAATATAGCATATAAATCTATAAATAAGATTGCTATTAAATCTATTTCTGGATGGTAACAATTAATCATAACAGCCAGATATATAAAGGCATTCATATGGTGTGCTGACATTATGCCATTGCATATAAATTCTGTATGTTGTACTATCGACTCAACAGTATAAAGGATTCAAACCAAGATGAGCTCCACAGTAGTAAAACAGGGGTGACCTCTGAGGTCGATCATTACCAGTAACTCAGAAATATTCACTGGTTACACTAGTGACAAAAATAAGCCAGGTTACTTTTACAACAGCAAATGATTTATATTAGTGAAATAGCTATAGTGTGACAGTGCCGAGATAAATCAGCCGGCTGGTTGAACGCAGCAAGCAACGCTAGGTGAGCACTGTCAGTCGAGTGCCCGAGACCTGACTCGTATTCTGTAATTTTTAGACATGTATGAATATCAATATTAAACAACAGTTGTGTGCTATAACAAAAACAACAAACATGTAAAGCATGACTAAAGTTATAATTACGACAAATTTTAGACAAAATGGCAAATATCGACCTGACTGACGAGTTCTCTGTGCGTAATCATGTATTTTCCACGTGGATTCTCCAACAGAACGGTTCCTACCACCCCCTGTTCAGCAGTGGAACTGATCAGTTCGACGTTCACAAATCTACATGCTGGGCCGGGTCCATTCCGAGTGCCGGAGGTGACAGGTTCATTAGCTGCGCTGCCGTCAGACGGCAGAGTGACGTGGCCACGTACAATCACCAGCTCCAGTGGGTCGTCTTTCACCTACACAATCATCTATCAGTATGTTCACATCACTTATCTCATATCATCTCATCTAAACAGAACAGGTCAGCAGAACCGATCCACTTCAGTTTACGCAAGTGACATAAAACTTCCTTTACAAGCCATCTACAAGTTATTTAAACCTGGGTTGAGCCTCATCCATAAAGAAAACGTCTGAAAGAAAACTGGAGAACTGTAAGTATTCAAAATACTCGCAGATAAAAGCAACAACCGCCAGATAATGAAGAACATGCTAACCTTGGCATTATCGCTGACAATGAAGTTGATTCCAGGACCGCTGGGCGGTGAAGTTGTGAATGGCAGAAGCGGCTGCTTGATGGTGGCAAATATAAAGTCGTAGTAGTCGGGAATAACATGCGCCAGGTTTCCAGTCGTCTTGTAGAACACCGTTATGTCATCGGCTGGCACCAACTTTGCCTTGATGCACACATCAGACGTATCACTGATGAAAAGTACTCAGTAACTGTAAAGATGATAATCCATTTTTCCGTAATAGAGCAATAATTTTAGTTATTATTTAGTTAGTCTGTACAAGCTCGAAGCTTGAAGCAATGACATTACAAGAGGGCCTAGCAGTGGCTAGCATAGCGCGAGATGTTGTTGTTTAGATTACCCCTCCCCGCGACCACAATGCACGGTAAATTTGTATCAGAATTTGAAACCTAAATTAGCTATAATGCGCCAATGCACTTCCATCACAGACAGATGGTCAGACAGACGGACACTGACATCGTAGCATAAGCACGAGATGTATATATTACATCTCGCGCTAAAAATTGTATAAAGAAGTGTTTATATCGTGTTGCATGTTGATGTTATACCACTACTACTATCACATCTCATCAGATCTGGCAATATAGTTCCGTTATCACTGTTTCAAGGCCGGATGTCATAGAAAACGACGAAAACTGGGTTATAATTTGTCTCGGTTTACGTTATGTTGTAGGTTTTTTTGTGTTTCATCATTTGTATTTCGTCGATTGAGTGTTTATATACTTAGTTTTGTGTTAGCCTAGACTTATTATATTGTTAGGCTTTTTCTCCAGGCTTTAGTTTATATTTTCTCAGTAGTAGCCAAGAGATTGGCTGAGAAAAGTGCATCTAATACTGTCAAATGAGATATTAAACCTTAACTCAATCAGTCAGTCAATCAATCAGCTTTCACTAATGCTGATAATCTTATTTTAAGTTACTGATGAAAACACATGCAGAAAAATACTACACTGAAAGTCATCACCTTCTTCCGAAGCTTTTGAATACGATTAACAACTTCTCTTGCGAGACCTTCATCGAGCATCGATTCCTCGGGATTAACGTCAAGTAGCACGAGAATCTGCGCCATACACGTATACAAACCAGTGACAAGCAGCAATAACATATACACTATACACACCCACTTTCTGAGATCAACACTCCAACAAGCCTTCACACCACCAAACAGTATTAACTGAACTGGTTGAATACTGGTAGCTGGAATAATGCTTGTGCTACCGCTGTGTGAGAAGGCGTCTCTGCCCACAAAAGATAAAACATTTTGGTTGCATAAAATGTCATTAAGCTAGGAAATTGACCTTGAACATTCTTCTCTGCAGAACAATGTCAGAAGCTTGTACAATGCACACACTGGCCAGAATCTCATAAGATCCACTATGTTACAGCGGTCGACGGGAAAATTGTGACTGCAGGCCTCATCATCTGTGGTGAAATCTTATCGCAGGCAGTTGCAGATATCGTGATAGCTGCCACAAGACACCGACTCAGTTGAGCGCAGATCTTGCTGAAGACAGTGCAGCCAATTCTACCAGCAGTCTCACAGACAGACAGACAGACCTCAGAGTTGGGTCGTTTAAGTCGACTTCAGTCTCACTGTTATTATTTTTTAAAGCCCTCAGTAGCATATAATGCCAAGTAAGTGATCTAAAAAAATTATACGGTTGGCAAAATATGACAAAAAACATTTTCAACCGGAATGACCTGCGACCTCATTAACGCATCTGCATTACAATGCTGAATCAGCACCGATACTCAATAAGCGCGGACAACGGCCAAAAAATGAAGCTGACTTCATTACTGCTACTGTTATTATTCCACCGTCGCACTTGTGCCTCCTATGTTTACAACTGATGTCTGGCATGGTATAATGTAGTGTTAATTCCATGGGTCCACTCAAGCATGAAATTCGTAGGCCCACCGCTGGCGACTTGTGTGATGGTGGAATAAGTGTGTTATACAACTGTCTAGAGTGGTATAAGTTCGTTAACACTCACTTATACCACTCTAGACAGTTGTATAACATACATTAACAGGAAATGATGGCGTACATTGTTGTCGGAGTAAGCCTCGTAGTGGTTGGGCGTGTCATCGCTGGTCTCATCAAACGTGTAGATGAGCCGAAGGTCGTCAAGTCCCAGCACGTGACCTCCAACATCGATCTGTCCACGCTGCTGGAACGTCGTCAACTGGTCGTCAGTCAAGTTCTTGATGCCCGACAACACCGTCTTGAACGTGGCTTTGAGGCGTGCTCCAAGCACCTTGTGATCTGGTTCGGCACGAAGCATCACGCCGTACTTGCGCTTGTCAGCCGTCACCGTGACCACGCGCACATTTAACTCCTAGACAACGCAAGTTAGTATGGTAAGTGAACACAATTCAGCAGCATGCAACCTGCATCACTGCTGTGGGAACTCACATGCCATATGGGATCACACAGCCATCCAACAGAGCTGACTACTAGTATTATTAACCATAGGTGATGAGACATTTCTCTCGGAGTACGCTAACACGTATACGCTAACACGTAGGGTCGAGCACAAAATGTGCTACTGGCTGCTACTAAAAAAACTTGCCCAATATTGTGCAACTAGTATACAACAAAATACAAAAACACACATAGCAAGATATAGTCCAAAACTTCTACACACAAATTAAAAAAAGATTGTTGAAAATTTAGCAGTCCATAAGAAATTGTTGAACAATATCATTTAGTATGGAGGTTAGGTCTAGGATATACAGTAGGCTTGCTTACTTACTTACTTACTTATCCAAATTTATCACTCTTTTTTGCATATAAACTATGCCGCTCGCAACTGTAAATAAAGGTACAGCAAATGACGTCAAATTGTAAGGAAGCAAGTGACTTCCTATGTCGACGGGGTTGACAGAGGCTGGTAGGTATCAATGCATTATTTAAGTTACACGCCTCTATCAATATTAGCTGATATGAGCTTATAGCCCACACAAAGCGACTGTAAGCACGAATGGCATTGTTATGATCGCTTTGTTATATGAAACGAGTTAACAGTTCGAATGTCACCTCCATGATGTAGTTCTGTAGTAAAGTAACATCCTGAAGCACGGCAGCGTCTTTGTGAATGACGACAATCTCTTTCAGCGGATACTACACACAGTCACCAACCAATCTATTTATTTATCAGTAATGCTAAAAATTGAAAGAAAACAGAAAAACAACATCAAAAACATAATGCCATTTAAAGGACATAATTCAACTTGGTGTAACATGCCTTCATTGGAAGAGTGCGCCGGTCTCGGATCACTCGACCGAGCTCGACAACAGTCTGCATTCTTGACACGGCTGTCTCTATGGTCACGTTGATCAACGACTCTCTGCTCAAAGTCAATATTAATAACTAATGTTTCACATCCCTCTCAGCACGATAATACATTCTTGCCAGCTAATCACTTAGCTTGGCACTGAAGAAAATCAACATTTGTCACAATGTACTGGATGCATCTCAGGCTGAATGGCGTTTGTGTCAAGTCCTTGTTATCACACAAGACAAATAACAACAGAATTCTGTTCTTTATGGGATGCTTTTAACAGCAATGTTACTGCATTTAATGTCTATAAGTGACGTTACAGTAATGTTGTTGTAATAAATTTACATCTGGTACTTGGAATTAAATTCCCTACATAATGTATATTTCAAATTTTTTTTATGTTTATGACATTAAAAAATGACTCCACTTTGTGGTTTTTCTCCTAGCTCATAGTGCAGTTTAACAGTTGGCGAGCTGCAACATAGTAAACTTACTGATGCGCAAAATACTGCACTGACTGACTCTCTGTGTTCTAAACATAAATGATGTCACAGTAAGCACATCAGTATCATTCAAAATTTCAGCATATATCCCTAATTATATTCCTTACAAAATGTTTATTTTGAATTTTTCATACTTCAAACATTGAAAGAATGACACCACTTTGTAGCTTATTTATAGAATGACCCTCATACACGAAGGTAAACCTGGTTCAGTAAAGAAAGAGAATAGATGGGATAACTATAAAATCCAGGTTAATATAGAATTCAGCAACATGAACATGAGACTTATCAACATGCCTAGCAATGATGGGTCTAGATCACACATGCTCGCAATAAGCTGCAGCTGTGATTTAGTGGTAATGACAACGGACTCTCAAAAGTGCATTCCTGGATTTAATATCCTGCTGAAACATCACCTGAATGATGTTGGACTTAATTATTGGCAAAACATCACCTGGGCAATGTTAGATTCTAAACAAAACCCCTGACAAGTCATTGTTTGCATCGGAATAGCATCCGACGAAAAACATTTATTTCAATGCTCTGGAAAAATTCCCATGTTGCAGGAGTTTTCAAATGGCAAACTCGGAGTCATTTAAAAGTCGGCAAGTACAACACGTCCACACTTGCCACCAATACACGCTCGAGCAACAGAACTATCAACAAAAAAACATAAAAATTAGTGAAAGGAATAAAATGGCTTACTTTGGCTGCGGCAACATGAGGTAATGTACACTGCCAGTGTCAATTCCCTTCGTCGACTCCGGGTCAATGAAATGGCGAAGGTTCTGATACATGTGTTCTGTGAGAAATGGTACAAATGGCGCCTGCAAACCAACACACACATTACAGTACAATCAACAGCATTAGTAGGAGTTTCATCGTTGCTGTCAGCAATCAGCAGAGGTTTGCATGAAGGAAATAACCCAAAGGGCCTTGAAAAGAAGACACACAATATTGGCAGCGACGGTGACGGGAAAACTGCAGAGATAGAGCAAACAACAGTCATGTACCAGTAGTCTTAACAGTTGCCTCACTCAATCCCCGGCACTATGACAGAGTACAGGACTCTTAAATGTGTAGTGTGAATCTGGCATACATTTTCATCCACACTGTGTACACTGTACTGTTCACTTTTTGAACTACCAATAAAAGTGTTTAAACCGTAAAATTATATCCGCAGCTAGCATGATTGATTGAGTTTAAAATGTTGTTTTTGGTTACCTACCAGGACCTAACAGGGGGTGGGTGTTAGTTGTTTACGTTTTCACGCCACGCCTGTTACTATCCTAATAATAATAATTTATGTGACCTGGTATACCAGACACCTGCCAGAACCTACCAGAGTCTGACTGTGACTACCACGTTTACATACCAAACACGACACTAAGGTTTAATGTACTACTCGACACATTATAGATCATTTCGGAGATGATCGTCTCAGCCAATCTCTCGGCGAGTACTGAAAAAAAAACAAAATTAAACCCAGGAGAAACAACCACAAAAAACATACGATAAACCTATGCTAATATAGAATTAAATCTAATAACACAACCAACGATTCTACGCCAGTCCAATGACCAGCTGGAGTACAGTGATTCAAATGCAATAATAGCATGTGTGAAATATGCATGGAAAACAAGCACAGATATTTGTATGATTGAGTTAAAGTTTTACGTCCCACTTGACAAAATACAGATCATTTTGGATATGTTTTTACCAGAAGAATATCTTGGCTAATACTGAAGACAGATACACTTGCAATAAACTGTTAGCAATCACACAACTCTACTACTACCCAAACTCTCACTTGCTGTTTAATCACTCCAGTTTACAAGTTTAGGCAAAATTACCAAAAAGCAAATTCTTGCATCGACGAAGAAAATTTTTCAAGGTTGGCCACCCTTCCCATAACCGCAGTAATCTGAGAACTAATGTATCCGCTCAACTGGGATCAGAGTACTGAATTCATTTGAGAAGAAAGAGGACAATCGTACTGCTGTCTACCTACCATGACCTTTGTCATAGTGAATAGAACCGAGAAGAGAGTAGCAAGAGCGTTGTGACAGTCGACGATGTCCGTCTCACCCTTCAACCGGCGACGATTCATCCGCACGTACCAGTTAGTCAGCTCGTTGACAAACTTCACCAGCCGCGGAACAACGGTGTACAGACGATACGCTGCAGTACCACACCAATGAATAAATAATTTAACGCATGTCTTTTAATCGCGTTGTTTTAGCTGCCCATTTTACTCCTCCCAAGTTTAATTAATAACAAAAAACAGATATGCAAAAAACAATAAAGTTAACTGTGTCACAAGAGTTCAGCTCGGTTCAAAAATTTAATGTCTGCGCATTCTGATAGTTGACGACCGTCACGAGCATGCCTCATCACGGAACTAAAACGTATTCAGTTCTCAGTGGAAAATAGTTCTGTAACAGGTCGTCCATATTGTAAACTGCAGTGAAAAGCCCGTTCCAGATGACTGGCCCCTTGACATCGAAACTGCACTGGCTAACATCTTGGTGTTTGTGGTACAAAGCACAGCGGTTCTAATGAATAACAGCAACACGTATACAAACACCTAAACCTAAACCGACGCTAACTTGCAGTAAATGCCGCGGCGACAGTAACCTTGCATCTCTTGTTGTACAAACATAACGAGGCTCTGTGTGAACGAGACGATCCATCGGTCCATGTAGTTGTCGGCCTGTCCCTCGACATTAGTCTCACTGTACAAGAACTGTGTCTGCTCCTCCTGAGTCAACGCACACAGCAGACAACTACTGCCGACTAACAAACAACGTACACTAAATACGACACATCAATACAATAAAATCTGTTTAGAAGAAAAACACTGATATATTAAGTTACGATAAATATATTGTCCGCTAGAAACTGATGGGTACCGTACCTGCTTTGAGTACTGGACTGAAACATAATGCCAAATTTATAGCAAAAACTAAAATGATAACTAAACGTTCGTTTTCAGAATCCTACCAGAACCTAGCACAGCGTGGCTGTCAATTGTTTACGTTTTCACATCACGCCCCCTACCTTCCTTATATGGAATAATTTATGTGACCTGGTATACCAGCCACCTACCAGAAAGTACCGGAGTCTGACTGTGCTAGATTTTGGTATATAAGGCACTTGACTACCATGTTTATATATCAAACACCTACCAGACACGCCCTGTTAACTCACTGAAAAGGCTACTTAAATAGTTTGGGATACACAGCGTGAAATCAAACAGTGGAACATGATAGAACGTCAACAGCAACAGCAACTGTAATGGCTAAAACCAACACATTTTCTCACTGCATCTTTCTGTCATACTTCTGTGCAGTTACCTGACAACTGTTGTATGCGATACGCATTTGCATAATATACTGCATCAGACAGACGACATTACAGGCACACATCTTCATCTGCCACAGTGAAGTGTTAATAGCTAACATATAAATCACAGATTTTCTTAACACCGACCCGCTGCAGCCTCTCCACGTTCTGCATGAGGAACCGATACGCATTGAACCACGGCAAGAAAACATCTTTGACAACGTCGCGAACACCTTCCTCCTTGAAACGGAGATTGTCGGCACGGACGACCGGAGAATTCACCAGGTACAATCTGCAGCATTAGTCAACGCTAGTGTCATTTCAGCTGCAGCACAAAATACTAGCACATGCCGCCGTCATCAGTGCCGAGCTAACTGGGACTGCTACATCACTCCAAAGCATAGTTGAGCTGAACGTTTAAAAAGCATCTTATCTTACCAGAAAAAAATGCATTTTCTATTGTCGTTTAGTTCTCAGAATGACATTTTTAATGGCATGTTTCTAAAATTTTTATTTGTGAGAAAGATGCATATTTTAATGTGTTTTTATTAACGGTTCACATGTTTGTAACAACAATGGTCCAGAATGACTCAATATAAGAATGACTCAATATAAGACATCTTTGCAGACCAACTGACAGCTGCTGTTCGATCAAATATGATCGATCTATTTGCTTCGTGTGTGACCTACTTGACCTACCTACTTATTAAATATCAATCAATCAATCAATCAATCACCTGTAGTAAGGGAGCTAACACAAACGTACACAAACCCTACAGCAACCGCTTTGATGGCCATCATGCAAGCAAACCCTGAGTTAGCCAGCTGCCCTACTTAGGGTATAACTAGTGCAAATTTCGTGTTGCTATTACCAATTAAGGAAATTGCTGAATGGATCTTCTTCTTTCTTCGTCCATCAGCTGACTCCTTGGGCATTCCACTTACACAGCAACACTGATACCAATGGTTGAGTACATGGCAAGTGAAGGAAAATGTGCTATATTTATGTAGATTAATCAATTTATTAAAGCAAAAGGACCATTTGTCACAGGAATTGCAATGCAGCAGAAGTAGTACAATAGATTATGCACAATAAACGAATAATAATCATATAATTAAAAACACTGTAATCTCAATAAAAAAAAATACAAATTATTTAAAGTAACAACCAAACTAACATAATCAAGCACATGAATGAAATTTACAAACTAGTGAAAAAAAGTTACAAGAAACTGACAATAAATTAGCATAGAAACTTCCAATCACTCCGGGCATTCTCACCTGATAGCATCAGCTCCGTACTTGCTCACGATATCCATCGGATCTGGATAGTTCTTCTTGCGTTTGCTCATCTTCTGTCCATCGCTGCCATAAAAAAAAACACCGAAAAAATCTCCCGAGACTATTATATTCTGTAAATGGTTTCTGTCATACTGAATTATGGAAATAATCTTCACCAGTAATACTTTAACAAGTTGGCACTTGATGTGTCATAAATTTTAGCTGAAAGTTTACTGCTGATTACATTATCAAATTCAGTATCTGAACTCATCATATAATGCTTGACAGTAGTGTTTTATAATAAGTAATTATGTAGAGAAATTTTCGGAGCAAACAACTCTGCAAACTCATCCAAAAACATATAAGAAACATATAGCCCTTTCGGCAACTTTTGCCGAGCGGGCTAAATAAAGGTCTATATATATTACGTAAGTGTCAGATAAAGCCATATCGCATCGACAAGATTTTGCACATTATACACAACTTCACTTTGTACAGCAAAACAAAAACTCAAAGGATAACTGTGAAAGTTATATTGCACATCATACGGCCTCCTGCTACCCATCCAACCAGCACTGTCAATGCACTGTCCATCAAATCCAAACAGACAGCATCAAACCAGTGTGATGTTCGAGAGACAGACGCACATCTGTTTATAATGGCTTCTTTTTCCAGAACAACACGGTGTAGCTGGCCGCAGAATGGCAAAAATTTATCATTTGGAATTTTAATGAAACGAGATGACAAGGCTGCAGTGGCATCAGCATGACTATATGCAAATAATTTTTTGTACCTCACTCCATAAAGATAACCACGCTAGCAAGTTCGTCACTCAATTTTTTTCCGAGCAACGTTAAACATAAGAATACAGCCGGAAACTTACGCTGCCAGCACAAGTCCGTGGCAGATGAGGTTTTTGAACGGAGCTCGGCCGTACAGTGCAGTCGACAGAACGAGCAGTGTATAGAACCATCCGCGGGTCTGGTCGATGCCCTCGGCA
>Ga0209782_1000400_pt1 | contig 18359 bp, 11 predicted proteins | sample WorMetmaBAHAMAS1_FD_187390 | JGI IMG/M metagenome (GOLD analysis project Ga0209782, IMG submission 187390) | Marine gutless worms symbiont microbial communities from Max Planck institute for Marine Microbiology, Germany - Inanidrilus... | ecosystem: Host-associated > Annelida > Digestive system...
GTACGAGAACACTGTGTCCAGTGGCACAACAAGCACCTGCCACTGGCCAGTGTTCTCGTACTGTCAGCCCCGTGACACAGCAGCTGCCCTGTACATAAACCTCGTCTACACATCTAAAAGGTTTGCTTTGTGGAGACCTAACCTAAAACTGCTAAATTCTAGGCTGGATAAACAAAAACCAAAACAGTAGCAGTAGTGAATCTGCCAAGAAAATGAACATTTATACAGTGCCGTTTGTAAAATTTGTGTTATGAGATCACTGTCAATGCAGTTGAACTAACTTTACGTGCATGTATCATACAGTCATCTTCGGCACAATAGCACAATATTTACATAATTCAAGAAAAAATTACACAATTCAAAAAACAACAACTGCAAAGACTCACATTTGATCTTGCGAAACAATGTCGGGACGTGTTCATCATCAAATGGCAGCTGATAATGTTCACAACAGTCACAAAAACTGCAGTAAACAGAAATATAATAATTAGTTACTAATAATCATTACTAATAATCATTAATAGCTGGTTGTGTTGGCAGAATGTCAGTCTCTGGCGGGCAAACTTTCCCTGTCCCATGCTCAACTTGCAGCTGACGGCTGACCACCATTGACACATTTGATCCGACTACATACCAAACTCAATCAGCTGCTAAATATCTGATCATCATCGCCTAATTAGAAACAAAGGAGCAGATGAAGCTGTGTGTTTAGTATTTAGTCCCAGCTGTAACTATAGTTTCATAGTCATTCCCCCAAGACCACACATACATGACAGAATGATTCCTCATTCTGTTTCATATCTGAGTCAGTTAATAAAAACATTATTGATAAAGTCCCACAATCACTTAAATATAAATAAATCATAGTCACTAGCTAACAGTATTTTGCCGTTTCTTTATAATTTTATTAAGCTTACCATAACCATGTCTAATGCTGAGTTCACTGATTACTTCCTAGTCTTACGCTACATCTGTTCAACAAATGGATGCATACCGTTCCACAGAGCAGAGCATACAGAATCACGCCGCAGCTCCACACGTCAACCTCCGGACCCGCATACAATCTGACCGCATCACAGTGATTTGTTATCACCAACACATATCAACTAACATTCATCAGACTGAAACACGTGGCAGTGGCTAACCCAGGTTTACGTGGAAAATGGCATAGAGAGGCTGGTGTATGTGTGTGTGTGCTTGTGTCACAAACATCCAGATTCAGATGCAGGCAATTAATCAATCAATACATGACAGTAGAAATGATGCATTTAACACCGCTGAACTGCCAACGAACCTTTGGATTCACCAATAAATTAAACGCTACAAGATTTCACCAGTAATACTCATATAATTAAATACAGACTTGTGTCTCGTGACTGGTTACATTGTCACACGGCTTTGTGATTGTTAAAGGTCAACAATATAACATATCCTGCAACCATTTGTTGCTGGCAGCCAAAGTAACCTTTGACATGACCGCTATCCAGTGGTTCCCATTTTCGGTGATGATATGCAACATCTGCTAGCATGTGAGTGGTTAGTTATAACTCTAGATTATTTATGCGTATATATCTTTCGGCCACCAACGTACTTTCCGCTGATGACTTCTGGTGCAGCGTAATTAGGGGATCCGCAGCTGGTTCTCAGAAACTCCCCGTCAGTCATCATGTTTGACAAACCTGCATACCGCACATATCTTCATTGTCACTGTCTCTCGCATCAGAACGTCATCAAATACATCAGACATGAACTATGAACACTGTCACTTATCAATAACTGCATTTCTACAGCATAGCATATGGAGTTCATAGGCCCACAGATGACTGCTTTGTGAATTAATGCTGGTAAAAAAAAACAACAAAATGTACGTCAATAAAGTTGTCTACTATCTAAGATAAAAGTAGTATGAGATTAATGGTGAATGAAAGACGTTGTTATCATTTAAGTGAGTGAATAATGTTTACCGAAGTCGGCAATTTTGACATTAAGGTATTTGTCAAGAAGAAGATTCTCAGGCTTGAGGTCTCGATGAACGATCATGTGACGATGGCAGTAATCAACTCCAGAGATGATCTGCTGGAAAAACCGACGTGCTTCCGATTCTTTCAACTGTCAAAAACACCGGACGAAATCCAATTAAAGAAGACAATCACAGACAGCAAACTTCACCCCAGTGCACAACACACAATGAGTACTCTCTGGTCTCACTGAGCAAAATTTGGTTGGAATCTCGGTTGTAATGCTCGTCATATTCTATCACAGCTTATGAATACACATGAATCAGCCATTGTAACGCCATCATAAATGATTCTATAACTGAGGCACCCTCGTCAGTCTAAGTCTTACTACTATCACTATTATGGTCATTTATCATGACGTTTCACGACCACTCACTTTGCCGTGTTTGATGATGTACTCAAACAACTCGCCACCACCGACATGTTCCATCACCATGAAGATGTCAGTCGGAGTGCTGATGACTTGATAGCTGCACAATCATTGTCACAACAATACCACAAACATAGCGGCCCACGGCTAATGAGTTGGCAGTGTTAGAGTACATGGAATAAAGCAGCAGTGAACAGAAGGAATATCAGGTCGTGTCAGCGTGTACACAGTTCTTTAATGAGCCTCAAATTGTACAGAAAGCAAGAAAGGACCTGTTTGGTGTCACAGTCCAAAGAACAGCAGTCAGTGTAGCATTCACAACTGAGGTGTCTGCCGAGTTGGTAGATGAGTTTGAAGAGTAAGACGTGACTCACGTAAGTGGCATACACCTACTGATTCACCAATGAACTGGCACAGCACGAGGTCAATGAATGAAGGTACATCTGTCTCTGCTAGATGATGACCCTTGCTAGGACCCACAAGAGCTGCCGGTGGCGTGCTGTACCCTCAGACAGTGCTACACTAATCAAGACAAAGCTAAAGCTACTGCAAGTACCGCAACTTTCTGGAGAATATCAACATGTACCCAGCACATTAGTTCATTACCAACATGCTAATGCTTCAATGCTGATGCAAAGCAAAGCTGATAGAGCAACAGATGCAACTTTCAATCAGGTGCTTTCAGTTACAAATCTGCAAACTCTCAATAACGAATCCATGACATGTGACTTGAACAATTACTGAAAGCCGACATAAGGTCATCTGGATCATTGCCACATACAATGTGACAGATATATATAAGGTTTTTGAACAGAAGAACTTCTGTTTCCAACTTCCATGGACCATATGTAAATCTTGATTTTTACAGTCTTGAACACATTTTATGGTTTGAACATAAGAAAGAACATCTGATAGTTGTTGATAGGCACATTATGAATCAGTAAAATACACCATTTGGTGTACAAAATTTCACAGCCAAGCCAGAAATACATACAGCTTAATGATGTGAGGATGCCGGAACAGCTTGAGATTCTGAATTTCTCGACGAATTTTCCCGACTACATCGAGACTTTTTATCTTCTGGCGATTAAGAACTTTTATAGCCACCTTGTGACCAGTCAGCTGATGAATTCCAACTAACAACAAAAATCAATATATTTGTATTCTGAGTAAACAAACAACAATTACTGCTGAAACAAACATCTGTATGACTTAACATCATCAACAACAACAACAACAGCATCGATTTATAGTGCACCTACTGCACAAGTTAAACAGGTAGCTGCCGGGTCTGTAAATGACAGTCATAGCAGAAAAATTAATAGCAGTTATAAACACAATTGTTGCCTTTCAGTTTCAGTCTCATAACCAGTTAAAGTAATGCTTGCAATTGTTCATGCTGTACTGTAGTCCACGAAAAGGAGAAGTGGGGGGTCGTGTATGACAGTATTGAATGTTTTTGATGTCCTTTTGGTTCGTACTTTCGTGTCCGGTCTTCGTACCAAAAACTTAACAAGAGGGCCTAGCACTGGCTAGCATAGCGCGAGATGTGGTAAGCTCTAACACAAACCGTTATTCAGATATAATGCATTTTCTACCGAGATTACTAAAGAAAACTCTTCAGCATGAACTATAATAAAAATGTAAACATCATTGATACAAACAAAACCGTCGCCTATTTCCAGTCGACTCTCTCATTAGGTAAAATACGTGATATTACAAAAATTACCAATTTTTCCATACCCCCCTCTTCCACCAGAAATCCCAGCATCATCCCATCGACGATCCAGGTGAGGCGTTGTCAGTAAGTAGCAAAGGTATCCGGGATCCAATGCACCCTGTGACCACAATGCAATACGGACACTTACATCGTAGCATAAGCACGAGATGTATATATTACATCTCGTGCTAAAAACCTAAAAAAAATTATAAATCTAGGTTTTTTGCAGCCATTTTTTTCTGCATAATTAACTGTTTCACAGACTTCGTAATCACAAAATAACCCCCATCTAGTGTATAAATGGAGTTTCTGTGGTACTTGGAATGAGGTTCATTTCAAAGTTTTAATATGGCCATTGTGATAGAAAGATGAGTCCTCCTGGCGAATGGATATTTTAGCCACTCCCTACAACCAAACAATCGACTTAACTCACTCTTAACTTTTCCGAAAGTTCCAACGCCCAGCGTTTCTCCCAATATATAATGTCCTATTTTGACTTGTGCTGATTTGTCAGTCATCTTCAAGCCGGAATAAAGCGATATCTATAACAATATCGATATATTAAACAAAATGTACAAACAACAAAATGACGACATCAAAAGCTGACTGGCCTTGACCTTACAGAATAAACAACTAAAACAAGTAAATAAGTAAGAAAAGGGGCTACGTGCGCCGTACGGGCTGTACCGTGTATCGCGTCTCCGTGAGTCTGTGGCCATGTGGCGTAGGAAGTATAGACCACGCTATGTCTAAAACTCCGCCTAATAGAAATGACATGCTATTTATCGACGATAATTTTACTTGAAAAACACTATAATTACCAATAGAGTAAAAATGTCATGTAATTATGTAGTAAAGTTTTTTTTTTTTAAATATACGATTTGCCTAGTGGACCTGTAGTCATTTTCTTAAACACCCCATACGTTCAATTCCAGTTCCTGCTCATTGTTTTGTAAGTTGTGGTTGTGCATGATCTCCTGTAACCCGAGTCCCGCGGGTTGCCAACATATAGACACTACTTTTGTTTACTGTGGACCGCAGTTAACGGCAAAGTTACAATTATGTCATTATTGGAGTTTGATTTCGAGAGTTCGAGACAGATTTTCTGTGTAAGATTAATGTGTCATTTTTCAGATGTAAATTTCACCTCCATTATGCATTTATTGCACTCAAGCAGCAAGTTCCCTCACGTAACACACTGAGAAAACTGGCGTAGGCCTCCGCCTTCTCAAAGGCCCCTGTGTCCCAGTCAACTGAAGTAGCCTTTAATAAACTAGAAATGCGTGGCAGAGACTAACGTGTAGCCCGCCCGGCATAGTAGTGTTGCTCCCTGGAGGATAGCAGTGAAACAAAACCGTGTACTGATGGACGCAGTGCATAGCAGTACCGCCCACTAGCGAACATAGACAAATAACCTAAATGGCGATTTACGCCTGCTATACATAGTTGAGCTGTGTTAACTCTGGAGTTACCACAAAAATTATATCAGATGTAGATGGATCAAAATGAACAACTGGAGCAGGTGAATATGTTCCCGTACCTTGGGTCCTTGATTACAGAAGATGGTGAGTGTATGACCGAATTCTGTACCAGGTTAAACTAGAAATGCATGGCAAATTGCACAGAATGTAGCTAATATATTGCCATTGAATATTTTTGAATCGGAATTGCGATATTGCAAGCCGTTTTCAAACACCGCTCTGCCGAATGAACTCATATACCCAAATTTTGCCATAAAATCGGTTGCCATGGCAACGTCCCTTGAGCAATCGGAAAAAGATGCCTGGATATTCACATTCACACAAATACCTATCATTTGGTGAAAACAATGTAAAAATCGGTCTAGTGGATCCTGAGATAATTGTTCTCAAATTAAAAAAAAATATGAAAAAATGAAGAAGCTAGAAATATGTGGCCAAGCCTTGCATATAGCCCGCTCGGCACCATAATGTCACCCCCTAGTGAATGCTTGTGAAAAACACTTACTTACTGATCACCTGAGTGCATAACAGCCCACCCCATAGCGAACATAGGTGAACTAAGCCTGGTAACAATTATCGACTCTGGCCGTACAAATTCTTTCGTCTAAAACTTCGGGGTTACTAATCTGAATCTGACCAAATTTTCACAAGATGTACAGAAATGATTGCCGATTAACCTGTTGAAATCAAAATTCTGATATTCCAATCGGTTTCTGAACTCCAGCGTGCCAAATGAACAATAATCGTCAAATTGCAGCCGAGCCACGGCAGATTTTCATTTTTTGCTCTCTTAAACTCTGAAGTTACTGCACCGATCTAAACCAAAATTTCACACGATGTAGAGGCATTAGTGTAGTAATTAATCTGCACATTTACAAAGCGATGTTGCATTTTGTTTGGAAATGCCAGAGCAAAGAGTGAAGACGGTCAATTTTGACGTTTGTAAAAATGCCCCAAAGTTAATCGGTTACTGTAGCAACGTCTCTTCAACTACTGCAAAAATTATTTCAGTTTTATAATCTGCATACATGAGCCTACCAATGCTGAAAAGTTGGTAAGATATTTGGTATGATATGTTGATTTTTGCCATCTCGTCCCAAAAGGTACAGAAACTCCCTGCGAGATCTTTGGGGTTACGGTAGTTGGCAGATCTTCACCAAAATTGCATAGAATGTAGCACAAATTGTGCCCTTTATCACCTCGGAAGCGGAATTGCAATATTTGAATCTGTTGCAAAATGCCAGCATGTTGAATAAAGGTCATTTCACAAATTTTGCCCAAAATCGGTTGCCATGGTAACGTCCCTAAAGGAATCAAAAAGGAGGTCCGGATCGAGAAAATTCACGCAGATACCTTTCATTTGGCGAAAAGATCGTGAAAAGCGGTCCATGAGCTTACATTTAACAACAGGCAGATATGGCTCATTCCACTGGTGGTTAAATATGTAAGTGAGAAGTAAAACTGTGTGAATGGTCATGAATACGTGCCGTACTTGAGCGCAGTAGAGACAAGTTGCTCATTATAAACTGCTATACAGATGCACAGTGGAGTTTACTTGACTAACCCTAAAATTGACCATAACTGATCTCCTGTACTAAATATATTTTATTTTTGATTGTTATCCTCAGAAGCAATCCATGAATCAAACGTGTAATGATTTTGGTCTAGCTGATACTTAGGAGTTTCTGACTCAAACTGGTGATCTCTACTGCTTGTCAGATTTATTCTGTCAAAAGAGTGTCGTAGAGTGTTAGTCCAAATTTGCATGTCTCGTAAACACAATTCTAACTCACAGTGCCGAAATGTTTGCAAAACACAGACCGGGCGTTTAAAATTTTTGCAAAGATGGTTGAGTCCATGAGTCACTCTGAAATGTTTGACTGAACTATCAACGGTATCCATCCACTATTCCATCATTATAGTCACTATGTAAGATTGTCTTTTATGTAGCTACGGACCTGATAGGTTAACAAATCATGTTTGAATTTGTACCTGCATGTGTGCGTGATTTACAGGAAGCAGTTCATGAGTCTGTCGATGCAGAGGACTTAACTGGTGTAAAGGATGCTTTTTCATCATGCGGTGGAAGGTAGATCATTAGCAAACAACATTCTAATTAAAAAGTTGCAGCCTGTTAGATGAGAACAGCGGTTTGGGATCTGTCTGGTATGTGGCTATTTTCTAAAATCATAGCTCTGCGGGAGTGTGGGTGGCAACAGTTGCTCCAGGACATGATATTGTGACTCTAAAATCTTGTTGAACAGCCGGTGATCGGCTTCATTACATAGTTCTTGAAAGTCATAATGCGGATCTGGAGTGTAAAAACCAGCACGAGTACAGCATTGGATAAATGCCTCAACTTTTTGACGGTCTGTGGCACTGGCAAAACCCCACCAGGCACTTGATCCGTACATCAGTTTAGCTACTATGACTGCCCTAAAAATTATTTGCAGTGCACTATCACATAAACCATGTGCTCGCAAAACACGCAGTGCATATAGCGTTTGAGCACATGTTGTTATAACAGTCTGGACATGCAGTGCAGTGATACTGACAAAACATTTGTGAAAATGACACCGAGAATTTTTATCACTTGTACATGCTTTAGTTCTGGGATTATGGCGGGTGCAGAAAAATTTGCTTTTCGCCTTTATCAACACAGATTATTTCCTGACTTTTTGCCAAATTAAGTTTAAGGTTATTGTTACATGCCCAATCTGTTATATTGCAAATCTCTGTAGAGCGTGAGCCAATGTTGACAGCAGGAATAATAATGTATGTGTCGTCAGCATATTTACAGAGTTCATTACCATCTGTAGTTGCATGCAGATCAGATGTGTTTACAACGAAAGTCTCTGGACCGATTGCTGAACTAGTTAGATGTGTGGTTGTATTTGTTTTGATGACAGTGAAGCTGATAAGAAGTCGTCTGTTGATCAGGCATTTAGAGATGTGCTGCTGCATCTAGTTGTTAGTAGTCCTCCTTCGTTTTCTTTGATTTGCTGCTTCTTTGAGTATTAGTATAAATTAGCCTGATTGCTGTTTTATTATATCACACACAATGTTGCTATACTACAGTTATTGTAATTTTTATTGAATGCTGATAATTTTGTTTGCCTTGCTAATGATATTCTGAGTAGAATTTACAAAAAACCTGATTCATACTTTGCTGTTGAGGCATTATTATTGTTATAGCTATTACACTCGGTCTTTTAGTGACAGGTAGTATGTACAGGTGAGGGAATTTACGAAAAATTCACTGATTGAATTTCTTAACCAGATTGTTGTTGAACGTTGTGTACAGCGGAAGAATGTAAGTCCCGCGGTGTTTACAAAGGTGCTGAGTGTTGCTGCTGATGCTGCTCAGAATGGTATCACAACTAATCTGTTGTACTGACAGTAATCACAAAACAAATGAATTCTTTTTTGTTCTCAAACCATACACACACACACACACATCGGTTTATCATCTGTTTGCAGGCCCAGATTGGTTTCCTGATTGCTGCCAGTCATTTTTTCTCTTCTGCTTGTTCTGAGACTGTTCTTTTCTTGACAGATTAATCATTTCTCTTTAATGCCATCGAGCTATTTCTTCTTGTTGTTATATCTGCTCTTCAAGATGACTGTCACTTTATAATAGAATCAGTTGATGTCATCTTTTACTGTCGTTATGTCTGCACCGTCTTACTCTGCCTTTTCAGTTACTTAACGCGACTGGTTCTTAGTCTAGCTATTGTCCGATTTCTGCAGTTGCTTCCTTTCTTTCATGAAACTAAATTCACATATATCCGTCTAATGCTGTCATTTGGTTCTGTCCAACTTTGCCGCTTGCTGCACTGTCATTGGCCAGTTCTCACCGCCATTCATTAGAGATCTCTTAGATGACTTCTGTCAAGCCTAAGAAGTCCATGATCAGAAAAAAAATATTGCATAGATCATAGGAAACCCAACTTGTTTGATTGTGAATGTTGGAAAATTTAGAGGAATACTTAGTCATTGTGTACATCTAGAAGTAACTTGTTTGTTTGTTAAACATTGTTTGCTAGAAATAATATACAAATAATATACACCTCTGTAAAACAGTTTTTTTATGGTATTTGGATTCAGCACAAAGTTAAACATACCACTATTAGATGGCAGTAAAGTAAATTCAATGCAGAGAACAAAGCAGTTGCTCAAACTTTTCATCTGGATAGATTGTAAAATTTCAGTGCATTAAAAGCCTAGAGAACAAGATAACTGGCGTGAAATAGTTGACATGAGCGAACATTGCGGGTGCATTGTGTGCCGTAGACATGTGTTCAACGTCGACGCTGTTCATCCTGCTGTCCGACTTGTTTGACACAATATCACTCAACAACTGCCAAGAAGTCTTCAGCTTCGTTGAACAGCGAGTCTCGCTCTGGAAGATGGTCAGTTACGTGTGACGATGATACCGGTGATTAAATTGACTGACCACTGCTGGACATCTGGCCGGCAGAGAATTCCACGCAGTTCTGTCCCGGCTGAACAGAGATAATGTGACTCTCTTGAACAATTCAAGCGACATTTGAAGACTTATTTTTTCGGTTATGGGACCACGGCGTTTTGTGACTGTTGTCACTTTTGCGCCTTTTAGAAATACTCTTAGTTACTTACTTATTTATAAAGGAACAATGTGCTCCATTGGGAGTCTGATGGTGAATGCAGCTAGCTAGGGTGGCACTGGTTTGAGATGAGTGTGTTGGTTTGGTGACGGGAATGAGATCCGTCTTGTCAAAAACCTGCTCCACTTCTCCCAAAGTGTCTGTTGTGAAACAAGTGGAGGAAGAAACCGAGCAGAATTGACTCGAAGGCTGTCGATTTGAACTTTTGAAAATTTAGTGAAATGTGTGCTATCCGTTGGCTTCTTTGGCATCGTAGGCATTCAGATCTTACTAAATTCAATTTTAGCTGGGGGCAGAGCCCGCTGGGGAAGCTTAAGCTGCTCTCCCAGAGCCCATAGTTGTTGTAGAAAGGTTCTTGAAAAATACTTCAGAAAGAAGTCCTCGAATTCTACAGTCACAGAAGAGTGGGAAACCTGGTATCGTGAATGCAAAGAACTGAGTAGATAGATGGTGCTGGACACTGGGCCGTCGCACGTGGCTGGGAATGGTACTGGTAGCGATGAAGATGATGGTTATGGTTATGGATCTTATTAGTTGGTTTAATGTTTTACTGTTTGATACACCAGGGGACGCCACTGATGATGATGGAATGGACAGCAGTAGCATCTAGATGACAGACAGTATGTGGCAATTGTGACGACTGTTTGTGTGTAGGAGTTATTCTATAACGCTGGCAAGAACTATCTGCTACGCATGTGCAATGGTTTGTATTTACCATGTACTGGTATATGTGTCCTATCATTGCTGTATGGCTAATGCATTAAACCTTATTGAGAGTGACGGCAGTAAAATCAACCTACATTTACTGATACATTTTTTGTTAACATGCTTAGTTTATCGCAGTGTGAGTTTTGTTTTTTAGTGTATTTTTCTTCAGCTAGTTTGGAGTTTATTGTTATTTTTTGTACGGCTTTGTGTATATTATTTTGCTGTATTTTCCCATGTGAGTTTTATTGTTATACCAGTTCAACTGATTGACTGTTCAGAGTCGTCTCTCAAATGACCAATATGTATCTCTGCTGTTGAGTAACAAACAAGACAGTGTGGCTTGTGAAAAACCTTCTAGTCATTGCCAGAAGTTGTTGTTTGAGGTATCACGCCCAGCGTTGTAACTGCAGCAGAGGAGGCAGGTGAGTCGTTGGGTATAGTGTGGTTGTGATAGTGGAGTCAGTCACTGGATGGGTTACGGAAACGGGCTGTTTCGTTTAGCATCGTCACAGTTGAGTGACGATTCGTTGACGGAATGATGAATGTCTGTCTGCTGTGTCTAGTGTTATCGTTGTGTTTGTGAAGATCTGCTTCGTCGTTTGTCCAAGTCTCAGAACACCGTCTTCTGTGGCCGAATCCAGCTGTTCCTCGCACGACTCTTTCCTCTCGAGGAAAAGTCCGGTACTGCTGCATACTGATGATATTATGGTTAAGTAAGTAAGTAAGTTAGTGACAGTTCTTAATGTGAACAATTTCACCGAGATGAATCCAGCTTTAATATGCTAACAAGTTCCATGTGCCTACTTACCTTCAGATGGTGTTTGCCCTTCATCATTTATCAGTTGTTAATTCGATTTTATAACATGGAAATTAATCATTGCAACAGTTGCAAGTCAGACAAGAATCGCAGTTTCGTCAGTTGTGACTTGAATCCAATTCCATGTTATCAGCTTTTGACATTTTCTCAAACACATATTCTGTTATCTTCTCCATATGTGTTTTCACAGCTTGTTGCCATGTTTTAGTCACAATCCAGTGTTCCTCATTTCCCTTCAAACGCACCATGATGCCAGTTTTCATGATCCTGCAACTAAATTAAGTAAATTGGTCGACCATTGCACACTGAGATTTTAGCCTGTTATAATAATATCTGTTACAGCTGCTCTGGCCCAGTTGCTTTACCCTTTTCACTGTCATTATTTCTTTTAATCATGTTATTTGTGTAGTCAGCTTGCTTTCAGTGAATTAGCTTTCATTGCAATACAGGTGCACACCTAGGAATCTGGCATAAGGATTTTGTTAATGCATATGCGCATACACTAAACAACACATTACATATTATCATCTCATGTTTCTGCATTCTGATGTTGCCACAGTTTGCCCTTTCATAGTTATTTAACAAATTTATTAATAGACAGTTGACTTGTAAACGAGTCATTTTATATTGTTACTGTTGTGCATTACTGCTGTGTCTGTTGCACGCGGTTGACTGAATTTCCTATGTGTGACACAGGCTTGAACTTGATGAGTCAGTTCAACTTGGAAAACGTTACAGTGTACTACACAAAATCACAGGATCTCGATTCTTCACCACTGAAACAAGTCAGTTTTCAGTGTGCTTTTTTTAGCTTACCTGACCTGCCTGCCGAGCAGGCTATATGTTCTGCTACTGTTTATTTATTTTCTGTATTTATTTTTTAAATGTCCGTCTTAGAGACAGACCTCCTCAGAATGTGGCGGACGGATCTTACACAAATCATTGTGATTGCTAGATCTGTGGGTGCAGATGATTGACCGGACATTTTTTTATCGCTCAGGGTACATTGCTGTGCCATATTTGGACTGAATCGGTGAAATTGGTCTACCCCACCTTCATCCATTGCACTGGCATTCCATAATAGATTGGAAGATCGCAAAATCAGTGTGAAAGTTTAAATGATCCCTCTTTATCTGGTAGAAACTTGGTAAGCTTCAGATACTGATACAATTGCCTGATTAATAAACTCGTGAAGCAAATCATTCCATATGGTCGACAAAACGGTCATTCAGCTCAGCATGATGTTGGTCAGCTTTGGCATGTGTGTTCGATAGTGTTCTAGCATAGCACCCCACACACGATAATCGATTGGCATATCCATATGGCACACTTGCTATTATTTTTACACCAGAATCGCAATGTCATTACTGATTCACTTAGAAAAATGCACTTTTAAGTTCAAATAGTGGTAGTTTTTAAACCACAATAAATATTGTAGTGAAATTGGCTGCCTATGTGATCTGAAACCTCCTCTGTAAAAGCTGTAAATTTGGTGAAAAAATATGTTACAGTAACTGAGATAATTAATTTTTCCTAAGGGATTGTTTTTTATTGGCGCACCCTGTATGTATGTATGCATGTATTCATGTATTCATGTATGTATGTATCTATTCATGTGTGTGTGTGTGTGTGTGTGGGATATGCTGATGACGTATATATGTATGTATGTATTAATGTGTGCTTTTGTAGAAAGCGTCGGATGAGAAAGTTGCAAGTACGGACATTGAAGACGGTGAAATGGATGAAGCGAGGTACGTCTGGCTCGCCGATGTCTTCGAGTTCAGTTATTGAACACCGTGAATCTCTCTGTATTATTGTGTCATCTTTTAGACTCAGTCCGGTCGGTCTTACGACACCAAATTAGATTTGTGATCGTCATAATCATACCAACTTGCTGTTGGCAAAACCACTCGTTGTAACGAGCAACTCGGCTTTTTGCAAGATAATGGATCTCTAGTTGACGTGGAACTGGAGTGTGCAATTTTATGTCCATGTTTTTTATATTTGCTATCCCGATGTGTTTACTTTTATTCATATTGTCTTTATAGCTTCATATCCTTGCAACTGTTGCTATTAACTGTTAAAGTGAATGTGAGATCCAACTAGTTGCGTGAGTCTGTGTTGTGTGTTTAACAGTAGCTCTAGTAATATCCCGGTCGACTACAATCTGTATCGCAAGTTCTGGTCGTTGCAAGATTTCTTTCGTCGTCCGTCTCAGTGCTATGATAAGTTTGCATGGAAGACATTCTCAAGTGTATGTTATTGATTCGTGCACTTTGTAAATGTTGTTGATACTTTGCTGTAGTCTGTGTTGATATTATGTTCTTTATGGCTGGCCATGATTTAAAATAATTGCTCATAGCTTTACAAATATTGTTACTAACTGTATATCCTAGATTGATTACTAGCTTAGTTATGTTCTAGTGAATTTTTTTATATAAATGTATCTATTTTATATTCCCATTACTTGTAAAACGCTGCGTGAGTCAGTGTTCAGTAAAGAACTACTGTACTGTACTGTACCATCTAACCGAGGTTCACATGAAAAAAATCTGTTATGACGATGTATGTTATGTTTCACTGCAATGAGGGAATGGTGTTGTTTACATACTTGCTGTACGTGCCGTGCCATGGTGTGGACTGTGCAGTATTCAGACGACGTGCTAAGCTGTTTTGACAGCTACCGACTGGACGACGTCAAAGTGTCTCAGAGGAAACTGGAGCTGCAACAAGTCTCACAACAGTCGTACTTTGCCAAATACCTCACCAGTGAAAAGGTCCGTCAGTCTGATTGTCTTCAGCATTAATTAGACAGTTAAGGATAAATTATCTTGAAAATTTTTTAAGGTTAGGCCAAGCATTTGTCAGTTGGAGAGGTACTTAAAGACATGTTTCAAAATGCACGAATTCGGTCTTTGAAAGTCGTTGAAAGTATTGGTGAGGTATTTGAAAGTACTCAGTCGTTGAATTGTAACCTCCGGTCCTCAGATTTTTGAGATTGGTTTAATGTGAAAAAATATCAACTTATGTAAGTTTAAATGTGCATATAAATTAAGTACTAATTAACAATTTCTTCAGTTGCAAGAATTTTTTTCATGCTGCAGATATAAGTCACAACTCTGAGAGCATGTTGTGGTTGATAGCAGATATTCGGCATGAGCGTGCTGGTGTGATGTGTACAGCTGCTGGACCTGCAGCTAAGTGACAGTAATTTTCGTCGTTGCATTCTGCTTCAGTATCTCATCCTCTTTCACTACTTGAATGCTCACGTTCGCTTCAAAACGTCGGTACCACTCTCACGACTACTGTAGCCACTGTCTGTCTGTCTGTCTGTCTGTCTGTCTGTCTGTCTGTGTATAGAGATTGCTTTTCTACTGCTGTTTGCTGTTTGCTGTTGCATTTGCTCACATTACCTGCACATCAGTCGTAAATGATGTGTCGGTAGTGTGTGTGAGTGTGTCCGTGCTCTAAAAGAAAAACAACTAGATCTATCAATGCCAAATTCTGTACACATATACTCTATGGCAGAACCGTGGTATACATTGACACTGAGGTCAAAAGGTCAAGGTCATAGGTTGATGAAGTATTCTGCTGACATGTGCATGCATGCATGATCGGACTGCTTAGGTTTCTAGTTAACTATACTTACTAGTCAGACTAATATTCTTTGGCAGAGCTGCGGAGTGAAGTAGAATGACTACTCTGAATCGACTTGTCTATATACCTTCAATGCTGATTGGATAACAAGCTTTATCTACTTAATTATGCATTTATTCACAAGTTACAGCAAAACATCTGATGGATGTGGAAAGATAATGTTTACTGAATGATTCTTTTTGCCGTGCTGGTTTAGGTTTATTTGCAAAAATTGCCTTCAAATATTATTTAATTGCCATTTAACAACAGGTGTTTCTTGAGATGTGTAATTAACAGATGTATTCTTAGAAGAACGTCAATGATACATGTGTGTGTGTGTGAATAGAGCGAGTCAGACGCTAACCGATGAACAGTCGGCTTGGGTCAAACAGACGAATGAACGTGTGCTCAAAATTCTCCGTGAAACTCCGCCTGATGGTCAACTGTTTGCTGAAACCGTCACTGTATGTCAGCCTACACTCATACAGTTTCTAATAGATATGTGCTCGAGTTATTTCATCTGATTTTTGCAGAACGTTGCGTTTTCCGCGTGATGATCTTGTGATGGTTGAATTCTTTAAGTGCTGTGAGTGTTGTCTAGTGGAGAACAGCTATAGCGTGTCGGTTAATTTGACTGTCTGTTGAGCTATTGTTGACCTGTTATGAATCTTATTTTCTAATGGTCAGTGTTGACTTCAGTTAACTTATCGTGGTTTAACGTGCATCTAGCCTGAGAAGAATTCTGCACCAGTAACGCTCAGTATTAAATGCACAAGGTTTGCCTTGAAAGGATATTAACCGGTGTACGTGTGTGCACATGCACTAGTGCATATATGCATGTGTCGTTCTTATTTTAGCAGAATCACAAAAAAATGGAAATTTGGACAGATATAGGACTTCACACAGTGAACAGTAATGAAGATATAAGGATGATTTGTATTCGGAGTAGGTGTGCCTCTAGAGACCTTGACACCTACTAGTTGATTCTGTGTATCTGGTGCTCTGTTGCTGAGGTGGGCAGTCCATGAATGTTTGATTACAAGCATGCTCACGGAGGTGTTTGTTTGAGTTGAGTTGGGTGGGCCGGTGTGATTGTGCAGCACATGTTGAGTCGTGAAGACAACTGGAATTCATGGAAGAATGACAGTTGTCCCAACTTTATACGCAAGAGCGACGACGCTAAACCAAAAACGGCAGCAACGGCGAGGTGCGTAGCACACATATGCACACAGTCACTGCTTGACTGGCTTTAGTTTCAGAATTACTGACGCTTGAACTGGATCCCACCGAAGCGACAGTATTGGGACTACTATTTCAGCAGTTTTTAAAGGCACGATACCGCCATGGTTTGTGTGAAAGCACCGGTAAACCCCAACCAACCAACCAAGCAGTTTTTTAAACACACAAGATGCCATTTCTATCTTTTCCAACCAGTAGAAGCATCATTGTTAGCACAAATACGGTAAACCGCTCATTGGATTCTATGCTCTGCTTTGTTTTCAGTATTACAAAACCTCTGCCATATTGACGCTATCTTTTCTGTCTGATGCCAAGACTGACCATATTCAGTTAGTCCAAGGCTTAGATTGCATGAAAAATAATCAAGACTCGACATATGTACAAAATGCTATTGTTTATTTATAAACCATTCCATCACAAAGTACCTGTACTAGTCAAAGCTCCTAATCATCGTCTCTAAATTACAACTTAACAATATCTGGATGATGCATCTCTTTTCTAATCGGTCAGTCAGTTTTAATAATATATTGCAGTTCTCTAGTAAATCTGCTGTTCATAATTAATAATGAGTTATTTATATTCTGTGTCGTATCATTTTGATTGTATGAACTTGTATATTTGGCAGTTCAGCTTCCAAGCTGCCAGTGCGTGTGCTTGATGAAGTTGTTGTAATTGTGAAGGGGCAAGAAGCGAAGTATCGGTGAGGAGTTGCTCTCAGATGACAGCAAGATCATTAAGATGGGCAACGCAGAGCTGACGAGGCTGTGGAATATTTGTCCAGACAACATGGCCGCTTGTCTTTCCGAGAAAAGGTTTGCATCACTGCGTTAGTCTTTTTCTATTTGCAGTAACTTTTGAAAGACAGTTAGTGAGAAATCTGATTTGTTGGCGTAGACAGTTTGCTGCATGTATTTCAGTATTATGCACACACTTATCTGTCGTTTGTGTACGTTTAGACTTTTCCTGCAGTATCTGTTCTGCAAGGCTCTATGCAGTCTGTTTCATTCAGTTTTTTAATAACTTACATTGAAGCATGTAAGTGGCCGTGTCCTCCGTGCATTGGTGCTATTTTTCGCATCGGGAACGACAGGCGATTGTTCCAGAGATTTTATCAAAGACCCGTCAAGACCACTGACGACTACAACAGCTGTGTATCTATCTACCTGAAGAGTGGTCGTCAGTGAAAAAGTTTGTGTACATGCATTGACTGCATGAGCTTCTGCATCAGAGAGAGAGAGAGAGAGAGAGAGAGAGAGAGAGAGAGAGAGATAACGTGGTGCATGTGTGTGTACGTAGGAATGACATGCCGAGCCTGGAGGAGTATTTTGAGCCAGCAATAGAGCAGGCGGACCCAAGTGGCGGCATTGAGGATCAGTACAAGTGAGTCAGTCGTCTGTCTCTCTGTGTGTCTCAGCTGTCATCTGTCTGCAGCGAGCTGAAAATGATCAACATAATGGTCCAGATGATGCCGTTGCCACCACGTCGTTTCTTGTTTGATTATAATCCACGATGATTCTATCTTTCTGCTGCCAGCCTTCAGATAATGTCACCAGTGGCGTAACAATAGGGCATGCAAGGCGTGCAGTGCACGCGGGCCCAGCGCTGTGGGGGTCCAAAATTTGCCCGACGCTGTTTTTAAAAAGTTTTTTTGGGGAAGAGGGGGCCCTTTTGGAATACTTGCACGCGGGCCCACTGCAACCTTGTTACGCCACTGAATGTCACAA
>Ga0209782_1000401_pt1 | contig 18329 bp, 6 predicted proteins | sample WorMetmaBAHAMAS1_FD_187390 | JGI IMG/M metagenome (GOLD analysis project Ga0209782, IMG submission 187390) | Marine gutless worms symbiont microbial communities from Max Planck institute for Marine Microbiology, Germany - Inanidrilus... | ecosystem: Host-associated > Annelida > Digestive system >...
CCCCCTACAGGGGCGCGACAAATGCAAGTGAGTGGGTTAAAATTGGCCACTTTCAACGGAAAACGCGCTATAACTCAAAAAAACGGTACAAGGTAGACAAAAGTTTCTATTAAAGTCGAATAGGAAGTCGTATGCGCTCAATCGAATGGCAATGTTGCCGATGACCTAGGGTGACCCCTAACACCCAAACCACCCAAATTTTTTGCATTTTTCGTCAACTTTCAAATCTTTGTAGTGGTCAACGTGGATATTTCAAATTTGGTAAACAAATTGCTCATAGCTATCCCAGCATAGGGACTTAAAACCGTCGCCGAGAGGGAAGTGGTTACGTCACGTGACTCATTTTAAATTTGGGGGCCCCATCCATATCTCAGGAATGGCTGAAGCTAAAGCTGTCAAATTTTGTACTCAGGTGGGGCTGGTGGGCTATATCAAGTATTACCAAATGAATGAAAAATCACCCCCCAAAAGGAGCGTGGTTATGGTCACTTGATTTGACAGCTCTGGCTTCAGCCATTCCTGAGATATGCATGGGCCGGGGTCTCATAAATTTAAAATGGGACGGTTTGTGGTTTGTAGGCTCGGACTAGCATAAGATCAACCTATACCAAATATGAAGTCTCTACATTCACCCACTACGAAGATACAAAAAACCTCGCAAAATGTAGAAATTGGGATGGTTTGCGGGGTTAGGGGGTCTCAAGGTCATCAGCAACATAAACATCCGATAGAGCACATATGACTTTCTATTCAACTTCAATAGAAAACATATACGTCTATCTTGTACCATTTTTGAGTTATAGGCCAAAAAGCGAGCTATTTCTCGAAAGTCACCAATTTAACGTACCCCACCTGCATTTCACACCCCCACTTGGGATGATCTCGTTCGAATTTCGCTGTTATCTTTGGCTGCAGAAAACTATAGTCTCTGGGCTATCATGTGGTGTTATTTGCGTGATCCTGGATTTAGCCATTTTGATACAATAATGGCGTTGTGACAAACACACTGACACATGACAACAGCATATACCACACAGGCATAGTGTCGAACAGTAAAAACTGACTGGATGTACTTGCCCTAGGGTGACTTTAGTATCACAAAGTATCACGTTGTAAGTCTGTCTGTCCACGAACATCCCTCAAAAACCAGATGTCCAAGCTTGCCCATTATGGACAAACTACAGAAAAACATAAACGTATTGCAGTTGCAACACTGTCAAAGGAAGACCGAGTCCGACCGACTCAAGCGGTGATCGAACATCGAGCCACTGCCACAGGCAACATGCACTAAATTAAATTAAATTATTAAATCTCGATAAATTTGGACATCTGATTTTTGAGATATGCTCACAGACAGATATAGACTAGAGGCATGTATATTACAATACTTCACACTGCCACAGGGGACAAAAATAACAATTTTGTTAATTTCTACCAACCGTTGTAAACCTATATAAAACTTCAGGTGAAATTGGTCAGACTTGTGAAGAGAATGGGGTACTCACATAAGTAAAGCGCCTAAACTAATGTCCAGATATACTTGCAGCGTAAAAATAGGTAGCATGCTACGCCAAACAAACACAAAAATACTGCATTAATGTATATTCACTGGATGCAAATTTTAAATACAAATTTATCAATTTTCAGTTTACTATGTACAACTGTTCAAAGGGGAAGCACAGAGGGACCGGGTGCCCTTGCCCCCAATAGGCTTAGGTTTCTGACTACGTATCAGAATCTCGCTGCTTCAATACTCGGACCGAGATAGATGAGATGCTGTCAACTTGCCACACAGTGATTACACCACCAGCATTACAGCCGGTGGATAACTACAGAATCTTCTCTTGGACAGCGGTCCAGCATTAGAGAAAAATTACTTTATAAAGAAGAATGAATATCAAGCAACAAAATGTTAAGCAACCAGTAACATTAAAGTGATAATATTAATATTCTAAAACCATAAAATGCTAGACAATTCATCCGTATGCTTTATAGGCTAGGGCTGTCAACAATTAATCGATTAATGCACGATTAATCCACTATTTCACTGCAACAATTAATCAACTGAAAAGTTTAAGTCATTCACTAAAATATTTTAGTCATATGACATCACTGTTGTCCATCTATCTGTCTGTTTCATGCTTCGATGTTCAAAAACCATTTTTGTTAGAGCTAAATGGTTACTATAACACAAACATAAGGAAAAAATGCTGGAAGAAACCACCAGTCAGCGATCCAACAAAATATGCTGTCAAATTTCTAGAATACCAAGCATAAAATTGTAGTTGACATTAGTCAATAATTTAAAAACATTTTAGTCATATGACAGCCCTACTACAAAACAGTTTACAGTCAATTATAAATTATTTGCATAATTAAGTTATGACTGTGGTAATACTACTATCATTACTTTTACATCATTTTATCGCAAACTATCACATGAAAGCTCAGCCACCGATGCAGCCTTCGTCATACATGATACATATATTTCACAAATTTGAGGTTAATAAAGTGTAAAACAAAAAACAAAGTTAAAGTCCAATTGCTTAGCCATAGACATAAATTTAAGTCAAGATTCAAATGATTTGATAACGTACATAAAATAGTACTTAGTCAAATTCACATCCATAACATATATGCAACAAATGAGTCTAATAATACAGAAACAGAAAAGATTAAGTTAGGTATGGATCAGTATGTGCATATTTCACTCCATTACCATCACAAGTGCATGGTGCCATGCTAAGTACTGGATTTGTCACACAGTTGGAGGGGTCTGACACTCCAAGGAGACAGCTGACCAAAACTAGACCAAAAATCTGTTGGAGGATCACATGTGAACCATCATGACACAGGGCACTAGTCACAGGTTTCTGCACTCATGGACAGAGGTATAAGGTGGGCTTTACAGCGACTGAATTTAACTGCCAGTTTGCACCTCTACAACATCAAATTCAGTAAAGAAATAGGTAACATGCTAGAGTATTTCAGGTATATGGACATGTTTTGCAGACGTTAAAATGCTTCAGCTTCTGAGGGAACTTCTGGGGAAGGGGTGTGGAGCTCCTGGGGTACTTTGTTTCCAAACACTCTGCTGGGGGCATAGCCATGAATACAACTAGGGACTTTTATCCTCCAGAACTCACAATTTTGACCATCCAACAAAAAATGTATCAAATGCAGAACTAACAGGCCTAATGGTATGATCTCGATCAAGAACTGTAATTAAGAGGCATGTCGAGGGTTCAACTACCCAGCAGTATCAGTCAGTTTTGCTTGAAAAGCAATATATGTAGTACTCACTGAATGGCAGTCATACTCCTGAAAGGTACCTAATTACAGGTCTAGCAATCATCATTACATCATCAGTAAGTAGGACTTGTTATGGTCAACATCTGTATCAAATTAGAAGTTCCTATCTTCATCCACTACAGCAACACACATACAATGCCAAATGTATAAAATAGGGTGATTCGGATGGTTAGAGTTCACCCAAGGTCATTGGCAACATAACCAATCGATAGACCACATACGACTTCCCATTCAGCTTTAACAGAAACTATACATCTATTGTGTACCATTTTTGAGTTATAGCCAGTCATTAGTTGAAAGTGGCGATTTTAACCTACCCTACCAACATTTGGTAGAACATAGATGTGGACTTAGAGGTGTATACACCTGCATCCGTAGTTTCCTGTTGAGTTCAGTTGAGTTGGTGCCTCTGTAGGGGATGATCCCATTCAAATTTTGGAAACATCTTGGGCATCAGCAAACTACAGTCCCTGGGCTATGGTGTGACCTCGTTGGCATGATCCTAGGTTTACCATTTTGATACAATACTGGTGTGTGACAGCACATACAAATACACACACAATAACAGCATATACCACACTAGCATAGCGTCGCACGGTAAAAACTACTGTCAGTCAAAGCTTACCAGCAGTCAGAACACTGGGATGACTTGGGGATGACTTAGGGAGTGTGGAGCAGCATCAGCCCATAATGGGAGTTTAAGGGCGCCCTAGACCTGATATGGATTAGTACACAGACTGGTTACATGATGAACAAATACCGCTGAGTTGACCAGTAAGAGATGAGACTTACAGTACAGCAATATACACATCAGTCAATGACAAGCTACCTGTTTACTAGTCAGCTTGAAAGAATAAATTAAATAAATGCAAAATTTACTCCATAATGTTCACCATTCTTGACAACAACAACAACAACAACAACAACAACAACTATGCTAATATACAATATGGTACTGGCAGAAAACAACTGTTGGCACTGTAAAGTGCCACGAACAAAAAGAAACTATGAGAAAACACGTATCACATTAACAAGATGCAATTTCCATTAATACTAACATACTGTGGACAGCAAAGGCAGTTATAGACATCCATATGCCTGCCACAACTTGCTAGCTTTATTTGAAGATCGTGTGTTGGACTGTTCGGGTTGGTCCCGGAGTTCGTGCTGTGCAGTAGATGTGGAAGGATTAGAGGCAGCAGGTGACTGCAACTGGTCCGGTGTGGGAGGCTGTGGAAGAGTTCTGCCTGTTGCTGGTCTAACGACACACACATTGGCAGCAGTGTCTGTTCGTGGAGTTACACCGTGGACGCTGCGCTGACTGTTAGGCCATCGCTGATCTCGAGCTGTCTGTCGATGGTACTGCCGATCTGCGGTCTGCACTGACCCCTGATGTGGTTCATCGGCATGCGTGGAAGTCTGGTCAACAACTGCACTGCCACGCCCGGGCGCCGTCACAGGTCGAAAAGCCGACTGGAATGTCTGTACAAGATGTCGCACGTTGCCCGGTTCGTACTGAGCACCCATGGAATCAGCGCCCTGTGCATCGTGAACCTGAAGCGGCTGATGAGAGAGTTTTGGTGGAACAGAACGAGGCCTTGCATCATGACTAGCCAACTCTGTGTTGTCTGCATTAGCAGCAACACGTTTGTGCCGGTCACGATCGGTTCGCGTACGTCCAGTGCCAACTTGCCGACCTGCTGCCATACCAGACCCAGTCTGCTGTGATGCACTGTTCACACGACCTAATGATGAAGATGTGGACACATACGTTTGTTCATTTGCGTGCACTCCTCCCACGTCACGAAAACCACACGCATTCTGTGGCTCTCGGACATCGTCGATGTCATGAACCTTCCAAGATCCTACCGCATCACCCTGTGCTGGATGTCCAGTCATAGGCACGTGCCCAGAACTGGTCGATAAGTTGTTGCCGACAGAAATCGAGGTAGCAAGACGTGCCGTTGCCGTCTGTGAAACGACACCGCGAGTTAACACAGAAGATTTGGACCGAGAAACGTTGTACTCAGATCTAGAAGTGTGCATTTTTGAAATATTAGAGCTATCTTCATCACGCTGAATTGTTGGCGATCTTGGTGGAAGCGTCGCAAGAAGTCGGTCTGATTTTCTGTCTGCATTTGGAATGTCATCAAGTACAACTCGCTTCTCAACCAACAACTTTCTCTGCATGAAAATCAAATACACACAACATATTAAACACAAGTCGCTACAGTAATAGTAGCAACTGCCCACATTACAGCCAGATCATTCCATTGTATATGCCAGTTGGTGCCTATATGCACTCCTAACTAATACCAGGTTCCTTTGACACATATGAGGTCACACGCCAAATGGCATCTCAATCGGTTCAGTCATTTTGCAGGGCTCACCATTGTGACCAACACACAGACAGACAGACACACGGATCACACTATATCAAGACATGCCTACTGCATAGAAATAGCCTGCATCACTTGCTGTACTGGTGACGTGGGCTAAAACTAACCAGAAACCAGAAAAGAAACTAACTGCAAGTAAACAATTATGCCATTTTCAAAGCCGTTCAAAAGTGCATGCTGGCTATAATTTTTGCTTAGCGTTCCATTAACAGAATTTACCAGTTCAAAGTGGCCACATTTTCACTGTTTTAACACAAATTCTTTATCTTTCTTTGCACACAATACACACTCTCTTTTTAACTTGAAATACATGCATTACAGCTTTGGTCTAGTATGTCATAAAGTACACTGCTACATTTTCCCACTAGATCTACGATGACAATACATAAAACATCAAACCAAGAATTATACAAACAAGGCAATATTGCATTCCACCCTTGGCACTCCTTTCAGGAACGATTCATCTAGTCTTGGCATCTGCCATCATTTAGGGCAGGATGCAACCAATATCACACAATAGGGGGTTAGCCCGTGCACAGCAATGCAGCCAGGCCCAGCAGTAACATCATGCCACAATAGGGCCCATTACAGGAAGACATTACATCATCCAAATAAAACAGAAATACATTAACATATTGCAAAGCGAGCAGACCAAGCCACAGCCACAAGCAAAATAAACAGAAAATTTCATGAAAGTTGTACATGTGGTTCCTGAGATGTTCATTAAGAGAGACAATTAAACAGACAAACAGACACACATGCTAATCACAATATTCCACTACTCTATACAGGACCAGAGTAAACTGTGCAATCCGTCCCATTCTGAAAAACACTGTTAATTGCAAACTTTCTTAAAGCACTTCACAAAATAATTGCCTTTGTAAGTACATCTACACATAGACTATTTACTTTTTTTCTGGTCAACACATTCAAGACAATATCGGACAAGTCAGAAATTTAATTTCTCCATAATGAAGGCTTACAGCAGTACCAGACACGTAGCCTTATTCTTGCAATGGTCAGCAATCTACAAACCCGAGACTTTGGTGATTTGTTGCATTCATCAAGGAACTGGTCCAATGTGATTGCCTCACTGTCCCGTTCACTGTCGGAGTTCTTTGGTTTGTTAGCCGAGCTGTGAACCACGACCACAGTGCTGTTGCCATGGTGCTGCTTTCCAGGCAACAATCCACCAGGAAAGACATTGCCTTCAGCACCTATGTCAAAAAAGATGCAACGACTAGAATATCACGAGACACTTCTGACAATTTCATACCTATAACAAAACATTTTGCTCACACAAACAAGCATTAAAATAGCTATGCAGAGAAATCACTGAACCTGACATTTATTATAAGACAATAAAACCACCAGAAACTGCAAGAATGTGTGAAAATAGACAGAAACAACAGTACTGATGAGCTCCTTATGAGTACATGTTTACATGCATGATACAGTCAACTGCTGTTCTTGCCTAAACAGCTAGCATATGCTCTTAACAGAGTGCCTATACAGGATGGAAAGATAATTTGGTATTAACAAACTGTCAACTTGTACTGTAGTAACAATAACAGTACAGTGTGCAACATGACCTATATGACAGCAGAAGTGACACTGTTCTGTAAAAAAAATTGAAAAAGAACAATGTCAACCTGTCTGTGATCCTTCCTCGTGATTTCTACCAGCAAATAAGTCACTGCCTGTTGACGGCAAGTTTTCTGATGACTTTGCTGACAAAAACAGAATTAATAGCACTAAGTGAAATAGCACTACCACAATATCGACAAACATTTATGGCCATTACACAGGTCAATCTGTGCTAGTTGGTACCCTAGTTAAGAACTAAAGGACTTTGGTGAAGTGGTTTTTGCCCACATGGAGACAGTCTTGCTTACATTGAAGTAAAAAACTTAAAAGAGTTTTTGCCATTATTCAAAATTTGTAAGTTGCTATCACAAAATAGCAATACTGGTAAAGATGTGAAACCTAAGCAGTCAATTCAACATGCATACCTATGCTGGCATCACACTCTGTAACCCTGTGGCCTTGACCTTTGGTCTTTTGATCTTGGGGTCGATGTGTGACAAAGTGCTGTCATAGATTATATTTGTACTAAGTTTGGTGTTAATAGCTCACGTAGTTTTTCATTTACAGCGTTGACATACATGCACACAAAGTCACAGATGCCACTGTTGACTGTTCATCCAGATAATGGCAGTATGGGTAATAATATGAAACTTTGCAAGTAATATAAAAAAACAAAGTACGTTGCAGCCAAAGTAATAGTTGGGCTTCTGTACATATAATTCACAACAGGAGCACCATTTTCATTGCAAATAGCAGTTTGGCACAGTGGCAGCATCACTCATCACATGAACAAAGTTACTCCAAGCTGAGCCTGGTTTGTATTTGGATGGGTGACCGTTTTGGGCAGGTATATGCATACCACCTCAGTATGTAACCGAGCCAACAAAGTCACTCAGCCTTGCATCCGTGCAGGACTGGTAAATAAAGTACCAGCTAATTGGCTGCAAAGGCAGGAATGTCACCTCTGCCAGATGACAGGTAACACTCCTGTGATCCCACATGGCATAAAAGTTCCCATAGCAATGAGAATAGTTGCAAACTGCTATACCCAGTTACTTTACTTTACTCTGACTGAATGAAAACAGCCGCACATCTTACCAAGAGAGGAAGATCTCACAGAAGAGTTTTCACCACTGTCAGTAGTGAACGATGCTTCACCAGCAGCTACTGTACCAGGCTTCTGTACACACAAGTACGCAATAAATTAGCAATAACAATCTATCCTTCCTTAATTCAAATCACTGTGTTTCTGTCACGAGTGCAAAAAAGTGGTAAAAAAACTGCTACATGCGTGAATTAAAAGGAACTGTAAAGCCAGAATAAAGACGGATGTGTCTACAGCAGTGTCAAAACACACGTACTGATCCCAGCAGCATCTTGCCCTCAGCCTTTCATGACCCACCACAAAACTCCTGATGAAAGGACCAAAATATTTATCCTATAACCTAATGATTGTATGACTATCTCCTTTTATTACTGTCACTAATTTTTTATACTGGTGCAATGAGCTGCGTCTGTCAACTTTATAACAAAGACTATATGATGATGATAATGATGATAATGATGGATGCCTGCTTTACAAAAAAAAATTCAAAAAGAAACATAATGGTAACAACAGTGTTCAATCTGTACAGTCTTTGTATGATTAATACTGGCCATCAGTGAAAATTTTTCTATGATTCACTTATACAATTTTTATTTCTTAGCATAATGAAAACAGATAACCAACATTAACTGCATAACAATAAGAGATATCAGCAATGCAACAGATAATATACATAACGACGAACAACATACACAGATAGAAGTGAATGTGACTTACGTTTATTATTTGTCGAGATTTCTTAACAAAATTAGATGTGAAACCACTGCTTCTACAACATGAACAATCACCAATAATACCCACAATAGTTTTGCTCATCACTGTTCAAATATGTTTGTGTAAAACTAGTGGATGAATAATGATGACAGCAGCTAAACAAAAAAAAACAAAAAATCAAACTAGAATACCTAGCGGTATATGGTCGTCTCTATGGGTAACTACTATGGATGTGCATTCCGCGTATTGGCAGTTTTCCGTCAGCTCTTAACACATGGTCAAAAGTTTGACCCTGAATCCTTATAGAAGCCTATTTTATTTGAAACTTTGCACCCATATTTGGTCAACAAATATCAATTTTAGACCCCTCCTTACATTGGACTTTTTGTTCCGTCTTGGTCTGAACTTTCACCCTATGGGTGAATTGCGGGCGGAGGGGGGTCGATTGGGCCTCCAACATTCTTTTGTCAAGGACAGAAACATGACTACTTAAATCACGCCTTGCAGTATGCGAGAGGCGCGACTAAAAATACCTGTTTCTCATTGAATCATCATCTCTTCCATATTCATGCATCTGCTGTTCAAGCTGTTCTTTCTGTTTCTGAACTTCTGCCAGTCTGTCCCTAAAAAATTGAAAACAAACAAATATTTAAAACTTAATACTTAAAAGCAGCTACATCGCAAAGCTATTCTAGACCTAAGGAGCCAAGACCCATATTTGGGCTAAAACATGCACAGCAATCTGTAAAAAATGGCCCTATTTTTGTTTCAATGGACCATGTTCAACATTTCTAGCCTGGCCGACCCATCTTGGAAATGCACACAGAGTTCTGTGTTACAATAACTGTTCAATTTTGTGCCCCATTTTACATAAATTGTGGAATATACCTGTTTGACATAAAGAAAATCCTTAAAATTTTCATCAAAATGTGTAGGACTAGATTCCCACTGCTGACTTCCAGCACAGGGTTTCATATATCAGTGTACCGCAGTACCCATAGCTCTAAAACACACCATGTTTGGAGTCAGCAACATCCGACTATGACATAAGGACAGAGGGTAGAGATATCATACGATGAAAATATTGTAGTCAATGACTAAAATTTACTAATATATTTTTAACCGATTAATTGTCACAGAGAAATTAGTCGAGTAAGCACAAATTAATTAATCGATGACAGCCCTACTTAAATCCAAAACAGAATGGCATGATTTTGTGGTCCACAATGTAATATACATACATCCACTACATAGCTTAAAATGCTACATAAAATAATGCTTTTAACATCTTTACTTGTAAATTTGCCTCACAAAGCAATAGACAAATGTTGTGACAGTTACGTGTAGAGCTTGTGTTTTTCAGTGTGCTGATCCTTAACACCGAGCAGCTGTGCCAACAGTTCCTGATTCTGTGACATCGCCACCTGTAAATTACTCATCAGAATGCGGTAATCGTCCTCCAACTTTGCGTTGTTCTCCGACAACGACTATATACAAATATACAAACAACATCAGCATCATTTCTTGACAAGTAAAACACTTACATCATGTTTACCACTTCACACTTCAGAAATGTTCATTATTTTACACCATATCAGCTCATAATACAATGAAAAACTATTCTGCTGAGTCAAGTCTGACTTGGACTTTGACACTGATTGATGGGGAACAGTGCAAATGACCTTGAAATAAACCCATGGTCATCACAACTGGTGCTATTAGATATGCCACATATCACTTCCTGTTAGTGGCCTATTGTTACATGTTTTTTTTCTATCTAGCACCGTTTAGGAGATAATACCACTTTGAAGTGTATGCTACTGCCTGTGACCTTGATAACTCCTTCACTTCTGACAATGAAGCTTGAATTACAAGCCACGTGCACTTTCTACTTTGTGTATAAACACACCATACTTCAAATGTGCTATATTTATGATTTATAGGTATTACATAAGTTTCAAAAAGCAAAAGTGACCTTCAAACCCACTCAAGGTCATTGGCTATCGTGCCATTCAATATGCCATATATGATTTCCTATCAGTCTTCCATTGAAACTATTATGTCTCTCTTGCACCATTTCCGAGATATTATCGCATTATTTCCAACAAGAAGCTCTGATATTGCATACACCTACCATCACTAATTCCATGTATGTGCCCCAAAGTTATACAATGTCAATGTCTCGCCTCACATTCTAGCCTTGTGTTTGGCCAGTGTGTGCATTATAAATTTATGTATGTATGTATATACAGGGTGCGCCAATACAAAACAATCCCTTAGATAAAAATCATTATTTCCGTTACTGTAATAGGTTTTTTCACCAAATTTATAATTTTCACAAAAGAGGATTCAGGCCACATATGCAGCAAATTTCGTTACGATATTTGCTATGGTTTAGAAATTACAACCATTTGAACTTAAAAGTACAATTTTCTAAGTGAACAAATAACTACACAGCGATTCTGATGTAACAACAACAGCAAATGCCCCATTTGATATGCAAATGGATTATCATGTGTAGGATGCCATGCTCGAACACTATCAGACACATGCCAAAGCTGATCAACATCATGCTAAGCTGAATTACCGTTTTTTCAACTATATGGAATGATTTGCTCACGAGTTTATTAATAAGGCAATTGTATCATTTTTTGCAACAGATTTCGATCGTGGGTTGCTGCAACTGGTGGGCAACGACATTGTGAACACTTTGTTTAAATATAGTGTGAGCTATAGGCTCCTGATATTCATCATTAAAACATTTGAGCTGTTGATGAAAAGCTCTGCAAAATCTGATTCATTATCATGAATATTCAATGTGCAATTGTATGTTCACTCGAAAAAGTGAACTTTAAAATTTAAACTGCTGTATCTGTTGAACCATATAAGTTATTTCAATAAAATTTGCACGATATGTTGCCTGAATACTCACATACAAAGTCTGAAAGTTAGGTTCAAAGCAGTACTCCCATGGCTGAAATACAGAATTTTTTCTAGGGGATTGTTTTTTATTGGCTCACCCTGTATATATGTAATCTCATAAATAAATACATCACATGTGCAACTACACAAACAAAATACAGACCGAGCATCTGGCCAGTAGCCTTGAAAGCTCCATCTCCATGCAGCGTATCTCACCATCACGGTCATGAAGTTGAGTCTCTAACTGTTCTTTTGTTGACTTACATTCATGCAAGCGGGACTTAGCAACACGAATGTCCGCTTGCAGATCACGATATTCAGTAGCAAGTTTGTCATTTGCATTAACTAACTGCAGGTTTTGTTCTCGGATCTGGATGTAATCTGCCTTCAACGATGCATAATACTGATTTTCATTTGCTTTGTCACGTTCCAATGCTGCTCGCACCTACACATTAACATACATAACTGTTAAACGTGCGCTACTTTAAGCTCCATTGATCAGATATAAATAATCATTCTGTATATAACGATAAAGGCTTAAGTAAAGTAAAGAAAAGGTAGACTAAGCATTATGCTTTATCATATGAATCATCTCTAAAGTGCACGGGACATCAGCTAACCTTGGCTTACAAAATACCAGTAGTACAGCACGAGCAAAAACCGCTGCATACTAAAATAAACGAAACATGGTCTAGTCATTTTGTACGTCTAGTCAGAAAAAGACTAAATCAAGTCCACATATCTCAGAGCAAGTAAAGTAATTAAGTAAACTTAGATATATGTAACATTTTACTACGATTCACCTTTAAAGCGCGAAGGTATGGAACGTGTTAATAAGGGATCAAAGTTTTACCTGCCACCCACAATTATCCACAAATGGACCACACCTGCCTGTACTCCCACGCAGCACAGCATCATCACCCTTTTGGCTGGTACTCATTTCCCATCCTGCTGAGGATAGGAGGCTGAGTTGGCCTGGGTAACTGGTTATGATACCAAGGTGGTCACCCATCGCACTACTAACTGGGCATGGGCAGAGTAACTTTCTTGACTGAGACCAATGTGCCGGCAATATGCCACACCGCCACCCAGAGTCAATCACTTCCGTTTATGATTTTACACTACTTGTTCAAAGTCAAACTTACTGAAGGTGGATCAAACCTATAACGAAATTAACCTTCATGGAAAAATATAGTATAAGAAAAACTAACGATTACAATAAAACAGGACTGTCCAAAACAAAAAAATTAAGTACTTAGTATTATAACACATATCTGGATCTGGTTGGTCACACAGCACACTGGTAGAATGTCGGTCTCTGGCCGGCAAACTTTCCCTGTGCTGCGCTCGACCTGCAGCTGATGGGTGACCACTACTGTGGGTAAATCATCCGCTACATGTTAACCAACCAGGCCAACTCAGCCTTTCATCCTTTCAGGGTCGATAAAGCAGGAATTGGATGAGTGCTACCATGTGGCGCCATTTGGAAAATGCTACGGAGGTAACCGCAGGCCTGGCAGAAAGTAATCGCAGCCTACCGCCAGGCGGATGGCTTGAAGTCACCTGCGGGCTGACTGCCTGTGCACCGGGATCAGCTCTAGGCCCAATGTTTAGTAATGAGTATGGGAAAACTTTACCTTTATGGTACCTTTTATCTGGATACATATATACAATGTACATGTGACATATTACATTAAAATAAATATTGTGCACATTAATAATGTAGCTAACCTGAGCAACTGTCTCCATCTCACGACTAAGAGTTGAGTTTTGTTCCATCAGTTCTTTGACTTTCATTTTTGCATGTTTGCAGTCGGCCTTCAAGCGACCGTGTTCAGTCAGCAATGTTTCATGTTCGCACGTCAGGCGATCATGTAATCGCTGAAGTTCATTGTGGTCCTGCTCAATGGTATCCAACTGACTCTTCACATCAACCAGCTCCGCATTATCAGCATGCCGCCGGGCCTCGTAGCGAGACAGTTCCATCTGCAGCGACTCATTCTGTGAAACGAGTGAGGCATTCTGTGACAGCAAAGCTGCGTTTTCTACCTGCAGAGAGGCGACTCTGGACTGCAGCTCGTTGTACTGCAGCTGTTGTGAAGACATTTGCGACTGAATGGCAAGAAACTGCGACTGACTGTGTTTCAGCTGATCTTGCAGATAGGTGTTCTCCTGTCTCAGACTGTGCTCATTTTCCTGCAGTTTTCCAACCTAGCAAAAGTGCCAAAAAAATTAATAAGTGATTAAACTAACTTTTGTTGTATACTGTACTTCTAGAATATTGAAATTGATGCTGACTAGAAATTTCACTTGTTTCCTTTTAATACAGTACATTTAATAATGGAAAATATATTTGACTTATTTCACACAAAGAAATATCCTAATGTATATCCGAACTGTCTTTTTCACAGTATTACACAACAATATAAATAACAGATCATGTTACAAAAACATACAAAGTGGTGAAAAAAACTGAAAAAACAGCTGTTCATCATTTTAGGATACTAAAATGGTTATCTACGATTTTGATGCTGAATATGATTGTTACAGTTACAGTTACAGTCATTTGATGATAAGGATTGCTCAGTTTCTTGTTAGTTAAGCTGCTTTTTTTGTTATTTATTGTATGATTGTTTGTTTTTTTTCTTTCTTCTACCAGAAATGGTGAAATAAAGTTGTATATATAAACTTTTACTACTTTTCACCTACCGTACTTCTTGCCATCAGATAAATCATCATCATGAGAGTCATGTAGCTGGTGAAGGCTGTCATGTTGTACCACAACGGTGATAAATGGAGCAACAATAAGTGAATTCTAATAATCTCTTTAACTAATCTAGATGAACGTGTATGCACCGACAGCATTCCCCTTTGTAGTGACATCAATCAACATCTACGGCCAGCAGTTACAATCGACTTCTAACACCACTGCTGCTGAAAAAGCTAACAGCTGAATAAAAATGTAGCCTAATAAAACACACACAATCAACGAAAGGTTCTACTAAGGCAAAAATGGTTTAACAATATTCATTAATCATCAAACCTGTTGTTCAGCTTGCGTCAGCTGATCTCGGAGATGTTTCGTGTCTTCACCGGCAGAACCAGCTCCATGACTATACCGCTGAGTGACATACAGCATCCTGGCAGCAAGCGGATACACGACGTTAGCAGCTACTACTTCAAACAACATTCCTAACTCCACCTCAACATGAATACAACAACACTACAGTAGCAGCTCATCGTCACTGCTGTTATCATTTCCGGTTCGCATCACTGGTGGGCGGCACCAACCGTACTAACATTGGCACTAAACTAAATGCCACTCTACTTTAAGTGGCAATTAAATCTCCACTTATGACCCCGTCCATACCAGTGACATGATGAAGCAATGTGGTTAGCACCAGGCAATTTCAGCTACACTTTTGCCATTTTGTTTGTAGGGAACTGAAAAAACGTGCACATGTAGCATGAAGTTCACTTGGTAAAACAAAATATTGAAACAAAAAAAACATCACAGACTACCATCTTTTTGCTTGTTTAATCCACCCATCAATGGCATCAGAAGTTACTAGACCATGTTTCGTTTATTTTAGTATGCAGCAGTCTTTGTTTACTCACACGGCCTGTTTACATGATATGCGTATATAGGGATAAACATTGTGCTTGAATTGTCAAAGTGAGAAGAAATGATCAGTGCTATGCACTGTAATTTAACATATTTAGAAACAAACTGATGTCATTTGCTGTCTAACAGTTATCCAAGTAACAAAGACTGGCGGTGACTTTACTATAACTAGGCCTACCTCATTCAAATCATAACACATGTATCACACATAAAGCATAAATGCTGACTTGTCTCTAGGTGTCGTACTTTTGACACATTCCAACTCTCCGGTGAGCTGCTTGTTCTCTTTTTCACTGCCTTCTAGCCTGTAAAAACATTCCACACATTCACAATAATCTGTCCTTAGCAACAATGCTCAGCTTCTGTCTTAAGTACACTGGATCACAGAGAGAAAATGTACAGGTGGACACATCCAAGTCTAGAATAATTTTCACAAATTAACTGATGAAAATAAAAGTAGCCTGTCTTTCACATAATGGAATATACATGAAGATCATGTGTAAAAGACAAAACAATATATGGACAACAAAAACATGTTATCAAACAGCAATATATTATTCTCACAAAATACTATAAAAGCAGCAATGGGCATCAACAATTATCACAAAATTAAAGAAAAAATGTCACATCTGTAGCCAGCAGAAATTCACTAGTGTCTAAAGAACAGGTTTCTGCTAATTAAAGTGAGTCTGAAACACGAAGCATTATAAACATCAAACACAAACCTCTGTTGAAGCAGCTCGACTTGCTCCTGTAGTCCATCAACTCGCTTCTGGAAAGTATCTTGCATCTTACTCTCTAGTTCTTTATATTCTCTGATCCATAAAACATCATGATGTAAAAAACATACCCATTGCTGCCGCCACTGCTGCAGCTGCTAATACTATTACCATTATTTTTCATTTGTTTCATTCCATTACCACAACTTCGACCGAATCCCTGGGATCTGTAGAGCATTATTTCTACAGGCCAGAGACCATTCCTATGGCCCAGAGCACTGAAAGAAAAATAAACTCACATATCTATCAAAAACAAAGTGATTACTTCACATAACCCACAATTTTGCAACATAAAATCAACAAAAGAGCTGATGCAATCAAATACAACTTATTAACAAATGATAAAGCAAGCCACATACGGCTGTATCAGTAGACAGACCGAATTTCGATTTAGTTTGTTTTTTGGCACCAAAAATGACGATTTATAGTGGTTTTGGCCAGTTTCGTTTTTTTCAGTTTCGTTTCCTTTTCGTTGTTGGCCAAAAACATGCTATTTTCGGCCATAAACAGGCTGTCAAACATTCCTGAAGTAGCGGACATATAAATTGACAATGGATGCTAAATGCTAAAGAGTCTTCTGATCACCCATTGCCTTTCAAATGCAACTTGAGCCTCTTCCGCAGCAGCTCAAGCTCCAACCTGATTTGAAATGCATTTACGGCCTGTGACTTTGAAAAAAAAGTGGCATGTAGCATGCAAATAAACAAGAGCAACGACTGTTAGTCAGTTTATACTGGTTTCCAGGCAGTTGTGTTAACTGCAAGTGAATCTAGATAGTCCACGTCCTACATCAGAGTCATTTATGAAATATAGCCTATAGTGTAAACTTGACTAAGCTACATCGTGCCACTGAGCATTGTATTAGTCTATTTCTAGTTCGTTTTTGTTTCAGTTTTGGACCGAAAATTAAGTATCATTTTCGGCACCAGTTTTGTTTTCGACTGAAAACATAAAATCTATTTTCGGTCGGTCTCTACTGCTTAGTACAACTTGTAAAACAATGTGCGCTTACTCGTCACTCTGAGCTATTCCAGCAGCAGCAGACTTCGCCATCTTAACCTCCATCTCTCTGTTTATTCGCTCCACCTCATCGGTCAACTGCTGTGTCCGGATCTTTTCATTTACCAGATCCTGTAAAAAAATAGTGCTTTTCACCACTGTTATTATTACTGTTAGCCTATGTTTAGCTGACCCTTCTTCTCAAGTTAAGTGTGTAAGGCAGGCACATATGGTATCTTATCTGTTGCAATACAATAAACAAGCATGAAAAAAACATAGAATCACCAACATGCTAAAGATTTATCGACCAATTTCTTGACACTGATTAACCAAACTAAAATACTTTAGTCGTTTGACATCCGTAGTATATATGCACATTCATATAACAAAAAATAATAATGCTACTTTTTAGTACTATGGCATAATTTATGGGATAACTAACTATCACAAATGAAATTAAATGGCACCCAACACAGTGCATACGTCTACCATGTCTACATTTTCCCACACTGTATTGTAACTGGATTCCCAACTTCACTTTCACTTTTCATGTTGACTACTAATGGATCATCAACACGGCGCACCAATAAAAAGCAACCTCTTAGGAAAAATTCATTATCTCCGTAACTGGCTGGAATCCATATTATGTCAGCTGAAATACGGAATTTTTCTATGGGACTGCTTTATTGGCACACATTGTACACGTACAATATACAATATATTCAAAATTTAATGAACTCTCCTCTAGCCCATGATCTACCTAGTCATCAAAATCACGAAAATCTGCCTACCGGGTATAACTTTTTCTTACTAATCCTGCTAATAGACAGACAAATGGCACTGAAAACAGTACCACTGCCAAAAGTGACATTTAAAACATCACTGTC
>Ga0209782_1000402_pt1 | contig 18318 bp, 15 predicted proteins | sample WorMetmaBAHAMAS1_FD_187390 | JGI IMG/M metagenome (GOLD analysis project Ga0209782, IMG submission 187390) | Marine gutless worms symbiont microbial communities from Max Planck institute for Marine Microbiology, Germany - Inanidrilus... | ecosystem: Host-associated > Annelida > Digestive system...
GACTTTATTGTATATATCTTAGTACAGAAGCCATACTTAAATGCACGCTTCAGAAATGCATTAATCTGACCCTCCAGTTCAGCTGACAAAAAACCACCCCAAGCACAGATAGCAGTTGTTAGAATGGCATAATCTAGGTGCATTTCCTGCTTCTGTCCATTTGAGTCATTGACTCAGATTGCATCGGTGTGTGTATTGGAATCTGATTGAAGGTGGGTATTGCTTAGATCAGAAATGTGTGAAGTGCATAGCATTGCAATTTAGAAGTTGGTAGTCAGTTCACTAATCTACCAGTAACTTGGAGGTAACTTGGACGTGAGCACGAACATTGAACATTTTAACTGTTTATTTTTTGGACCTGGGTATTTATTGAAATGAGAGAAGCTGAAGACACCTTTGTGTATGTGTTTGTTGGTGTGTGTACGTACAACATTAAGGAATATCTCAAGCTGAGAACGGCCCACGTAAACTCTCTGAAAGCTGCTGGTGACTCTCCTTATCCGCACAAGTTTGTTGTGACAACGTCACTGACCGAATTCATTGAAAAATACGAAGATGTTAATGACGGAGAGCAACACCCAGATGTCGTCTCTGTTGCTGGTAATGTACTATTTATTTTAGCTTTGTTTTTGCAAGGTTTATTTTTGGCATTTGTTGTGGACATTTTAGTGCTTCAGTGCTGAAAGTCATCTTCAGTTCTTTATCACTGTTGGTTATTCTGCACCGGGAATCTGCCACTCAAAAAACCCATACCACTTTTTCAAACATTCTTTTCTGGAACATATTATGTGGACAAAAATATTATATATCTGGAGGAACCCAGTTAATCCAGTTTTATCTGGAAACAGCAGTTGAAATGGAAATGGGTGGCATTGCAGTAAGCTTAAGTTCAACAATACTGCTGCAGCAGCTGCAGTACCTGGTTGTATTTCCTTCATTACAACAACGACACATTACAGATCACAGCAGTTTCATCTCAGTGTAACAACGGCAACATTTCTGAGGCTTAGCCACCTATGTCCGCAGAGTTCTAAAGTAAAAAAATGTATACTGAATTAAACCAACTAACGTGCAGTTAGCTGACTAGTTGCTGCACCACCTCCATTTCAACCTTGACAGATAAGTTGCGCAGTTATTTTGCAGGCAAGATGCCTTTTAGCTGTGTTAAATCACAGAGTTTGTCTTGTCTAGTAATTATGATCAGTGCCAATGTGCTGCAGTGAAATTTGTGCTGATTCGACAGGACGTGTGCATGCAAAACGCGAAGCAGGTGCCAAGTTAATATTCTATGATCTGCGTGGAGAAGGCAAGAAGATTCAAGTCATGGCCAACGCTAAGTATGACACACTTACAGCCGCTGTCTTATTGTTATTGGCATTGGAGTATGTATTATCTTGTAATCTCTAATGCTGTGTTTTCTTACTTGGAATGCTGATGTTGGCAAAAGAAGTAAAAATTATCTATATACCACATTAAAGTTCTGTAGCAGTAATGATACAGTCAGTGATTAGGACATGATCAAGTGCTAAACAGCTGCAGATCTGTCTTTTTATTGTGCTGTGTACTTTAAGTAATACATCGTGTCTACAAAAAGTTTACATGTTTGGCATGCTATAACTCTGACATACATGAATGGATTTCGATAATTTTTTGCAGAAATGTTACTGAGAAAGTAAGCATTTAAAACATAATTTTATTTTCTTATCTCACATAATTAATGCTTCTTCATTACCTGGTGAAATGCCCAAATGCAAAAATTACATCTTTTCTCTCATACTGTATTAAGGCATTGGCAGACTTTAACCGTCACGGGCTTAATTTATTCAATTTTGTTATTTACAACTCGTAATAAAGATGCTGTATGGGTCCCTAAATTTTGGTATTCGGTGGAGTTTAGCTTGGACTGTTGTGGGGCTGTAGCATAGGAGAATGGAAGTTTAAGAGTATTTTTACTGCAGCAGTTAGAGCTGGATTGTGCTGCATGCACTGTCTTGCTGAATGACAAAATTCTCATCGACAATACAAGTAGTAGCATCTAACGTTTGCTGAGATAGTAAGACACGCCATCAGTAGGCCAACTGTCTGTTGATTTTTACTCCAGGCTTGATGAAAAACAAGTCTCAGTTTTAACGCAGTGGTTGATACCGTAACTGACTCAGTAAATGCTGAGATTGTGGGTAGCATGCTGCGCTCCCTTCCTGTAGTTCCTGTTTGTTGCATTATGACAATGAAGAGTCGTTTAATTGTAGACATGTGGTATTGGTAATTTGTTTTGATGTTTACTGACAAAACAGCATGTCACATTTAAGTGAAAAGAAAGGTGCAATTTCTGTGTTTCCTGTTTTGCCATTAAATAGAGAAGCACTAATTAGGTGACGTGGGAAAATGAAGCATCGTTTGATTGCTTGCTTACTCTTTAGCAGTTCTGCCAAAAATCATCGACATCCATTTGTGTATGCCAAAGTTATAGTGAGCTAAACTTGTGAATTTTTTTGAGACACAGTGTATTTTGCAGACATATATTGAGCAGATAACACAACTTTATAAACTTAGATGTGTTGTGTTATGCTCTGTTGACGTGCATAGTGGAAAAAATGTCCATAACCCTTTTTAGGGTCCCAGCAGGTGCACTTGTAAAGCATGATTTTGTTGCTGCACTGGATTAATTTTTTAATGACACAAGCATTGATTAATGTACCGTAGTTCTTAAATTGAAGTAGCCTGATGCTCGGTCTACAATTCATTGCATTAACCATTAGGCAGCTGCGCCTGTATTTCATTTTATATGTATGTAACTGTGTGCTTTGTTGAATTGTCACAGTCAGCTGTCCATGCGGGAAATTTCTCTTCTGTTGTTGTGGCAGATTCTATTCATCTGAAGAAGACTTCCTGAATGCGTCCGAGAAGATGAAGCGAGGAGACATAATTGGCTGCACTGGCCATCCAGGTATGTGGGTCCTGGGGATTGGTGCGACCATCCACCTCAGATATATAAGCTGGTGGCCAACGAGGTGCCTGGGATCTGGCATGCGAACAGAGGTGGAGGTGGCCGTTGGTTCAGTTATGCTGACTTCATGGCTGTACAGTTGCAGTATGTTTCACAGTAAGATAATGGTTGTACAGTGTAACAGAACTGGGTTTAGTTTTACCGAATCCGTTATGCATTTCGTGCAGTCAGTGATCCAGCACTGTTCGTAGGTCATTGGAAACGGTGCTTTACCACATGGCCGGTACTCAATTCCTTTTTTACTGAGCATAGGAAGAGGCTGAGTTGGACTGGATGGCTCATTACATAGCAAGGTGGTTTGGCCGCTGAGAGATGGTTACCTCACCGATATCTGAGTTAGTACTGGTCATCTGACCCAGTATGTACTTTATCCAGTGTAAAGTGATATTTGGTGATGTGGCCAATGCTGTTACCACTAGGCCGAATTGTCACGCACAGTCATACCGGTAGGATGAGCACATGTTAGTACTATACTGCTAGTACTGCTATTACTGCGTGCACTTTGACAAGAACTGCTGTAAGAAGGATCTTTTTTTGTGTTTTGATTTTGTAGGAAAGACGAGGAAAGGAGAGCTGAGTATCATGCCTAGTCAGATGGTGCTGCTGTCACCATGCCTGCATCAGCTGCCCAAGTTGCATTATGGCCTCAAAGACAAGGTACAATTATCATCATCATTATTACAACATTCATAGTGCGCCTGTTACAAACTGCTAGTAAGAACGTAGGTGCATCACAGAATAGGCTTAAAATAGCATACTAAAACATATAAAATCTTAGGGGAAAATGAGTGAATATAAAAATGTCGACCAGTCACTGTAGAGTCTGAGATGAGAAATTTGTGCGAGTGATTAACAGAACAGCATCATCACAACTTCACATAATGTTTGCTGTATATATTTTTGTTAGTACTGATGTTGATAAGCATTGATTTATCAGATCAGCAACAAGAGTTATGGATGTAGTGACTGCGGGGACAGTGTGCGAATTGTTTTGCTGCACAGAGGTTCTAGTTAGTTTATTTCACTAAACTTAACTGCAACTGCTGTCTACTTGCTGAATTTTGTGATGTGAATTTTTAATTGATGGCAGGAGACACGGTTTCGGCAGCGGTATCTGGACTTGATAATGAATGACAATGTTCGTTGTAACTTCATCACTAGGGCACGCATCATCTCATATGTTCGGAGGTTCTTTGATGAGCAGGGATTCCTAGAGGTCAGCGGTGAAGGCTTGTGCGTTTGTATTACAGCACAGTGGTATCATGTTGTAGCATTGATGACTTACTTTATTTGTACATCATGCATTTCGGTTTGTCGTTCATTTTGAATTCAAAAATTACTAGAATATTTTTTAATGCTGTGACTTCAGTGTTTGGGTTTCGGTGTTTGACAGCCAGTGCACGAATGCATGAGTTAGTAGATAAGAAAAGGCGAAACACGTCCAGTTTGTGACTGTAGTGTTTCCTAGGTGCAGTCAGTGCTTGACAGTGTTGGTTGGGTGTCAGGAGCGCATCCAGCCCATTAGAACTTGCTCTAACTCTGCTCAAAGGTTATTTTTTCCTGAACTGAATTCAGACTGGGATAATTCTGACAAAGAAGGCTAACCATCCCGTACCATTAGTGATAAGAAGGCTGGTTAAACAAGAATTGCAAATAGTAATAAAGATGAAAAGTCCTTTGTGAGCGACATGGTCCTGATCTTTGTTTCTGTAGCCATTAACCAACACCGGTTAGTGTTGTGAGATTATGGATACAGTGTGATGTGCCCGTTCATGCCCCAGCTTTTGGCATTGACAGAGGCATAATGGTGTGAACAGCTTGCCTGAGGTTGTTACCTGACAGAGCAGTGGCAAGAATTGAACTCGCAACCACTAGTTACTAGTCCAGCGCTCTAATCACTACACTGCTGAACCATTAACTCCATTTGTTGTAGGCCTTTTAAATGAACTTTCTTAAAGGCACCTGTAACATGTACACCAGTGCATACGAGAACGTTTTAAGTTCGTTAACAAATTGGCCACGACTGATGTCATTGGTATGCTGTGATATCTCCTTCATATCTTCAACTTTAGTGATTTTGTACGATGGCATTGCATGACAGTGGTGAGTTGCCCTGTGAAGGTGGAAACGCCAATGATGAATATGATTCCTGGCGGAGCGGCCGCGAAACCTTTCGTTACTCATCACAACGAGCTCAACATGGATCTGTACATGCGAGTTGCACCTGAGCTTTTCCTTAAGGTACTGCTTCGAACATTGGTCGTTGGATATTGTAGATTTTGTGCTCTGCAGTGCTCTTTTGTCCTTGTGATTTGTGGATCGATGAATGTAGTAACTGTAGAATTGATGTTAGTCATCATCCACTGGTTATAACGGGTCCCAGTTGTCCAGAAATTCCTGAAATTTCAAAATTTTCCTGAATTCGTAGTCATTTGGTAAGAATGTCCTGATATTGGCCTTTGTTTTGTTATCGCGTGTGGCCATTTGCTGTTGTAGTTGCGGCATTGCTTTATCTGGACTTGGTTGTAAACTTTATATCTGAATTCGGCTATTAGCACTGTTTTGCTTACTTACATACACTTTTGCATTAGTACACTTGCATCATTTTCATTTCTATTCAATGACTGACAAAATGTCCTGAAGTTAACTACAGACTTGGTCCTGAAATTTCACTAGTTACTCCGGGACTCTTGATAGAAGAATGTTGATGTTCTGAAGGACCATTCACATTGTCACGTGTGGATACGTGCATTTCTACTGTAACCGATCTCACTGAAAGGTTTTTTGCCATTCACACTGTGCATGGATTTGCACATCCATGTGTAGTGTGAATAGTGTCGTTGCTTTCAGTGAATTTGATTACGATTGACACACACACACACACAGACACACACATGGATATACTCATAGCATGGTTGGCCCTGTTATTTCAGTAACGGCTGATACGAAGTCAGTATTTAGACAATCATTTGTCACTTTATTACATGTACTCACTTATGATAATTAGTTTCGAACCAAAGCCATATTTGAAATGTAATTAATGCAAACAAAATTAAATGAGTCTTTGTTAATATAAAACACTAATTCTAAACGGAATTTGTTCAGAACAATGCAGTTCTAAGCTAGATTTACATGGTGCCTTTATGTAGGCAGGTATGGTGTACACATTTATACTTATTTGTGTCTGTGTTGGTTATCAGATGCTGATAGTTGGTGGTATTGATCGTGTGTACGAGATCGGGCGGCAGTTCCGTAATGAAGGCATAGATATGACGCACAACCCAGAGTTCACAACGTGTGAGTTCTACATGGCATATGCCGACTACAATGACCTGATGCAGCTGACTGAAATGTTACTCTGCGGTCAGTCTTGTGTTATTACTTTTTGTACCAGCCATAACCGATTACAACATGATTAAAGAATCGCCACCTAAGTGATGACAGGTTGTTAACTTTCATAGTCCGTACTCTACCCGGTACTAGCGTATTGTCATGAGGCCCCTTTCACATTGGAAATTAATTTCGAAATTTATGTAAATTAGTTCCTTTCACAAGAAAATTTTATTTCGCAATTTAGAACATGTTCTATTTTGCGAAATTTCGCAGAAGAAATTTCACTTACGGAGCGCTGTGATTGGTCAGTCAGCCAGTGTTTACAAACATCGAGTAAAGCGTTGACGATGTTGGCTTTCGAAAGTTTATTTCCAATGTGAAAGTGCTTACTTTCAAAAGAAACATTTTGAAATCGAATTTTGAAATAAATTTCTAATGTGAAAGGGGCCTGATATTTTACTAGAAGATACTTGTATCTGATGCTACACTGTCTACACATGATAGGTTTGGTCAGATGAGCTTGGATAAATGCTTCACATCACTGGATGAGTTTGTTTTATGCAGCGATGACACTTAACTTATTAAGTGCAGCAACAATATGCTTGTGATGAAATATGTAAAGGGGGGCATAATAGCATTTTCTGGTACTAAACTGCGTGGGCACCAGTGCCAAATGCACCCTAGAAACATTGTAGATTTTGGCACTATTCAGATTGGCTGGGAAGAACATCTCCAATATGACATGTTTAGTGTCGAGTGGGACGTTAAACCTTAACTCAGTCAATTATCTTTTAGTACTGGCTCAACCATGTTGTCCTGGATAAAGGCTGATAAACGGGTTGTTGTTTCGGTTGTTAACTTGATGGTGGTGCTGACTTCTGTGGTCGAGTTGGAAATGATCGGAATAATTTAGTGAAAAAGTTGCTGTTGTAAAGCCACATATACTAGTAATAATAATATTAATAATGGCCTAGAAGAAGTGAAGATTCAGCTAAACATTATGTTATGTTGCAAAGGATTGGTAAAGACAATCACAGGCAGCACAAAGATCACATATCATGCCGACGGTCCAGACAGCGAAGCTTGGGAGGCCGATTTCACTCCGCCGTTCAAGAAGCTTGACTTGATGAAGGGCTTGGAGGCGGAGCTTAATGTCAAGTTGCCTGACCCTGCGACACTTGATACACCAGGCTAGTTTGTATTGCTGTACTAGCATTTTGACTTTTGTCTGCTTCTTGTACCTGTACTTTGCTGATGTTCCTTGTTCAGAAACATTACAAATGCAGTCTTAACCTAGTCCACCAGACAGTGGTTATCAGGTGTGTATAGCATAAGTGACAGGTGTGCTAAGTGACAGTAGATCAGTAGGTTTCACACCTGTTTGCACGTGGTGACAAACGTATTTGTCTTTCACAGTCTCTTGGACAGTTGTTAGTTGGTGACTTGTGAACCACTTCCAGCAAGTCTTTGAAGACAGCTACGATGAATCTTTTTTTATCTGTTTGTATGGCCTTCCCAGGACTGATCTGACAAAGTTGAAACACTGAAAGTTAAACTGTCTGAAGGCACCGTTGAGAATAATAAATTAATTGCTGTTAGCAGTATAAATTTTGTTTAATTATTGAAACGTGAGTCTGGCATTTTTGCTTGAACTCTGAGTCAGTCTTTAACAACTTACAAACTGTCTCTGACTAGTGAGCATCTATGAGCACTTGAACTGTGGCCATTGTCGGTGTACCGTCATTATGCAGTCATGGAACAGATATAAAATTTGCATAAATTTAATATTTGACGTCATTTACTATTGAATGGGGAGACTTTGTACCTGTCTTATGATAGGCAACCAGTGTTTCGCGGGTGAGAGAGTTGTGACTTATAGGCTTTTGATAATATGTAGTGCTTTTAGTTCTTTCTGCAGTATAGTTCTACTCAGCTAGAATGTTGTGGTTAAAATTTCAGAGGCAAATGCATTTTTCGATCGGCTAGCAACGGAGCGAGGCGTAGAATGTCCACCTCCGCGTACGACTACTCGCCTGCTGGACAAGGTCTGTTTGACCTATTTGCATATATATGAGGATGGTTTGACCCACAGCTGCTGTATGTGTGATGTCTGTTGAAGTTAATTTCTAATGTGTGTGATTTGTGTTTGCGGGCACTTGCGGAATTTAGAGCCAGTCCCTTTCCTGCCTTGAAAGTGGTGGATTAGACTAAATAAGGAATTAAGGATGAAGTCCTTTGATTCTGGATGATTTTGCTGACGTTAATGCAAGGAATCTTCATGCATTTGACCGGTAGTATCTGTATCATATACTACAATTTCCTGTAGGGCCTGCAGTTCTAACAGAGGTCCACTGACCAGCCACCACTCACACACATCATCCGTACCGATCATCTTAAGTTCTTTGGCCACATTGCACATGCCAATCCGTCTATGGACTGCAGTCGAGCCCTTAGGGCCAGTGTGGCCCTTTGCCAGGGGACTGGAATAAGTGTGACTGTATCACATCTGGCTCCGGACAGTTGAATCTGACCTCGCTCCATTCAGCATTGGTCTGGCAACTGCCTATATTCGAGTGCAGAATCGACAAGCACGGAACTCGCTCGTGTGAATGGCAATGTCCATCACCGATCAAGCCACACAATGATGATGATGATGATGATGATGGTGATAGTGATGTTTTCTTTGGTGCTTTTAACGCTGATGGTTGAACAACAGCTACAGTACGCAACCTGTTCCAGTTATTCTGAAAGATTCTGTTTTGAGGGATCTGGAATAATTATAGGAAAGAAATCTAATCACAGTCTCAGTGTGTCTGCATGCGTGTGTGAAACATATAAGAGTAGCAGTGAATATTGTAACTGTGTAATTGTAGCTGGTTAATCGTTACAGAATGATGCAGTGTTATAAAACTGAATGAATGCAGTTGGTTTTAATCGATGATGCAGCTGGTTGGTCAGTTTCTGGAGGAGAAGTGTATAAGTCCGACGTTCATTATTAATCATCCGCAGATTATGAGTCCTCTCGCCAAGTGGTCAGTTCACTTCTAGCTCCATTGATTCTCTAATCTCTACTGTTTCCCGTACAGTGTCTGGTATTGCTTAATTGTTTCTAGTTTTATTTTTATAAACTGTTGTAAACTCTGACCCTCGTGTACTATTAAAAGGTTATTCTATTAAATTTTAAGTGCAAAGAGGCAGCATCCTGTGTGAAATTCAGATAAAGCTGTTAACCTCATGGTGGTGCTGACTTCTGTGGTCAAGTTGGAAAAGATCGGAATAATTTAATGAAAAAGTTGCTGTTGGAAAGCCACATATACTAGTAATAATAATAATATTAATAATGGCATAGAAGAAAACAGTCAGTGAAGATTCAGCTTTGTCTGTTGAAGGAACGAAGATGCAGTGGTTACTAGTTAATGGCAAGGATTAATAAATGGTGATCATACTAATGGTGACAGATAGTAACAGACTAAGCTCGGGTTGCACCATCCATACTTAACTTAAGTAGTCCTTAAATCGCCATTAAAATGCATGGAGATTTAAGGACTACTTAGTTAGGTATGGATGGTGCAACCCGACCTAATGTAGTATGGGCTAAAGAAAGTTGTCATTAAACAGATGCCAGTCGTTTTCCGCTATTAAAAGGTAACTGACTTGTTTGACATGTAATGATGCAGGCATCGATCAATTGCCGGACTGACAGAGCGGTTTGAACTGTTTGTATGCAAGAAGGAAATCTGTAATGCCTACACAGAGTTGAATGATCCCATGGTTCAGAGAGAAAGATTTGCTCAACAGGCAAACGTATGAATTTTTGTTTCTTTCACTGTGTAATTGCTAGAAACTATTCATGATTTCAGTCTGTCTGGTAACAACCCACTGCCATCCGTGCTGTTTCTTGTCTGACGATCCAGCTTATTGTCTTCTTGAAGTACAGTATTGTCAGACTATGCAACCATTTTTTGCATCACATTTAGACTTTTTGAAAATTTTAACTTAACTACCATTTGGACTAGCTGAATTTTGTCACAAAAATGAAAATATTACACTGCATTTGTTCCAAAAGCAGTTGAGTGATATTGTATTGTGACTGATGTTTACTGACTGCTATTAATTTAACTCCTTAAATGCCAAGTTTGACGATGATAATGAGGGATATTTCTTCTCCTTTGACTTTGATCTTACCGGCCAATTTTCTCTGATCATCACAGGTTCTCCAAAAGCATCTGCATAAGAAAACCTTCAGGAAAATAGCTGCCGCTGCCAACATTGGCAGAGTACTAAAGTTATGTTGGATATATCTGGCAAATGAAGTATAATGCTGAGCGCCAGATGTGTATGACATTGTCCTACAGAGTGATAATGTGACAGTGGTGTTTTGGGCTATAGGCAGCATAAATTTTTGAGATATGACGTTCAGAGCTTTAGTTTTTTGGGAACATTTTGTCAGCTATCAGGAGCTTAGTGTGAACAGATAACTGTGTATTTTGCGGTGGGGAAGGGAAGAGAAGGAGGCTACCCCAAAGATTTCAGTTTTGTGCAAATCCCACAACGGTCCAGGAGGCAGGAGTGGGTTCAAAATCCCCATAGCCTTGCCACTTTGTGGAATAATTACCAGCCTTGTGTGATTGGTTTATAGTTTTTTCATTGTGCATTGGCAGGACAAAGCAGCTGGTGATGATGAAGCAATGTTTGTCGATGAGAATTTCTGTACAGCGCTGGAATATGGACTACCGCCGACTGGTGGCTGGGGTCTCGGTGTCGACAGACTGACAATGTTTCTCACCGACAACAATAATATCAAGGCATCTTTGTCACCTTCCTTTCTCTCTCTCTCTCTCCTTCTCTGTGCCTAAGCAAGTCTAGTTACTTTTTGAAAACTTCTGATGATTAGTAAAAGATAGAAAAAATATTAAATTTAACAAGATAACTTGTCTGTTGATGAGATAGTGTGACATGTGGCGATGCTTAAAATTTGGAGGTTATTACTCAACTCAGCGGTAATCATAGCAAACACTTCTGTTTACAAACTTTACATCTGTGAATGGCCGAATTAGTGTTCTGTATAGATCTAATGCATAGCTTGCACTGTTTCTAAGATTATTTTCTCCAAAGTGCAATACTCCACATTTTCCATACCCCACTCGTCTTCCTGCATAGAATTCTGGATCGGAGGATACAACTTCAGCATGCCTATCGTGTTATGTGCCCTTTTCCACCCTTTTTGTTGCACTATCTAATCACAGTCAACCAGCCTTACATAGCAAAAGATGGACAGCATGCTCGTCAGATAAGTGCAACATGCGCATATGATACGTTGCATGTCACGCTAAAAATGTTGGATGCATTTCCCGTCAAAGGCCAGAACTCTCAGAGCAGCAGTGAAGGTCATAGTAGATGTGTTTTTGACATGCAGGAGGTGCTTCTGTTCCCGGCAATGAAGCCTGATCTTCAGAAGAAGAAAGATGAGACGGACGTGAAGAAGTCCGATGAGCTGCAACAGTAGACACATTGCTAGTTTATTTAATGGAGTTGCCAGTCGGCGTAATAGGAAAGTCCACAATGACATCCAGCTCTGGTGTCTTATTCTCTACAGTCAGTCACATGTTCTGTGTATTGTCTTCACCACATATGTATTTTATGGAACTGGCTTTCTGAGACTTTTATCCAAGTCACCTGCTATATCCTTATGACTTACAGTCAAATTATTATAGGTGAAACGTGAATGGATTCGACAACATGGCGAAATACTGTTTGGATAAACTGCAACTGTATTCTGTTATTTGCGAATGTTTTCGTCTCATACGCTACGTATTGTTGTTTGAAGTCACCAGTGTGACCATGATTATGAACAACTATTAATTATACTTGTTTTATTGTTTTTTTTTCTCATAGTGTCCATAAAGTCTTTGTTTGACTGGCTTTCGGAGTATCTTGACTAAGTACTTGTTGACAATATAACTTCTCTGTTTTTTCAAGTTGCTGTCAATTGACCGTGCTCCCTTTTGGATTGTTTTTCAGATTTTACACGTTATTATGCTGACACTGCACAATTTTCTACAGTATGTCCTGTCAAGATAGGCACATAAGAAAAATTGTTTAAAATATCTAAAACAGCAGAGAATATACATTTCATATTGTAGCTTTATACATACTGACAAGTAAAGTAAACAGTAACAATGAAAACAAACTGTCAAAAGTGCATAATACAAAATACTGGGGAAATGCTGTTCATATTAGTAACATAAGCAGACATAATTATCCCTGAATTGACTAGATTCAAATGTAAATTAAATTGAGGTTGCTAATTGCACAGCAAACAGTACAGCACATTAGAGATATGATTTTCATCTATTTAATATGCAAGTTGCAATGCTTCACAGATGCCTATTTTGCGGCATTAAATTATGTTATGGTGATAGACAGGGTATAAAGTACCTGTAGTGTGTATTGCTGGCTTGTCTTAATTATTGAGCAAGAGCACAGTTAAAATAAGTATAATAACAGTCATTCAGTTGCAGTCCTGATTACCTAATGCAAGTTTCTTTGGGCTCTTGTCTTGTTAGCACCAGCTAAAGAAATGGCTAAATCTGAACCTGACCAAGTATTTATAGCTATATCAAGATGGGAAAATTAAACACCACAATGGACATTTCAGATTTTCTTGCCTAGATGGTATAGAATTTAATGTATAGTCTAATGGTACATAATTTGAAAGTTTTGTAATATGCTACATTAGTATTATTCTTGCACAGAAAATATGCCAAAGCTTTTCAACTTTGCTTTAGTGAATGCCAAATTATTGTGGCAGAAAAAATTGGAGGCTAGCAGCTGAATTTCACATTACACAATCAAAATAATGCATGTTGATCAAGATAAACTGCACATTCACACAGTGCTTGTGGATGAACAATGAAGTGCACTGTTGGAAGTGCATACCAAAACAACCCACTTGTTATTTGTTTTACATGTTCTATGTTATTTCTGCATAGACACCCATTTAATGGCCTTTCCAGGACAGTGTGGGTAAACTGGCACCATATATGTAAATGATTCTGGTAGATGATTTTAATGAAGCATGAAACGATGCAGTGTCACTGACATCAGCTGGACTATACATGTATGTAAATCATCAGATCATTTGCACTTTGCACCAGACAGACAATCATGCCAGTACCTATTTTATAGGCCAGATGCTCTTTCGTATACAAACCAGTGTTAAAACCTTAATGAAGTTGTTATAATTTAACAATGATAACTGATCTATGTTATTTCTGCACCAAGTAACAAAAAAATGGCAGTAGTACAAAAAGTAGAAATGTGACAATTTGGGGGAAAAGGCTATTCTTGCAACATGCATTAAAACTGCAAAATCCTGCAGGGAACAAGTGATGGATCACTGGAATGCTTGTTTAATATTATAACATAATGCAAAACATCATTACATACAGATAAAAAGTATAAATATGGTACAAAATCATCAGCCAACACCACTTTCAATACTGCATTAACATCATGGCACCATGATTATGAAAAACCAATATAAAAACCATAAAGAGACAGGGTGATCTGAAAACAGTAAAACATTAAATATGCAAAACGGAATAAATTATGACTAGATATGTTAAATGCACAAATAGCATGGAAAATTAATAAGAAAACATATTTACTGAACTGTAGAATAAATAACATTAGTTATGTGCATGCTGAAGTGCTAACGCTGCTAACACATCCATTATTACCACATGGGCTACGCCGGAGATAGCCGTGGCATGGGTAGAAATCAGTTGTGTCTGTCTCTAACTATAACAGGGAAATGTCTTTAGCTATCAACACCAAAGATATAGCCCACAGCGACCCTCGGCATACATTGACCATAAGCTCAGAAAGGTCAAAGGACAAGGTCACAATGTTACCAAAGGAAAACTGCATGTGCCTAGGCCATGGCAGGCCTAGCATTGGTCTGCACGTTGCACATTCATGTAGATTATTATTTATTAAGTGACCATAATTACAGTAAAATTCTCCATTTGACACTCTCTTTAGCTCCGATCATACCACGATGCAGAGTTAAGCTGAAAACCTTACTTTGGTTAGCTACCATCTGAATGATAGCATACAAGAGACAAAACTGAGCATGAAAATGGAAGCCCTGCAGTTTCAGAGAACATCTGTATATCACATCATCATCTATAAGCCAACAGAGGGCAACAGTTTTCTGTCTTTACAAGAATATCAGTGCTGCCTGTTTTTATCCACTGAAACATCTTCATGCTGATGACCAGTATCTACACACAAGAAAAATAGCTGCAATTTAATGACAGTTCACACAGAAATTCAATTACAATACAATTTTTACACACCAAAGTATGTACTGTGTGAATAATTTATCAATTAATTTGATATATTTGTCTCTTCATTTCACAAAGGTGACAATGCCAGTTTTTGTACAAATAATTTACTTTTAACAAATAAAGATTTATGAAAACATATAGCTCGGTTTGAATCTAGAACCATCGATTGGATATGATTTGCATTTTGGCCAATCCTGGTTGCCCCTCTTCCAAAATCTGTTACATAACAACTCCCACAGCTGCAGTGATGGTAGTTCTTGGCTTTAAGGAACAGAGATGTATCATGTAGGCCTATGCTTGAGACTTTGGGTCTTGGTCTCGAGACTCCTCAAGGACAGGAGAAGTGGTCTTGGTCTTGGTCATGAAGAAAAAGTGGACATTTTCAAGACCTTATAAATGATACTACGTATCTTATTATAAGTTACATTTGTAACTTTAAAACTTTAATTTTTACTTAAATTTCACTATGATTTGTGTTTCTCTATGAAACTAATGCTTGCATGCAACATCTTCGGTTTGTTGGGGCATTTTATTGTGCTGATGGCAGCCATGCAATCCCAGCTTTAGTGCAGGAATAAAATGACAGTCACTATTATTGCTGTATTTAAACTCACACTTGCAAAATCAAAGATGTGCACTGCACAAACATTACTGCATTATTCTTATTCAATGATGACAAACTGAAAGTTAAACAATGTCAAATTACATCCAAAATTAAAATGACAAATATCTCTAAATGTAAACAAGACTATTTATTCACAAAATACTACTGCATACTGGTCTGTATACTTACTGAAAAAAACCTTACAGTTGATACTTTTGACTATATGCTGATGTTATTTATTTAATGATTTCAGTTCATTATGTTGTTTACCTCGGTACATTGTTTGTAACTGTCTTCGACAAAGTGAGTGACATGCGTAAAAGCCTTGGTCTTGGAAAAAAGCCTTGTTTACATCTCTGTACAGGACTTCTTAAGGACAATTTTCTTGTCCTTTGTCTTGCTGCATTGGCCATGTTCTCCAGTAAAGAGGTTGTTCACTCAGGGCCAATGCTTACATAATGGTAGCCCTGTGCATATCTATCCTGGTGGTCCCTCTTCCAAACTTTTGGTTGCTCTGTCACTATTCTCCATCCACTTTGCTGCTGTACACTGCTTGATATGTTCTTCAATGCCAATAAGACAGCAGCAAAGTTGTGTTGCTGACAAATGGTCCGTTATTGCAGACATATAATTTACAGACTATGAAAGCAAGAACACCATGTCTGTTTTTTCTATAATAATTAATAATACACTTTCAACCTGTAATATTGAGGTAAGCAAGCCTTTGTTTCTCTGGCTCCATCAACCACTGCTGCATTTTTGCAAATGTCTCACGACCTGACTTCAACTGAGCCCATGGTTTTGGTTTGCGCAGAAGGTCACTGAGTGTACCCTGACTACGACCAAGTACGGCTTGTGCAAACAGCGCCTGTGAAATGTTGCATCGACGTAGCTCTTCACTCACACGCCTCGTGATGTCTACTGTGTCGAGTTCGTCCTTGTAAGCAGCACTCAACTGATGTGACTGGTCATGAGCAACGTTCTGAGCAAATGGTGATAAAGAAGTGTCTGCTGAATGGCTGACCACTGATGAAGAGGGTTTTGCTGTTATTACTGGATTAGGTGACGATACGACACACAGGACAATGGATGATGAAGCTGGATCAAACGTGTAGGGACGACACGAACCGCTAACAGGAATATCAACCTGCGTAGATGACATAAACACTTCAGGATCGCTGTTACCACTATCGTCGAGCACCGATATGGGCATCAGTGGTTCGAGGAAGTTGTAATTGGCGATGTCATCGCTTATGCTGTTTGACAGAAATGCAGTAGAGTCGAAAGATTCACTGACAGCATCGTTACATTCGATGTCACCAGCGCCCGGCAACGGCACTGTCTGAGAACTGTCCAACAGACCAGTGTCATACGTGCTGTCATTAAACAACGAATACACATCCGAATCATCATCATTGTTTATCATCGTTGCTCCAGATGCCACCAAACAAACATGTAACGTCCGTCTACATACTCTATGCCGTCGTTAATTCGTTAAAATTACAACTTTAATCGCTTTGTCATTATTTATTTATTTACAATGTCAAGGTCGGCCGGTCGGGGTGACTCGGGTCGTAATCGGCAAATAAATAAGTAAATTACAGCACTAGCATGCCCAGTGAGGACCGAATGCGGCAAGTCGCAAATGGCATGGCAGGTATCGATTTGTATAGCTGGGCCTGGACGAGAAGGCGCGAAAACTGACAGCTGCAACATTCGATCTAGGCTACTTTTTGGACTGATCTTGAGTCAGCAATTAGGCCTTTCACTGACCACAGCAACAAAAATCAGCAAAAACCTTTTTTCATATACCTTATTCAACTCTTCGCTGAAAGTTGAAACATATAGGCCTAATTTATATAGGCCCTAAACTCATGCACCATTCGTGGTGACCGGGGCCGGATTTAAGGGGCGGGGGCAGGTGGCCCGGGCCCAGGCATCCCACCAGCTAAATCTGGCCCTGGTTGGGACAGCGCCTACCAGTGCCACCACAAAGACCCATCTAAACAACAGAACCCAGACTGTATATGCACGGGTGGAGTAGGCTAGGTGAAAATATCGTGCCATGCCAGGCCTCAGAAACCAACGATTCGCCATCAATACAGGCCTATGGAAATTTCCACACAGAGTATAGAAAGGTCGAGGATAGCTTTTGTGCCAAAAACTAGCTCAATCCGCGCAGCCGCCGCCGGCTTGTGACTGACGAACAGACAGGCGGACAAATGCCATATCTTCGGCGCACTATCACCGTGTCATGTGGGTAAAAATTAATAAACACGTTCTCAAAAGTCAAATACTTAATTATTTTTAGAAAGTCAGGTACTAGGTAAGTTCCCATTCTCAGACGATAACACAACCCTGAGATCGGCATACTTGCCAAACGCTCTCGGTCTCGTTTCTAATAACAAACAGTAACGTACAACTCCTCTCCAGCTGGGACTCAACCCCCGTCACAAAACGGTTCCATTCGTTCATCCGCAGTCCACGAGAATCCAACAATTTGGCAAACTGAAAGTTTCAGCCGTCGCCTGACCTCCATGATCGTTTCTAAGTCAAAGCGATTATCATACTCCGACACAACTTGATAAAATGGCAATATTACTCGAATATCTCCACCAATCTGCACGAAGGGGGGGGGGGCAAAAGTTGACAAAATGCATAGAATCGCCAATTTTAGATACCATATGTAGGCAGTCTAAGCGTTTCAACTCTCAACGTGAAACTCTTCGCCAAATTCCATGAAAAAGTTCTGCCACCACATTTTTTAGAGATAGTGCAGTTATCAGAGAAAAAATAGCGAAAACGACAAACAGCCTGGAAGGATGCATGTCTCATAATGATGACATAATGGGTGGAACTAATTAATGCATCGGCATACCATGGTACTGGTCTCTATCGGCCCCATACTACCAGACACTCAGCGTGTTCGGAGTCGTTTTGACGTGATGCGGTGTTGCGGAAAGTTATTTTGAGTCATTTTTTATATTTCACGTTATTTTATTTTAGTTAGTTTTATCTGT
>Ga0209782_1000403_pt1 | contig 18312 bp, 12 predicted proteins | sample WorMetmaBAHAMAS1_FD_187390 | JGI IMG/M metagenome (GOLD analysis project Ga0209782, IMG submission 187390) | Marine gutless worms symbiont microbial communities from Max Planck institute for Marine Microbiology, Germany - Inanidrilus... | ecosystem: Host-associated > Annelida > Digestive system...
TTTTAGCACTTAGGCTAGGGAGGGCAATTATGCATCATCACACTAAAATTCTGCTGAAATAGGTCCAAATGATTTTAGAGATATCATGTTGTTATATTTTCCAGATGGCAATTGGCCACCATGTTGCATTTTTAAAAGCATAAACTTTTATACGCTAATGTGGTTGGGAGGAACGAGACACATCACCATGCCTAATTTTTTCAAAACTGGTCTATCTGCAAAGCAGAGATATTGCAATTTTTAATTTTCCAAATTGCCATCGCCACTATCTTTTATATTTAAAATCACCAAATTTTTTGGCTAACGGGGTCCAGAGGATCAAGACTCATGAGCATGTCATATTTTGGCAAAATCGGTCACTCGGTTACGAAGATATTAAGATTTTTCAATTTTTCGAAGTGGCGAATGCCGCCATCTTGAATTTTCAAATTTGTGAGATTTCATTGGCAGACAGTGTCTGGAAGGCACCGACTCATCATCGTGCTAAATGTCATCAAAATCAGTTGTCTTGTTGTGGAGATATTGCAATTTTTCGAATTTTCAAAATGGCCGTCGCCGCCATCTTGGATTTTTTTGAAATAGAGAAATTTTATTGGCTATTGGGGTGGAGAGTGTCGAGACGCATCAGCATGCTAAATATTGTCAAAAATCGGTCAATCGGTTGCGAAGATATTAAGATTTTTTGATTTTTCAAGATGGCGGCGGCCACTATCTTTGATTGTCGAATTCACAAAAATTAATTGGCTGACAGTGGCCGGATGGCCCACACACACGCATCACTTCACCAAATTTCGACAAAATTGATCGTTCATTGCGGAGATGTTGCATTTTTCGTATTTTCGAGATGGCCACCGCCACCATCTTGGATTTTTGAAATAGCGAAATTTTATTGGCTATTCGGGTGACGAGGGTTGAGACGCATCAGCGTGCCAAATTTTGTCAAAATTGGTCAATCGGTTGCAAAGATATTAAGATTTTTGATTTTTCACGATGGCGTTCGCCGCCATCTTGGATTTTAGAAATCGTGAATTTTTATTTCCTGACGGTATCTAGAGGGCCCAGACGCAACATTTTACCAAATTTCGTCAAAATCGGTCGTTCCGTTGCAGAGATATTGCGATTTTTCGAATTTTCAAGATGGCCGCCGCCGCCATCTTGGATTTTTGAAATCGCGAAATTTTATTCGTAATTGGGGTCCAGAGGGTGGAGACGCATCAGTATGCCAAATTTCGTCAAAATCGGTCAATCGATTGCGAAGATATTAAGATTTTTCGATTCAAGATGGCGGCCGTCTGCCATCTTGGATTTGTTTGGGGCATATTTGGACCACCAACAGTGATTATTTGGGGGTTTCTATTACTCTGCAAAATTTGGTTATGATCGATGCAGTAATTTTTTTATAATATGAACATTTCAATATTTGGCCCGTTTGGCTGGAAAATGCCTATTCAGGCCCCCAAAAATTGGGGTTTTGGGCAATTTGATCCCCTAAATGGGCTGAAATATCAACCAAAGCCAAAAAGGCACATACTTGCGTGAGGCTGCGTCATTTGAGCCATTAAGCGTGTAAATCTGGCGAGCGGTCTGACCTGTAGGTGTGTTTCTTTAAAAAAGGGGTATAAATAAAAAACATGATGGGTTATATTTCACCTATTTGCCCAGAAGCCCCCCATGGACGGATTTTCACCAAATTTTGCACAGCTGTAGAAGTCGTGGACGTAATCACCTGTGACAAATTTTTATCGATCGGTTAAGGGACGTCGATTCTGTGGGGGTCAAGTATACAGGGTTCCCATAGGCTAAGCCAATGGCTGTTAACACAGGGCTGGCACGACTGCACTGCCTGCGATGATTGACAATTGGCAAAGTAGTTGAAGGAAGGTTGAATTAATGGATAAAATTGTGCTTCTGGCAGCAAATACAAGGAATTGCAGCCCACTGGCCACTACATAGCTAGCTATCATTCGATGGTCACACGTTAAGCAAGTTGCTCCGACACACCAACAGCGTTGTTTACCTTTGCAGCTCATCTGTGTAACCTGACCATAGTTTTACTACCTTCACAAGACTTTAAACTGTCTGATGTTATTGCGCCCATTCCATGGGGCCATAGTGGTCCCCTCTGTCACGCGTTGTCGTTGTCGTCGTTGTCGTGGACATCGATGCGCAGTACCGCTAGCGACATCTGGTGAATGGGCGTGAGGCGGCTCGCAGTGGTGAATGGGCCCAACATTTTTCAAATGCTTCTTGTCATGTTAAAGTAACTGACTTTGTCCGCTCCCAGAGACAACATCTGAACTATGATGTTCATCAGGAAGTTAATTGGGAAGATTATTAAAACTGTTCTGCGCTGTGTTGTGTATGACAGTTGTTCACATATACATTGTACTATACACGCATACCTGCAGCAGTTCTTACATTTGCCCATTGATTAAGCTTCACATTTTTGTGTTTTTGTTTAGCCCAAGTTTAGTGCATTTTGTATTTTGTGCCATTTTTGTATTCATTGATGGTTTTCCTGTTTTTTTTTGAAAGGCTAACATGCTTCATGCTGGCTTGGGAGCCAAATGCACCCTAGATAGAGCGCTGTATAGATTGTTTGTGTTTTTATTTACTAATAAATGCTTTCCTTTGCTTCTTGTAACTTGCTTTGCTTCCTTCTGTTTATTTTTTCTTTCTTATTTACTTGTCCATTATCTTTTTATTTAAGATCAGGCTTACTCCGTTTCCTGGCCTGATGTCTTAAGAGGCATCTTATCCTAAGTAGCTTAGTTGTTTCCGTTTACTTTTGTTATAGTGTTTTGTGTTTGATAATATGCATTTGGTAGATTTAGTTTTGTGTTTGCCTACGTTTATTGTATCGTTTATTGTTCTTTCTCCCTGTTTTGATTTTGTTTTCCTCTGTACAGATTGGCTGGGAAAAGTTTCCTTGAAATGACCTGTTTTTTGTTAAGTGTGGCGTTAAACCTTCACTGAATTAGTCAAGCAGGTCTAATGCATTATTACCTCTATACTTTATAATGGACTGCTTTACCTTGTGCCCCAAATTTTCTCTTTTTGTCTGCAATTTGAAGCTCTGGAGTTGTAATATATGGTTTCTATGGCCAATTTAACTCACCACCTCAAACGGCATCTTGATTAAGCCAGCTGTTTTACAGGACACACAATCATTGCAGACAGACGGACAGAGTAGACCATAATACCTGTGACAGTGGGCTGTTGTGCTAGCTAATGCTGCAATGTGGCTTAATATAAATATTGATAGTGCTGTTGAACTGGTGCTGATGATAACAGAAGAAGATGCACATGCTGGACGTGGTGTCGAAGTTGACAAATGCGGCGGGTGGAGAGCCACAGATCATGTCAGTGAGTGTAATGCAGCAGTCAGTGAGTGCTGTCAACGAACTGTCGAGCGTGCTCACTGACTATGACCCAGCAACGTTCATCAGCACACTCGACATGTCCAAGATTGTTGACAACATGGAGCTGAGTGTATCCGACCTCGGCGAAGAAGTGCACTACGATATCAGCGTCAACAGCTACACGTAAGTCTCTTTCAATCCTTGAATCACGCCTGTCTTGTCTCAGACACCAGCACCAGCTGTAGACGCATGTCCACTGAACTGTCTGTTGTCTGTACGTGGAGAAATGCCATGCAGAACACAGGAGCTCGTATGAGACGTAATAGCTGGCATGCCACTGTGGTGCCGCGATGTGTTGCATAACATGAGATGTGTGTGTTGTGTCGACTGCAGTGTGTTACTGTCGTCAGTGTCAAATGTCATGGTCTCATCAGCGAAACAGTACAAAGCAACAGACGCCAGCAAGGTACACTGACTGAGATGTGTCAACTGACAAGACAGTTTAACTACATCGTCTTACTACTATTGGTTGGTGGCTTGGTCATAGCGGTAGCGTCATTTGCCACGTGATTTCAAGGTTACTCAACGTTGAGCCCAGTTAGTACTGGGATGGGTGACCGTCTTTGGGTGGGTATTCCACCTCGGTATGTAACCAAGCCAACTAGGTCAACTTAGCTTTGCATCCCTCCTGAGTCACTATATCGATTACCAGCCTTAACTGGTCGGGTAAAAAACAGGAATGCCCACATGGCACGTGAATTGCCGTAGTGGTGAGGCTAATTGTTGCAAACTGCTGTACTACGTTTACTTACTTACTTTACACAGAAATGATTAACATCTGAATACTGCTTATCGCCACAATGCACCATGTGGGGACAGCTACAATATAATAACAAATGTTTTAAACAAATGGAACAGAATTTAAACATGAATTAATTTTTAAATGTTAGCATTTAATGTACTGTGACTAGCAGTAAGCAGGCAAAACCATTGTTGATTTGTCTAGATCTGCTGATATGGTCCAGTACAGCATACTTGACTTCTTAAATATTGCGAAGGGAAATTGGCACTTTGAATTTGGTTTTGCAAGGTTGAAATGGAAGGTGTTTTGGTATGAATCAACACAGCTCTTTAAAGGCAGGAACAGTAGTTCTAACTTTCTTAAATGCTTCCAAATATTTCTAACTGTCAGCAGCATTGATAATCTATGCACACTACTTATTAGGATACAATGCAGAAAAGCAGAATGTTGACTCATGAACAGTCTGGGTCCGTGCATACAGTTAATATGTTATTAATTTTTATATTTATTATACTCTAGCATCGGGGGGAATTTGGTCCAGGCCCCCATTGCAAAACTCTGTTATAGGTTAGCATGCTCACGCTTGCCATGACCGTACTGGTAACACCGTTATAGTGACTGTTAATTGAACTGTGAAGTTGTTGGAAGTCTGCAGTAGCAGGTTGTATCAATGATGTATGGAACAGAAGCAGAAGGTGGTGTCATCAGTGATGAAGACACTAGACGCGGTCAACACGGCGCTGTCAAAGATGACTCACCTTAATGAAGAGACCAAGATTGTCACTGAGAGCCTGACGGCGTCTGTGCGCACCCTTGAGCCTTCAGTCGGCAAAGTGACTGTCATCACACAGGACTTGGGCAAATCGGACTCCGTCATACATCTTAGTCCCGAGACATTCTCGTTCATCAAACACGGCGACACTGATATCTTCCAGTCACAGGTGCACTGCCAGCGTTGTCTTGTCAGTCTGTAGCATACAGCTTACTTAGATTAAAAGTTTAAAACTTGGTGTGCAGCCATGCTTGGTCAGACACGTTCTGGAGCCTGCTTGCTGGTCAGCTACTGATAACTACTTTACACTACCGTTACAGTTATATGGATGTACCAATTTGTGTTGAGTGAGACGTTAAGCCTTAACTTAGTAAGTCGATCAAGCAAGCACCTCTTTATCCATGTATAATAGACTGCTGACCTGCCCCATTCCCTCTCTCTCCCCCCTGGCCGAAAAAAATGGCACTGACTGGCACAGTGAAGTTTGGTTTAACAGTCTGTGTCTTAAAAAAGATCCCCAACATTTTTAGCTGTAACTCAAGCAAACATTAGCCGACTTTCACAATTTTTGGCACAAACATTACGGAGTGATCTAGCAATCAAAAGCTGGTTTATTTTTCCACCTCACCTAAATAGTGTTTCTGCACTACCTGGTAAATTGCTGAATCTCAGAAATAACATATTTTCACTCAAATGCAGTAATACTGCTTTCCAAAACTTCTGCCAATAGCTGCTTGTTTTTTTTCAGTTTTGTTGACTCAGAACTTATGCTCATGTTGCAGTATAAATCTTGAAATCTTGTAATCAGCGGGGTTCAGCTCTGGATTGTTAGGGGCCATAACTCAGGAACAATGAAATTGAGACTTTTTTGTTGCAGCAGTTGGATTGTGTTGCATGCACAACACAATGATGCACTTTTTCCTTAAAAAATAAAATAAGTTTTGCTGCACTGTGTTTGATAACAGCTAACATTTTGGAAACAGTAGGATATCTCAGTAATACTGTCCACTAACTTTCATTCCATGCTTGTCAAAGAAAGACTTCCATTGTTGAGATGCCGAGTTGCCGACTGAAACCACAACAGACTTGGTAAATGCTGATTCTGCACACAACAGATCACTGAATGCTCTGTTCTGTTTCTTGATGATTTTGATTTTGCATGCAATCGATTGTTTTATGAATGTACGCTAGTCTGAATGTGACCTGGTGATAATTTCAGTCTGTTTTGCATGTTTTCTTACAAAGCAACATGCAGTGTTTAATTGAAAAGATGCATTTTCCATTGTTTATGTTTCACTAGGTAGTGCAGAAACACTATTCAGTTGAGGTGGGAAAATAAAACAGCTTTTGATTGCCCTGTATCTCAGTAACGATACTGCCAAACACTGTGAAAATCAGATCATGCTGCTTGAGTTACAGCTAAAATGTCCAGGACTTTTTTTAGATACAGTGTACATGCCTTGTTTGCACAGATTTATTATATGACATTTGTGAGAATAGTAGTCTTCTTTTGATAGTGAATGTTGACAGCTTAAACGTCGACACCAATTTACGTCTTTTTGTCTGTGCTTTGGTGTTATACTATGATTCTTTTATCTCATTTAAGTCAAGGAAAAATCCTATATCATCTCTGCATATGTTTATAATGAGAAATCATGTCACGTTGCTGTGGTAATGACATTGTTTAGGACAAAGTTTACTGTGAATACTATGTGTATGAACAATGTTAGCAGCCACTGAGTCTTGCCGTATTTTAGATGGTCACTTTCACAAGGAATCCATACGACTTTGCCGACAGCCAGGACATAAACACGGCTGTTGTCAAGGTGGATCTGATGTACAAGGACGCGCCTTTTCCAGTAGGCAGTCGGAGGCGACGTGACGTGAATGAGGGTGAAGCAGGTGGTGCAAAGAAGGGCATCGGAGTGACAGTGCCGACAAACCTTGACATCAGTCCAAGCAGCTTCACCAATGCGACGCTGTCGAGCGAGAACCAGCACATGACGACCATCAGTCTGGAACGCTTGAGCAGCGCCGCTGTGCTCCAGCTATACATCTACGTGGGCAGCATGACTGCCGACGACTTCCGGCACTTTGACGACTTGCAGCAGATGTCCAGGAAGAATCCCATCATCTTTGCTGGCTACGTCAACGTAACATTATTTCACGGCAACGGCAGCGATGCATTTGAGGCACTCAGGGACCACAAGTTCAATCTTTTTCAACCCGTTTGGCTTTACAATTTCAGGTTTGTTGTCATTGGCGTCGACTTATATTTGCCAGTCTGCTGTGTGCGCTTAAGGTGAGTGAGGCTGCTATACAGTTAGTTTGGTTTTTCTTAGGTTTATTCATACGGAGATGGTATGGTAAGTCTAAGTTATCTTCCTAATGCAAATGCATCATCATCAAGGGTATGCGTCAGACAACTATTTCTCAACTTATAGCCAATAATATGAGTGAGTGTTTTTTTCTGAAACATGGTGTATAAAGCAAACTGAATGAGTTTACAGCTGTTGACTACCCAAGCAAGAACTGCTTTTTGCTGTATTTTTAGAATGTTGCTGCTCCAAAAATTGCAAAAGTTACGTCACTTCAAAGTAGACCAGGATTTTTCCTATACCCTATATAGTTGGCAAATTTTACCTGCTAACGTACAGCACCATGGCTAGTGACATAACAGTAAAGCATTCGCTCACCACCCAAAAGGTCGTGGGTTCGTGGGTTTGAATCTTGGCCGGTCCACTTTCAGCCTTAAGCAAGCTGCTCACACGCATCTGCCTGTGTCATCAAGCAGCATAATTTACTGCCTGCCTATAGGCGGTGATGCTCTTTGGCTGGGAAGGTAACCACTGGCCTGGTGGAAAGTAATGGCAGCCTACCGCCGGGTGGATGGCGTAAAGTCACCAGTATACCAGGATCAGCTCTAGGCCCAACGATCGATAACAAGTATGGGAAAACTTTACCTTTTACGTACACCAGCCCCATTGGGAATGAATCGCTCCACTGCACTGCAAATAGTGCATTGAATGCACTGGTATTAATGTCTGTCTGTGTACCAGTGATCGAAGTCAGCTGTCAGTGAATCGTGTCGCCATCAAAGCTAACAAGCTTGATGCAAAGCTGAACACTCTGCTGTTTCAGTCACACAATGCCGAGGGCAAAGCTGTGAATGTAGGAGTGATGACATCGGAGACGGTGTTCAAGAGATGGGATAGCGTCAAGTCAGACTGGACGACCGACTCATGCCAGGTGCGTTCCTAGTCTTACCTTGTCAGTGTGAAATTGTCATGTGAAGCTAGACAGACAGACAGACAGAGAGAGGCACATGCCGTGGGTGATGCTGATATCCATGTCTCAGGCTAGTGACTATGGTAGTTACAGCACGTGATCAACTGATTTAAAGTTGTGTTATTCATTTTTATTTCTACAAGGCTACTAATATGAAACTTTGTAGCTCTAAGTCACTGTCGTTGGTGATATACAACAGAAATGATTTTTTGGGCGGACACAGTTTACTGGTCATCTGATCACTTGTCCTCTGATCGATCTGTGTGTATAGACTAGATTGTTGGTCACATGTTGGCTTTCATTTATTACCACATCTCTTGTCAGTGTCAGCTCTAGGACATAAGTCACTCTGCATTTATTAAGAACATGATGGCACGGGTTCAGTGCCGTATGTAGTGATTAGATGTGTGAATCGATGTGCAGATTAACGAAGCTCAGACTCTCTACTCGCATGCTGTCGGCGTCTGCTCAGAAGTGGGAACGTATGCTGGAGGCTTCTTTGTCAGACCAAACGCAATCGATTTTGCAGAGAGCTTTAAAATGTTTGCACGGCCGTGGGAAAATCCAATTGGTATTTTACTGGTCAGCGTGATTTTTCTGCTGTTCTTCATTCTGTTGTACTGGGCGCTGAGGAAAGACAAGCAGGACGCATTGCTGGTATGTGTTCGACTCACGCTGTTTTAAACTCACCTATCAGTACGAGTCTGCTGGCCGTGTCCAGCATTGCAAATAACTGTGATGAAAACAATTTCTCCTAAACGGCATCGTGTGGCACTGCACATTCAGTCTTCTCTACCCTTCAAGAGAACATCTGAGCAGTGTTGGTTGTTGGCAGGTTTAGTACAAACTGTTTTGAGCTGTTTGGTGTATGACAGTTGTGCATGTATGTGAGCAGTTCTTACATTTTACTCTTTATTCAGCATAGATTTTGTTCTTGTGTTATATAGAGGTTCGTTATAGCTAGTTGCAGCCTACAGATGACAAACTGTCCCTGAAATGGGCGTGGTTATGTCATTTGACCAGTTTTTCATTTTCGGGGCTCAATCCATATCTTGGGAATGGCTGGCTGAAGCTAGAGGTTATATCAAGTCATGCCAAACAAATGACAAATCACCCCTAAAAGGGGCGTGGTTATGTTCACGTGACCCGTTTTGCATGCGCAACTGTGTTTGCAGTTGACAGTGATTATGATTGAGCGATTATTTTGATTTTTGCTGTTTTAGAGCTATCACTCAGCAGTTGAAAATTTCGTGTTTGAACTTGACAGATGGGCCGACACTTCCAGGCCCAGCCCGGTGACATCTCGGCCCGTTCGTTTTAAATGTATTAATTCCCGGCTCGGCCTGTATGGGCCGACAGGATGGGCCGGGCCGGGCCTTAGGGCCACCTGGCCTTGCAGACCTCTAGCCTATATCAATTCCACTATACACTGCCAACACGCCATTTTACGATAGCTTTGTGACCAACTTACAAGTAACGTGTGTGTAACGTGTCAGCGATCACATAACGTACCTACAACTTATGAGCCATACGCTGCCATATGTCGGAAAACTTTGTGCGTGCACAAAATTTTTTGATAACTTTACCATAGGTCTACTATGCCATATACCAGCATACTGTAGCGTTTTGTTAACTTATACAAAACGTACACATAACTTATTCAATGTACACCAACGAATTTGCCAGATTTTTTATACATCACCATATGCTGGCTGAAATGCCAAGGTGTGACGGCAGCATAAAATGACACATAGCATTTCATATAGGCACATTAGTTATGTTAAAAAGAATGACACTTGTGCATGTCATGATCGCTAATGCTACATTCTTCACGCTGTTAATTTTTTACTTAGTGTTAGAATGGAGATGATGATAAGTAGACAGACATGAAGTGATCAGTAGGAGTTGGAGTCCGGTGGCGACTGACAATGTTGAAGAATGTTGTCATGTTGTTACAAGGCATTGCCAATCGACTGCGCCGACAATGTCGACAACGCGAGGTATGTATACCTTGTCACTGTCTACACGGGTTCACGTTTCGGAGCTGGAACATCGTCAAAGGTTTACCTCACCATATACGGTTAATTCCTACACATTTACTTGTCACAAATAGCATGCCCTGTGCAAATTGTAATTATATTGTTTTGGTACATGGACAACAACTTTAACATTTTGCTTGTAATATGTCCGACACATGTAGCAGTTTTACGAGCATGTACTTTGCAGTATAATACAGGTTTAAAGTACTAGTAACCTGTAATTCTGTTATGTACAAACTTTCCAGTTTAAACCCAAGTGTAAGAGTGACTGCAGAGTCATAGTGTTAAAACAGCAAAAATAAAAAATAATTAGCACATTATAATCATAAAACACAAGTGCTGGTGATTAACAGATTTAAACGTTACAGCACATTTTGTTTTGTGATTATAATTTAGCAATTATTTTTAATTTTGCTGTTTCAGAGCCATAACTCTGCAGTTGCTGTTACACTTGGTTGTAAACTGCGAAGTTTTTACTGTAAATGTTTGCTGTTTCATTACTAAAATTTAATTTCAAATGTCCAACTTTACCTGTGCAGGTTTTCAATTAAGTTAAGGTCCTGGGGCCAAGTTTACATTACCATGCAAAATTTTGTCAAAATCGGACTTACCATTGTGGAGATATTGCAATTTTTTAATTTACAAGATAACGACTCCTCGGCATGTTGGATTTTCAAAATTTTAAATTTTTACTAGCCAGTCAGGATGGGAAGGTCAGTGCACATCACCGTACCAAATTTTATCAAATTTCGGTTAAACGGTTGCATTATTATCACATTTAATGGTTATCAATGGTTAACTGCCATCTTGGATTTGTTACATTTGAATTTTTGAACAGCTGTGCGTCATCATACAAAATTTGTCAAAATCGGCCAAATGGTTTTGGAGATCGTGATTTTTTCACTATCAAGATACCAGCCATCTGCCATCTTGGACTTTTAAATGTTTGGTTGCCTGTTAAGGAGGGCTAGTTTGCATTGTCATACCAAATTAAACCAAACTAGTCAAACAGCTGCAGAGATATCACATTTAATGTTTATAAAAATGACGGCTGTGTACCATCTTGGATTATTAAAATTTGAATTTTTGAACACCCGGTAAGTTCTGGACAACTACGGTAATAAGTGTCATTATGCACAATTTCATCAAAATCAGCCAACCAGTTTCAGAGAAATTCACGCTTTTTTGATATTCAAGGTGGCCGAAGTCTGCCATTTTGGATTTTTAAATTTGGTCACCTATCGGTATGGGATGGCTAATATGCATAGTCACACCGAATTTTATCAAAACAGGCAAATGGCAACAATGATATTGCATACGTTTTTCAAAATGGCGGCCATCCGCCATCTTGGATTTTTTAAATTTGAATTTTTGAACAACTGATAAGCTTTGAGGGACTAATGTGTGTCGTCGTGTAAAATTTTGTCAAAATCGATTAAATGGTTTTGGAGATACCATGATTTTTGCTTTTCAAGATACCCGCCCTCTGCCATTTAGTATTTTTAAATTTTCAAATTTTTTGACACTATCAGGTTGGGAGGGTTAATATGCATTGTCATACCAAATTTCATCAAAATACGTCAGATGGTTGCTGAGATAACGCTTTTAACAGTTTTCAAAATGGTGGTCGTCTGCTGTCTTGGATTTTTTAAATTGATTTTTTTAACAGCCCTTAGGGTCCAGAGGGCCAGTATGCATGAGCGTGCAAAATTTCATCGAAATCAGTTAAACAATTGCTGAGACATAGCAATTTTTTCAAAATGGTGGCCATCTGCCATATTGGATTTGTGGGGCAAATTATGGGATGACTCACAAAGAGTATTTGGTGGTCTTTATTACTGCACAAATTTGGTTGTTTTGATAATACAAAAGTTTGAATTTTTTGCGCATTTAGCTTGAAAATGCTTATTCATGCCCCTTTTGGCTGTTTTGGGGGTAAAAATAGGGGAAACGTAAACTTTCTGCATTTTATCTTTCTAGGAATGCAATAAACCAGAATACACATCATGTGAAGCAAACAGCCTAAAAATCGGTTCTGTGTTTGAGTCTCGGGGCATGTGCAAAATTTGGGGTCACATAAAAGGAAAACTAAAAACCATGCGAGGGTGATATTTTACGCATATGCCGAAATGCCCCAAATGGGGTGATCATGTTGAGTTTTGGCATTCGGGGAGTTATTGCCGACGTCATTACCCATATAATTTTTCGTCGATCGGTTGAGGGTTTTTTGGGAGTTCTGACACCTCGAATTCTGGCTGTTTCCATATCGTTGGCTAGTTGGTCTTACAACAAAGTAAGCACTGCGGGATTGTCACCTCTGCCGGGTGGCAGGTAATACTGTGTGAGTTCCCGTAGCGGTGTGGTGCTTGTAGCACAAACTGCTATACGCTTCCTTACCTTACCTTACCTTACTGCTGTACTACACTGTGATTCAAGCATCGAGCAATAAAACTGCTCAGTATTCAAAGTTGTTTTTCTATGTTTTAACATTGTTATTTGCAGCTAGACTTTTTAAGTTAAATGTACAAAATTTGCAAAAAAAATGTGTAAAAAAAATTTGGTAAATAACGGCAATGATGATGTTTGAAGGTCGGTTTGGTCGAAGTGCGTCACATTGCTTGACGTGCTCATTGTTTCCTGTTCTTCAGAGAAGTCAGTCCAACATGTTCGTCATTCGAACAGTTGCTGCTCTTGGCGAGATCACCGCTGTCCGCGTCTGGCATTACAATCTTGGCGCTAATCCTAAATGGTCTGTCTGTCAAGTGCTGACCATGTACTTGTGGCTCTTGTCTTTTATCTGACCAGTCACATTTTGTATGCAATGTACCTCATAATGCCATTTTGCAGTCAAGATGTGAAAGGTTAAGTTTTCGGGACATCACACACTGCCCAGCACAAACAACTGTGCAAAACTCCACATTTTTTCTACCTCACTGGTCTTCCTTAGTGAAATTTGGGATCACGGGATACTACAATCGGAGTCGACTTTGGCGTGCAGGTAGCTTATCCTGTTATGCTTATTTTGACTGTTGTAAATAATAAATGGATGGCTACACAGTAGTCAGCTTTGATAGTTGTGCAGTCAAGAAGTGAGGACGTCCACTAGTGAAAGGTCAAAGCAACCCATTGGATGTAAATTCAATTGTTGCCAAACACGATTTGGGCACTTCTGGTAGCCATAAGTGCCTAGAAATGGTGCCATTTGATTCAGCGAATACGATTTCCCATTAGTGGTCTATATTGATCTAAGGCATAGGTTGCACTGTTTCTGGGATAACTGTCACCGAAATGTAAGCCTCCACATTTTCTATACCCCACTGGTGTTCCGTAGAAGAATTCAGGATCACAGGATACCACAATCCGAATCGGCTACGGCGTGGAGGTAGCCAAGACACTGACGTATCCTGCTGTGTCAATTGCCATTTTTGTTGCACTGTGTGATCACATTCCACCAACGTTACAGACAGACATCATGCTCATAGCATAGGTGTGGCATGCTCTATATGGTACAGGATCCACAAAAAAAAAAATCAAAATTTGGTCAAATTTGGAGTTTATCACCTTCAAGGGCTATGCAGTTCAACATATGTCAAATTTAGATTGAAAGAGTACACCACAGATTTACTGTAACATGACAGATTTGCCCCAATCAGTGAGGGGTGGGTGCATAAGGAAGCTTCCAAATAGTCCAAAATTGCTTTAGTTTTAGGTTGCTAGCCTTGTATGGGTAATATGATGCACTGATGCAGATGAAATTTTGGTGTAGAAGAGCTTACCATAGGTTTACTGTCGCATGGTATATTTCCCGCCCATTTGAGAGTGAATTTGGTTCAATTAGCAGGAACCCCCAAAATTTCCAAATTTGATCAAATTTTTGAGATTTCAGTTGGTTTGTACCGGCAAAATTTTGCACCAATGAAGATGAATTTTGGCAGGGAACAGCATGCCATCTCACTCGCTGATTAGCAATGGGGTATGATTATTGGATCCTGTAAAGTACAATATTTGGGATGTGTATGGTTTTGCAATGACTTAGCATTGCTTACAATGTAGTGTATCTTGAACTTCTGCAAGCTTTTTTATTGAGTTAGTTCAACTTTGTGGCTTGTGACAACTTTGTGACAATCGTGGCTTGTTCGGAAGAAATCACAGAAGACTGACAACAGGTGAGACAGCTGTGTGTGTTGATGGTGTGATCGGCAGGTATGTGAGTAGAATCATTGTGCATGACTGGCCACAAGCGAAGAAGTACCTGTTCATCTGTAAGACGTGGCTGTCAGCTGGTGTCATAGACGGTTCACTGGACAAGACTTTCACCACTGCAACACACTCACAGGCACTCAGTTTCCACAACCTCTTCACCATCAACTCGCTCAGGTAGCCTTCTGTCACCAGTCTATGACGTTTCGTTTCTTGCGACCTTTCCGTTAAGCTGTCTGCACATGTAAAATAAACTAGACTAAATGCTGCAATAAAATGAAATAAAAATGTTGCAAAAACTTGCAAAAGTTTCGAAAAAGTTTGCAAAAAGTTTTTCAAATTTTTGCAAACTTTTAGCATTAGCATATTGTTGCGGCCAATCACATCGGCGAGATGCATGGATCTACATATTTATAAGGACAAGGTAGACCATAACCCCTAAAAATATGAAAAAGTAGGTGATTGAATTACTATAGCAACAAAAAAGAATGTATAACAAATAATAAGTACGAGGTTTTGGGGGTTGTTATCTATTGAAACATAATTGGCATAATACTTTGCCATCGTTTTTTGCACATTATTTTAGCATTAAAATATTGTTTTACGTTGAGGTGCTGCATTTGCAAAAACTGTTACAAACTTTTGTAAGTTTTTGCAGCATTTATTTTATTTTATTTTACATGTGCAGATGGCTGTATACGTGGTTGGGTTAAGTTGTAACTAAAAATGATAGCAACAACTAGCAAAGAAGTTTATGCTGTGCTGAAAATTTTTAGTACTCAGTTTATGTTATGATCCAACGTCTCTCTGGACATTTTTCTGTCTGCTATAGGCTGGTATGATATTCACATGGTTGAGCACAATCAACACTGCATGGTTACCGAGTAACTCTGGTGCTGGAGATCTTGATGAAAACCCATCAGAGTCACTCTTTGAAAATAAGGGGTTTATCACATGAAAAATGTGGTGATTTTTGGTGAATAATATGCGATACCTTGGAAACGGTAGGAGCATAGTTATCATCGAAGATGAACTGGAAGGCATCAGTGCTGTATCAGTTGACGAGATTTCTGACGACCATAGTTATCTTGGACAATTGTGTCTCTTCAGAATGACATTAACAGAGTGAATCTCCATAAATCATTGGCAGAAGGATGTTGTCAGAGCAGGGCAGCATTGTGCCGCAACAGTTGGACGTCGTCTCACTAGCAATCAACTGATCGCAAGTTTGATCCCAAGTTAAGGCACAACTGCATAACGACTCTGGGCAAGTTGCTGACACCCACATGCCTCGACACCAACAGTCTTTGTTACTATGGAGTCGTTAAATGGGGTACTTTTACTTTTACCTTGTGTTGTCGGAACGAATCTGATACAGCCACAAAAGACGTTTCCAAGTACGGTCAGAAAACCATCCAAGAGAGATATCAGTCTGGTGATGAAGGATGAAGAGGGTTTTTGCTGGGCTATAAAAGGCAACACTGTCATGCACACATCCAGCACAGATTGTTGCAAGGCTAGTAGTTATCTCTAGAAACATTGGTGTCGCCAGCTATGGGGCACTGGGGCACGTGCCCCCCCTCGATTTCCAACAATTTACTTTTTAGTTCATTTTAGCACTTCACAAAGTCTGACAGCGACTTTTATGCAGTTATCTCACCAAATATTTTAGACGGTTTGTGAAAACAGCTGCTGTTGGCTACATGTATTGTTAAATGATTTCGTGTCACTTTTTGTGCAGCAAATTATTTCCATTTAGGCCGAGTTTTATGCCCCCTTTCGTCGCACACAATCCTGGCGACGCCACTGTCTATAAACAGCTGGTATATGGTATTTATTTATGAGTCAGACTTATAACTAGTTATACAGTATAACTACAGTTCTGAGACATGAACTACTTACAACTGCTTCTAGTTAACGACTTGTTTTGGAAAAGCTGAAAATGTCGGGGAATTTGCCAGCTGTCATGGATGTGTCAGAGAAAACTGTTTATTGCTAACTCCGTGTATGGAGCTACACTACTGTTCAGCAGATCATGGTGTTGCCTTCCATAACCTGCTCGAATATCAATGTTGCTGTTTGTTAAATTGTCATGAATATATTTGAACTGACATTTTAGTATACTGGTATTATTAGCGACAATATATGCATGGTGTGGGTAATGCAGGATGGGTAGTGAGTGCTGCAGAGAGTGAACGAAATGTTGACGAATTTTAGAGCCAGGAAAGTGGTCAGCTTTTGTTACTTCCACGAAGTCTGGAAGACACTTCTGCATCGAAAGAAATATCAATCAACTTACACTTGACATATGCATACCAACAGAAGATGTTAACTGTGTGAATGAGAGGATTAAGGATGGGGATAGCAGCATTACGGTTATTCAGACGGTAAGTCAGAACGTGTCACTGCTGCATAGAATGACTCGGCTGGCAAAGACGGACTGACCGCATGGCTGTGTTGTCTGTTGACGTTGTCTATTTGATGCTAAGCCCAGTCAACTCAGGTCCAGCTTGGTCACTACAGGCTTGCAGACTAGGTGTGTATCCACTGACCAGTCCGTGTACTGAGGAGTGGGATTGGAGGCCATACTACTTCAGTTGTATGTGATGACTCCAGGTTACAACGAGTGTTGTGTATGTGCTCAGTGGTATCAATGACAAACACATTTGGTTCTCGCTCTTTGGTCGACCATGTCGCAGCAACTTCACCCGTGCTCAGAGGCTTGTCTGCTGCCTGACGCTTGTGCTCGGATACATCATCAGCAACCTCATGTTCTACGGCATTGAACCGCCGCCGGATGACTGGCGTTTGAGTGTTGGTCCTGTGCAGGTCACAAGGACTGAGTTGGCCATCGGTAATGTGCACCTACGTACTTCTCTTGCACTCTTGTTGCGTAATTCATACATGTATTTTGACAGGCAATTCTTTAGATAAATTGAATATTAAACAAGAAACATTTGAAAAATGTTGGGCCCATTCGCTACTGCAAGCCGCCGTTACATCGTCAGTCACCAGGTGTCGCTAGTCACACACCAGCTATAGCTATTGCGCAGGCGGCGTGCGATGTCCACAACGACGACAACGACAACGCGTGACAGGGGACCGCTATGGCCCCATGGAATGGGCCTAATTAAGATTATTATGAGACTGTTTTATGCCCCCTATCATAGGAAAGGGCATAAAACTACGTTCGACTAAAGCCATACGCACATGTGAAATAAAATAAAATAAATGCTGCAATAAAATAAACTTAAAATATCGCAAAAAAACTTCCACAAACTTGCAGCATCATTAGCATAATATTTTATTGTTGCAGCCAAAAGCATCACGTCATGTCTATTAAATCACACATTATGTCACAAAGTGATAATAATTTGTGTATGCCCATGCATATTCTTGCAGAGTATTTTGCACATGCGCTGCAAGTTTTTTGAGAGTTTTTGCCAATTTTGCCGCACTTAAACCTACTTCATTTTATTACAAGCGTGCAGACATTTAACATATGCTAATGCTATAGCCAGTGATCGTCTTGCTGTAGTGCTGTTGTACAGTCATTGCTACAAGATTTGCATCTGATTTCATTAGCCAGATGTCAGCAGCATTGATGAAGAGATGCAGACAACTGTAGTGATGGTTATGCTGGTGGCCATGTTGTGATGTCAGCGATTCAGAGTGCAGTGGTGATGCTGCCAGTGAGCATCATACTGGCGATGGTGTTCCGCAACATCCGGCCGCGACCTACGCGGCAGAAGCTGATCAAGGACCTGCTGGTGTTCGACGTGGACGACACGTACACGGGCATCGTGCGCGAGTACGAGCAGCGCAAGTCGGAGATGGACAGTGCCACGT
>Ga0209782_1000404_pt1 | contig 18303 bp, 11 predicted proteins | sample WorMetmaBAHAMAS1_FD_187390 | JGI IMG/M metagenome (GOLD analysis project Ga0209782, IMG submission 187390) | Marine gutless worms symbiont microbial communities from Max Planck institute for Marine Microbiology, Germany - Inanidrilus... | ecosystem: Host-associated > Annelida > Digestive system...
CTCACAATCCCGTCGGAGACGGCGAAGATCATCCGAGAGAAGGCATGTGTCACGTGATCGACCGTTCCGCAAATCACACCGGAGACGAAGAAGCCGAAGCCGATCCCCACGAAGAAGATCGCCAAAGGCTAGCCGAAGCCGTTCTCCTCCCCGAAAAAGCCGCACACATCTCCAGTCCAGAAGGAAAAAAAGAAGTCCTTCTCCACATGCTGGGCGGTCATCTCCATATGCTCGCAGCATTTCACCAGAACTGCCACTTGATAATTTGAGCAACATTTCCATTTCTGACGTAAGTTCAGAAAGTCTTGAATTGGACGAAAGAAACAGGTCACCGAAACGACACCGGAAATCATCGATTGTGAGATCACCAGCAAATAGGCTTTTGAAAAATCTGTCACCTCCAAGGTCGATGATGAAAGATGAACGTACGGTTGTGCTTCGTTCAGAGCCACAGTTGCTGAGTGCAGCATCTGACACTGCATCTGGTGTGTTCACGTCTATTGGAAACCAACTGTATAATCCTGCATTGCCTACGTATGTTCCTTCAGTAGACCCCCTTGCCTTTTATCCCCTTCCAACTATGTATCCCCCTCCTGTGCACATTCCACCACCAGATTTTTTCATGCAACCTAATCCAGTGATACCACAATTTCCACAGCATTTGCCACCATTGGTTTCATATCCAGGTACTGACATTGTGCAACCTCTGCCAGTTGTGTGTCAGCCGAGTGTACCACCGGCACAGGGGAACACATACTTGCCAGAACCAATGGCTTCACCTGTGAAAGAGAAGCAGAAGCCAGTCAGCATTAGTGTTGCAGCAAAATTCCCTAAAGTATGGAGTGGTGCAATGGTACTCAGGAATGCCGCATTTGTGGTCGACTTCCATCTACTAAGCGGCAGTGTTCTGCTCGTGAACACGCTGCTTGGAAATCACGTTGAGCCGGGCTTGGATGCTGATTGTCCAGTGCTAAAAATCACCCAGAGACTCCGACTGGATCAGCCAGGCAAGCTAGATGAGCTGGAACAGCGACTGAAGAAGGTTGGTCGCACTGGCTGCAGTGTGCTTTTGGCCAAGTCAGCATCGGCACAGGTGGATGATGATGCGAATGTAGTTCAGCAGTATCCTGTGAGCAATTTGGTCTCATATCTGCTGCAGAAGCAAGTGGCTGCTATTGTTTCACTTCCACCAGGCAGTGCAGATGCAGCAAAGGTTACTGGAGTCTTGCATGCTTTTCCTCCATGTCAGTTTGCAACTGACTTTTTGTGTAAAGAGGCACCGGGACTGCCAACTGATTGTCCCACGGACGAGGAGCTGCTTGTTGTTTTGTGTGAATTTTAATGTTTGATGGGCCAGTCATAGACTTCAGTCATATACGTGACTACAATGTGAAAACTGGATGATTCTTGTTGCTGATGGATTGAACAGCTGCAAAGACTTGACTGATTATGTCATGATGACACTGTCATGTATTTTTGCCTCAAGCTGTCAAAAATTAGCACATTATTTCCGTGAACAGTTGCTGTGAGACAAAAATCATCACATTTCAGCCAAACAAAAACTGACTGTGAAGATATGAAAGTGTTTGTCTATCTCTCTGTGGATGTGTCAGTCTGACAGCAAACTGTGCCATATGTGGAGCCTTCTATCGAATATGAAAAGCTGCTTGTTTCGCCCGCTCGGCAAACTTGCCGGAAGGGCTATATTTTTTAGTATGAATTTTAACATTCAGCGGTACACTCATATACATTAACTACTATGTGGAAGCTGGATTTTTCTTGTTGTGGATGGACAGCGATGAAGATTTGACTTACGTTATGCTGTAATGGAATTTTTTTAGCTACAGATGTCAAAAAAAACTATCTCATCTGTGGATGTGTCAGTTTGATGGCAAACTGTTTAATCGCCGCATGCAGTTTTGCATGAAAATCACAGAGAAGCTGCTTCTGGTTCTGTCTGTGTGAATTTTAACATCTGATGATTCACCGATATGCATGCCTGCTATGTGGAAACTCATTTTCTTTTTGCTGATGGACAGCTGTGTAGGCCTGACTATTCCATTACGCTGTAATGGAATTTTTGCCTACAAATGTTAAAAATGAACGTGTTCCATTATTTCTGTGGGCAGTTGCTGTTGAGAAAGAAGCGTCACAATTCAGTTACACCAAATCTGACGCTAACTATAATTATTGTCACATGTCTCATTGTGGATATGTCAGTTTAACGTCAAACTGCGCCATCGCCATATGCGGAGGATCTGTTTGTGTTTTGTGTGAATTTTAATGTTTGATGGTTTACTCGTATGCATGACTGCTGTGTAGGCTTGACAATATGCTGTAATGGAATTACTGCCTACAGATGTAAAAAAAATTAACACAACATTTTTTCCTGCCAGAAGTCAATGGTGAGAAACAAAACATCATATTTTGCTGAGGTAAAAACTTGACAGCATATGATGATATCAAAAAAAAAGAGATGTTTTCATGTGTCAAAAACTCATCATCTCTCTGTGTGGATGCAGCATTATGATGGCAAACTGGTCCTCGCCATATAGATATATGTCTTGCAGTTTGGTGCCACAGAGAAAAAATCTGAATGCAGTTTTTGTGGATCTTAACAGCTGACAATTCACTGATCTACGTGGCTACTATGTTGAAACTGGATTTTTGCTTGTTGCTGATTGGAAACGGAGCTGTAATGGAATTTCTTCTACAAGTGTCAAAAATGAAAGCATCATTATTTTAGTGAACAGTCACTTGAAAAAAAGGCAGATAAAATCTGAGGCTGACTGCAGTGGTAAATTTTTTGTCATGTTTCCAAAAAAATGATTGTCATCAGAAGCTATGTCAGTTTGGTAAACTGCACCATCATTTGACAAGCTTGACTTTTGAAGCAAACAGTACTGTACAACATACGAGGCGATAACTGTTGAATGACGATGTTAACTTACTTGCAGGGTGTGCCAATGAAAAACAATCTCTTTGGAAAAATCCATTATCTGTAATTGTTATAGATTTTGTCACTAAATTTAGTTTTTACAGAAGATTCAGCCCACATATGTACATGTAGCAGATTGCATGAAAGTATTTGGTTTTACTTAAAATTGTATCTATTTGAACGTAAAAGTAATTTTTCTAAGTGAACAAGTAATTGAACTAAGATTCTGATGTAAACAAATAACAAAAAATGAACCATATTCACTAGCCATATGATTGTCATGTATGGGACGCAGTGCTGTAGTGCTATCAGAGATATGCTAAAACTGACAAACATTCCGAGCTGATAGACTGTTTTGTTGACGTTATGGAATGATTTGCAGCAGGGGTTTGTTGGTATTAAGGCGATCGTAACAGACTTTGATTGTGTGTTGCTGCAGCTGGTAGAGATTTTGAAAACTCTGTTTAAATACTGAGTGAGCTATAGGCAACTGACATTCGTCACTGAAACTTCTGAACTGTTGGTGAAAAGCTGTTCAAAGTTTCTTTTGTTATTCACAAATATTCAATGTGTAACTGCTTGTTCACTTGAAAAATTGTACTTTAAAGTTAACTGCTGTATCTATTGAACCATATCAGTTGATTCAATAAAATTTGCAGCATATGTTGTGTCAGTACTCACATACATAGTCTGAAAGTTTGGCCAAATCCATTCTGCTATAGCTGAAATACAGAAATTTTTCTAGGGGATTTTTTATTGGTGCACTCGTAGATACAAGTATTGCAACAGTTATGAAATAAGGGTAAAAAGAAAAATACAGATATTTAAAAATAAATTATCTTATTGTAAATTGCTTGCATGTATTTGTTTGCAGTTCTTTTTAAGGAATTTGTATGAAATAGTTTAAGTCCAAGGTGCTTTATTTTCCCACCTCAGCTGATACCAAAGTTAAAAGAATTGCATCTTTTCTCTCAAATGCTGTGTTACTGCACTGCCAGACTTAACCAGTTGTTGGCTTAATTTATTTAGTCGTTGTTACTTGCATTCAGTATTTGTTAGCAAAACAGAATGCAGAATTTAAATGAAAGGATCCAATCTTGGGGTTTCCTGTTTTACCAGGCAGTGCTGCAGAAGCATTAATTAGGTGAGGTTGGAAAATAAAATAACTTTTGATTGCGTTTTTCTCTCGAACGTTTCTGCCGAAAAGTTATAGCAGGCGGAAGATGTGAACTTCTTTTCTGGGATACAGTGTAGTTTCATGTGATTAGTTTACATTGTTAATATAATTATCTTTGTTCTGTTTTATGATTCTTTGTTATATGCATATTTACATGATAATAATTTTTTTCTCTTAAGACCCCATTTGTGAAATTTAGTTCAGTCTGTAAATCTCAGACTGATCTCATCTCAGTAGTGAATTTGATCTTTAGTTTTTGTCTAAAACCACAGTTTAACATTAATTCTGTATTTTGCATTAATTTGGTCTTGTAGTTAGGTTTAGGTTTTCTGGTTTTAGACTACGGTAGTCTTGAGACATTTGGTCTCTTAAATAAATATAAAGAAAGTGACTCACTACACTGTGTTGCATGACTGCTGATAGACAATGGCTTCAGAACAGTCTGCTCATGGGCACTTGAAGCTGTAACTATATGCACCTTATGGCAGTCAATATTTAGAGTGAGCATAAAGCCATGAAATTTTCACTAAATGAAAATTCAATACATTTCACAGTCACTGTAATATTAACAACAAGAGACGTAAATAGCCATCAAGCAGTAAACAACTCGGTTCAAGTGCCAAGAAACTGAGACACTACTAGGCCTATAGACACTTAATGGGGGTCTGGTACAGGTTTTTGTAATTGTCACTATGATTAAGTATAATGTCACATGAAGTAAACTAACTACGTAAAATACTTTATTATCGGCGACTCCATAAGTTCCTAGGTCAGGTGGTCCAGGGCCCCACTACATTTTATGGCCTGGTAGTTTTTGTATAATCTGTACCCATGCCTCAATAAATGCTCCAATTTAAAAGTCCAGATATGGCAACGAAACAAAGAACAGTTAATATAGGTCAAAAATGCAACTGTCCTGATCAGTAACACATTTGTACATCACAGACTGCCATTAAGCTTCAGACTAGACAATATACCACTATCTATTGACACTACCTTCAACAACTGATGCATAATTGTACAAAACAATAATTATTGACTCAGTGCATAGCCAACAGATACAAACTATAGCAATTAACCTTAATCCAAGTTGTTCTGTGTTAGCACTGAAATAAATGCAGCTGTCTCCTGCCTAGAAAATATCTATTCATTGAAGAAGTAATGAATTTCCTTTAATACATGGGTCTGTAAAGCAACATGTTTTACAATTACTCATGTGGCAGTTTTGCTGCAGTCTCACTAGATGGTAAATATTGTGAGAAAATCTGGTAAGCTAGCACACAGAATACTACAAACTGCTAACTACTGGAAAACTTTTATTTTGGCTGCTCTAAAAGTTGGTGATTTTACATGCGAATGTATTTGGTGCCTTTTATTTTGGATAATTCACTCATCAGTGAGAAAATGTTCCATCAGGCACGATTACTAGTAGTGCAGACTTTGAAAACTTGCAGACTACTTGGGCATTAAAAGCGGCCAATGTAGCATTTTTATCTGCATCAGACTTGAGCACTGCTGGCTTCAGTGTAACAACTGGTTTTCACCTGTATGGTTATCAAACTTTGAGTCCAAATTACTGCATTTAATCCAAAGTTAATTGGTGCTGCGTCTATCGGTGCTGGCCACTGCCCACCACCTGGAACCTTGCTGAGCATGCGACACACACTAGTCAACAAGCAGTGGTTGCAGTTAAAATTCTCATAGTACTAATATTCGTGCCATTTAATTTTGCGGTTTTGTGTAGTTGGTGAAATTCTCGAAATAAGGGGCACACGAACAGTGAGGGTTTTACAGTATGTGTCACAAAGAGAAATGAAATTTATGATGAAATCATGTGATGTGGTGACATAACACACTTGTAGAAAAAAGGATGTGATTTTTAAACGGCTACAGTGTGGCCTAATCACACAATATCTTTCCCTGCCAAAGAGTGCTTTATGCAAAACAACTTAAGAAGGACATTTCTCAGTAACGGTACAAAAACTTGCCTTGCTGCTGCCTTTTTGAAATCATCTGCCCATTATATTTTCATACTTCAGTTCATTTTCCTCACTATACAGATGCCAGTCAACACATTCGTATGCCAAATACACGGAATTTTGTTGTGGTCAGCACTGAATTAACAAGGAATGTTACATCAGCTGACGTGTGTACAGGCTGCACATTGTCAGTAATTAGCATCTGTGAGCGATAACGCACGTATAGCAACAGTCCAGTATTCGATTGTCTCAAAATATATCCCAAGTCCAACTTGACATCAAGAAGGCATATGATTGTAGTTACTTGTAGATGTACACTGTGAACCAAACAACCAGGAAACTAGACTTCTGTCTGTAACTTCGCCAAATGCTAAGCGATTTTCATAGTTCTTGCACTGATAGATTCATTAGAAAATTTGCAAGTCCTTTTTAATATCTCACCACACATTAAAGGCATAGCTACACTGCTACACTATCTTGTGAAATACTATTTCACTGAGGTCTGAAAATAGCAACTATCTGAAACGTATTGTGATTAGTGATAAATCACACGGTAGTGTAGCTGCACATTTAAGGTGTGGTGGGCTATTCAGCTATAACTCAACTATGTATTTATCGCTAAGTTTAGTAGTTAAAACAATTTTAAAATCGGTAAATGCTTGAAAAGTTACAGGCAAATAGTTGATTGCCTTGTGTGCCCTGTTCGACTAGCTTGCAATGATCCTGCTTAAAGATGAAAAACTAGCCAGAAAACTTACGCATGACGAACAGAAACGGATTTTGCTTTTGTTATGTTACTATACAGTTTATTTTTGACTTCACTGTCTACAAATATCAAAATAACAAGTATTTTTCTACAACTTATTGAGCGGTTGAGTCTTACACCGCAGTTTGTTGCACTCGGTCATTGAGCATGGCAATTTTTGAACATAGATATTTCACAAGGTAGTGTAGCTATGTGATTAAGGTGTGGTGAAATGTTTAATAATGACTTTATTGCCAATTTACTAATGAGTCTGCCAGTGAAAGAATTGTGAAAATCGGTTAGCATTTGGCGAAGTTATGGACAAAAGTCTAGTGTCCTCGTTTTTTGGTTTGCAGTGTATAACATGGACTCACCATGCAGATGAGCCTCATGGCCCACTTGTATGAGGTTAGAGGTTAGGTCTAGGTTGAAACCTAACCACGGCTTTTGTGATGGAACGACATTTGGCACCTTTTTGTTTCCAACAAAGCACAGCTTCTTACTGTCAAGCAGGACCTGGGAGTTATGTTCAGGTATTTGGAGATGACTAGTTAACTAGACAAATATACAGTCAGCTGGAAGGCAGTGGTCACAGCAGCCTGTCCCAGTCAGTCTCATCATCATCGAGGTCATCTGGATACGGCAAGACTACGTTTCCATGACCGGTGGCGACGTAGTACGGAGGCGGTGGCATTACACCAGCAGTGGTGCCGTCTGAAGGCTGAAACAGCAATTACTGATGTCATTTGTCACATTCATACCAGGATTACATCCGCTAAACTTTCTGACATTAGTATTCCCATCTTTTGGACTGTCACTTGAACTGTTTATCACAGTGTTGAACAAGAGGGCCTAGCACTGGCTAGCATAGCGCGAGATGTATATATTACATCTCGCGCTAAAAACAGTATAAAATGTTCACTGGCACTACTGGCCAGAGAGTATCCAGAAGTGCAGATCCCCAACCAGAGTGATCTGAAATTTCACAAATCCAGTGAGAATGTACTGAATTACTGGGTACGGTATCCCCTACCCTCTGATTGCAGTGATTTACTGCTTGAGTCATGATGGAAAGTATGTGGTATGTTTTCGAATTTCCTATACAAAAATTACCTCGCTCTGCCGCTGCTCGCTGCTATGTACATGGATTAATCTTTTATGGCTGTCAGCCCTCAGGTTACATTTGCAATGAATGAAAATAAACGTGTCCTACTCCTAACTGCATGTATTTAGCACAATGGACCTACCATAGTCATCTAATTATCACTGTAAACAATTAACCACAAACCACAGCACCAGTTTAGTGCCAGCAACAGCCATGCCATATAATTCTATTTCTGATGGGAGTTAAGTTGTCTATATAAAGATATTCTTTTGTGGTAACTTGGGACAAATTTTTGATCACAATGGGTTGACTTTGGCACAGTAACAGGCAGGCATCTCACTCGTCCTTAAATTCCTTAAAATCCTTTAAAAATTTGACCTGTGCTTAAAAGTCCTTAAAAACCTAAATTTGTCCTGAAATTCCTTAAAACATTTTCTTGTACACAAATCCAGCAATTTTTGTAGTTAAACCAATTATTCAGCCATCCAAATGACACGAAGTATGATAAATGCAGCGAGGCTTGCTGCTCATTCGAAGTACTTGAGCTACTTTGACAGCGAAAAGCAGAAACCTCCAGTAGAAACTGCACGCAGAAGGAAGCCTCGCGAACAGCTGAGAGCATTGACTCTCCTGTCCCAGAGAGAATTAAGCTTTGGAACAATCAAAGCAGGTTTTCACAGCTATCACCCTATCACTAGTAACCCACACATGCTATGTGAGTCCCTGTGAAATGTCATTCTGGATAGTAACAGTAATTGCGTGTATTACCTGATGAGTGATTAGCTGGCGGCCCGACATGTCGATGGCATAAATGCCACTCTGTGTCATTGGTGAGTCAATTGATGAAGAACTGTGTAAACTCTGGCAACTCATTGCATACCCTGATACCAAACAAACACGTTTTCTTCTGTGTCTCAGTCTTGACAATATAATAATAAAGTGCTTATAACGCTAACTCCAAATCCCTAATGTGCTGCAGCTGGGTACCCCAATTACAACTAAATGACATTTTCCACCACACTCTGTATTTTAGCAGCCGTTTTTCAGTTGAACCCGGGTTAGTCAGTACTACTTGGTATTCTTATCTTCTACATGTCGCAGAAGAGAAGTTTTAAGATAAGTGGCTCAGGTTTTTACAGGTCAGTCGGCAGTGCTGTCAAGACAGCATTGAAGGGAACTACTGTACTATACGTCAACTGCTCAACCGTTTACATCAATTCTCCAATATCAGCACCCATAATTGTAAAAAAAATGTTTCTTTCACTACACAGTTTAACAGCAGCAAAATATCAGTAGTACAGTTTGTTAACTGAAAACTAACTGTTTTCCTAATAACAAATGTTGTACAATACAGTTTTTGCAGTTTTTGAAATTATAAATGGTGAGGTTACTAATAGAGAACTAATGAATATGGGGCTCAGAAGTCGGCAAATAGATAAATTTTAGGTAAAATGAGTAACTTGACTGGCTTCAGGTAAAGCATCTGTTCATACAAAAATCTGCATCAATTACTCTTCAAGACTGAGACATTCAGATTAATCAGAAAGAAAATAATAAACTGCAATGTTAGCATGCAACTTGTAATTCAGAAGCTCTCTCATTAAAAGAAGCTTCCACGTTAAGCCTCAAACATGGATCATGGTACATGGAAACAGAAGTATAATTTTTGTTAAACTGGCATATGTGTGCTAAAAGGAAGCATTTGGGATTTTTACACTTTTACAGGGACATTCTATTGCCTAAATTAAGCAACAGCATCAAAGCACTGAAGTGGTGGGGACATAGCAACAGGGCTTGTGTGCCATGTGGCAGACCCGGCACTCTTTTGATCTGCCGGGTGTCTACCGGGTCGCTCAGTCACATAGACTACTAACTGATTCGTATTATTTGCAATCACTGAGTCTCGTGTTTTGGGTCCGTGAGGCATGTCATATACTCCTCAGATGTGAAAAATATTCTGGGGAGAAGGAAGCAATTGTAATTTTACTAATGTCCAGTTGCTTGAAAATGATTGCCAAAATGCATCCACATAGGCTGAAAATGCACCAGAAAGCGTTTGGCGGCCGGGCTCTGCCCGGACCCGCTGGGGGAGCTTACAGTGCTCCCCCAGACCCATAGCTGGATTTAAGCGGCCTACTTCTAAGAAAGGGAAGGGGAAGGGAAGAAAAAGAAGGGGAGATGAAGGAGAGGACAGAGACCCGGCTCCTTTTTTTAAATTAAAGCCCTGCATAGCAATCTGACAGTAAAAATAAACTGCTACTTTTATTACGATCACAGATATTTGTCATTTCCTATTTCTGACAAGCGACAATACCTAGCCAGCAGACCAGCCCAAACATTCTCAGTAATTGGTAAGATGTCAGCAACTGTGATTACAGTTTGGCTTAAAGTACTGTTTACGGGTGTTTTCAGTGCAATATAAGCAGTGGTGGTGCAAGGGGTCACTACGACAGGGCGGAGACAACATTCTCACCAATATGTATCAGCAGTTCTAAAAATGGTAAAAAGAAATACTCTGATTTCGATAATATGTGAAGACAAATAAACAGCTGTTGATACCCGGTGAAGGTGTATGGTCATCTGGATAATTCTGGTAGATCTGTGGCGACATCTGTTGACGGAAGTTTGACGGTGGCTGCATTGGCATCTGTGACTGTGGCATTGTCTGCTGCTGTGAGTGACTACTGCTGCTTAGCTCCGTCTTGATGAGACCATTCTGGGCAAAGAACTCATTCAGCGATGATGCCAGGTCGAGAAATTGGTCGCGATTCAATGGCAGCTGACTTGCATCCAACGATCGCATGCTCTCCATTAGTGCTATACAACAACAGCGGATGCTATAACAGTAGTGCTCCTGATATGTTTAATAAGTAGTTTATAATTACTAATTTGGACATTATTTGCAAATCACCTTGAATCAGAAAAGTGCGAAATATTTTTTAACAACAGTCTTATGATTTCATTGTCAGCTGTGATGATAGTGATTATATATGATAAAAACTGCACTTTATCCACTATGTTAACAGCCATGGATCAAAACCTGCAAAAATCATGAAAAGGGATATTACCCACCATCACGTCGCCTAAATGTCAACGTAATGCTCAGTAATATCACCTTTTTATGATTTTTGCAGTTTTTGATCCGTGGCTGTTAACACAGTGGATAAACTGCAGTTTTTATCATTTATATTTGCTTTTTTTTCAATTACAGTACATTTTATAGCACTTACGAGTCATCAGCATACAAAAATTCTGCTTAAATTGATGCAAATGTTTTTGAGATATCACAATTTTTTCAATTCTCCAGATTACGATTGGCCACCATGTTAAATTTTCAGAAGTGCAAAATTTTATTTGCTGAGGGGGGCTGGAGGGTTGAGGCACGTCACCATGCCAAATGTGGTCGAAATTAGTCCATCCATTGTGGAGATATTGTGATTTGTCGGTTTTTCAAAATGGCCACCACCGCCATCTTGGATATTGGAAATCGCAAAATTTTATTGGCTAACGGAGTCCATCATCGAGCCGAATTTCGTATAAATCAGTTAATCCGTTGTGGAAATATTGCATCTTTCAATTTTTCAAGATGGCGGCTGCCACACGATTTTACTTGCTATCATGGTCCCGGGGGCTGAAATTGGGGTTTTGGGGCTATTTGACCCCCTAAATGGGCTGCAGTATCAACAAAAGCCAAAAAAGGCACACCCTTGTCTGAGTCCGCGTCACATAAGCCATCAAGCGTGAAAATCTGGTGAGTGATCTGACCTGTAGGTGAGTTTCTCAAAAAAGGGGTATATATAAGAAAAATTACGGTTATATTTCACCTATTTGCCAAGAACGCCCCCATCGACAGATTTTCACCAAATTTTGATAGCATTATAGGTCGTGGAAGTAATCACCGTTGCATAATTTTTGGACGATAAGTTAAGAGACATCGATTCTGTGGGGAGTCGAAAATGCAGCCTTTCCATTGTCTAAGCCATTGGCTGTTAACACTCTGCTGAAACGACTGCACAGTGAGTGATATAGCTCATATAGGCCTATCAGTGGATTTCACTGTGGTACAGTATACACTGATGCACATTTGTGATTTTCATTCACTGTCTTGTTTCAGACAGCCTGTTTCTATCAAAATCAGATCTGAATACTGTAGTGACCACAAACATTTTTTCAGTATAATAACAAAATTCAACATGCTGCAAAAAGTGCTGACAAAACTATTTAAAAAAGTAAAAAACTTAGTATATTGCTCACGTTTATCAATGTACAGAGATTGATTTTAGACAACTAATAAATTCACCTGGAAACTGTGTCAGGTCAACACCACTCCAGTCGTAACTGCCGGCCATGTGGAAACTTTCCTTCAGCAAGTCAATCGATGACAGATCAACTGCCCCGGCATCACTGCCAACTGAAAACACAGATGAGAGGCATGCTGAATGCACATACAGACACTAAAGTCACGTGTAAAATGACTGTATCCAGTGCTTAAATTGTGGAATGATCAATGCTATCTTCCTCCTTTTTTCAACTTACTGGGGACGAGAAGGGAGAATGGTGATTAGTGTGAAAACAAAAATAACCAAAATTGTTGCCACGGTCGCTTTTTTAGCTCAAAATGCACTAAAACATGTTTGCAGCCATGGCTCTACCTCAGACCTTGCTGGGAAAGCTTACAATTTTTGCATTTTTAAGGAGGGGAGGGAGGCAGGAGAAAGGGAGATGAAAATGTATACAGAAATGAGAGAGTGATCAGAGGGAAGAAGGAAAGAGAGTGGGAGGAGATGAAAACAGGCAGGAAAAAGGACAGGTTGGAGGAAATGGAACGGATAAGGAAACAGAAAGGGCAGCATTCCCCATTTACTATTTTACAGTTAAACCACTGGTTACATTTATCTCTATCTGCTGCTCGCGATGGGCCCAGATCCACTCCCCTGCACCCTCCCCCCTTTCTGGCACTTCCTGTATCTGCCACTGATCACAGTAAGGCAAGGGCAAAGTTGTCCATCCGTGCCTGCTTCACCACTGATGAAAAAAGAAAACGGGAAATAAGCGCTACCCCAGATTCACCAGGAAGAGAAATAGCCATTGCAACAAATAATTAGGACGTCATAGAATCGTCACACCTTGAGGTGATTCGAACACAGACTTGTAGAGAGACTTGAAAGATTCACTGAGGTCCTGGAATGCCGGATTACTATCAACGAATGAGGCCGACCGATAGCCAGTATGCTGCTGATGACAGACGGGCAATGACGCAGTCGGTGGCTGGTGACTGAAGGGCACTGGAACAGTGTGTTGCTGGTGAGATATGGGTAGCGACGCTGTCGAGTTATGATGACTGGAAGGCAACATTGTATGCTGTTGATTATATGATGTGCAATACACAGACGGTGGATGCTGCATCGGCATCTGTGACACCACCGCAGGCTACACAGTACATACACAAACCGTTTCTGTTTAATCATCCTTCTTTCTGGATTAACTCCAGGCTGGACCAGGTCATCAAAAAGAGAACTTTTGGCATAAATTGGAGCTAATTTTTTTCACACGATGGATGCCGTTTCTCCCATCCAACCTGCAGTGTTTTCAGAGCACTGAAAGAAAATCAAAGCATAGATTCCAACCAGAGGAAACTATCCTTTCTTGATCCAGCCACTGACTCCAGATAGACGGGAAACAAAGCAGTACCCTATCATGGCACATAGTTATAACAACAACTAGAAAAAAAATATGCAGTCATATCGACATGTAGATCGATACCTGGATATGTACTGTACTGTTTGCACTTGATAACCCTGTGTCCTGGTCCAATTTTGCATACTCAACTGTCTACATCTGTACAAGATTCATATGCTGAAGTCACTGCTAAAACTAGTAGACCAAACCCCTTTATCTGTTCACCCAACCCTAAAATTTGGATGGACAAAAATGTGAGGATTTCCATTATTTTAATTATGGCTCTTAAAGGCATGATTAAACCGACTATTTGCTTACAATGCTTACACAGCTGTTTTACATTACACTATATTATTTCAGAGCTCTTAAAAGAATGATACCAGTATGCATTTCTGTGTCATAATACATAATCATAGTTAATCCAGCAGAGCCACTGCTGGCTCATACCAGCAAGGCATTGTTAATTTGATCAGCAGCAGCAACATCGGCAGACGAGTGGCGCGGTGAATGCAGACTGAGGTTGATCAGCTGGTCTCCGACCGCCGGTGAACAACTTGACATTCGGTCGCCTGGTGACGGGCATTTCTCAATTTTGTATGGCGACAACTGCATACCATCAGCATCATTCCATTTCAGATGATGAACCCAAAAACCTCAAAAGTAACAAGACTGCCCAAAGTAATTTAAGAACATTGCCACCTGTCACGGCAGCCAACGGATCGTCTGTTGCATGTGCAGGTACTTGGCTGCAGACAAGCTATACATCCATATAGCACTGCTGAATAGTCGCTATACTTAAACAGGGCCTATGCCGTCACTGATACCCATCAAAATTTCCCCTTCCCGAGAGGAAATCTGGACCACCATCTAACACAAGGTTCCTTGGTGCCACCCACACAAGTCTGCCCTCCAAATAGCAGCTCGATTGGTTCAGCCATTTTTGCACAGATCTCAGTCATGATCAGCACACAGACAGACCACTTTACATCAAGACATGTGTAAGGAGAAGCCACATCTGAACTGTGCACATGATGCATCGTAACAGCATCAGACCCTCTACATAACTAATGAGCACTAAGACTGTAATTGCGAGCACTACTCACTCTTTCAGCTGTTTCACAAATCATTTGAAATTTAAACTACCTGCCTTACTTAGGACTGCTTCAAGCACCAGGACTCATGCTGGATCTTTTTGATGCACTGCTGTTATTTTACATTTTAGTTCTTTTAGCTGTCTTCAACAAGAAGCATTTGAAAAATGTTGGGCCCATTCGCTACTGCGAGCCGTTTTACATTGTCATTCACCAGGGGTCGCTACTGCCGCCACTGTCGCACGCCGCCTGTGCATCGATGTCCACGACGACGACGACAACGACAACGCGTGACAGAGGGGACCGCTATGGCCCCATGGAATGGGCCCAATTATGCTTCCATACCAAAGATTAAGCTTACATGTCAGCTTTAGGCAGATGGAAATGTATCATATTATACTGGAAATATATGACATCATACTGTGTCCGTTCAGTCCACAGTACATGGTGACTGCAATAAAGTGCAAAACTCATTTTAAAAATAAAATGGAAAAAATGCTCACAAATTTACAAGTTCCTCCTCTCAAGGCTCTGTAGGGATAAATAGCACAATATTTTTACAGGATGGCTGTCCTTCCTGACATTAAACCAACACTTTCAAAGCAGGGACTGAAGGAACTAAGCAGTGGCCCAACCAGTGGCCTGCTGCATACTTTCTTTATTCACCATTAATTAGACTCATCAGAAAAGGGGGCATGCACTGCTGTATATATGCCATTCTTTCAGATGCTAGTACCACAGAATGCTGAACATCTGCTGCTATGTGCCATCAGCTTCCTAAGAGACAGCGTACTAGTAAAGATAAACGTAGTGAATAAGTAACAAATACTGCATAATAACTGACTCGGTCGGCTGTCTTTGATTTTGGTTTCAACCTCTGTGGAGTCTGTTCTTCAGCAGCATTGGGATCCACCATCCAGTAGGCACCCTGTGCAATACACAGACACTAACAGTTCATTCTTACAATGCAGTGCAATTTTGCAGTTTGGTTATCAACACCTTACAAAACAGCCCAAAACCATAATGCCTGGTGTGAAAATTAAGACCAAGCTCTTGAAACCTGCATCCTGAGACCAAGACAAGATTGCACATAAAGGTCTAGAAAAATTGAAATAAAAAAAATTACATTTGATGACAAAAAGTTAATGGCAAAAAGTAGCATGTGCAGGTTTCATTTGCCTGTTTCTACCACTGCCATGGTACCACCCAAGCTGCTGAAGTGCTAACATTATTCAACATGGCAACACAGTAAATGTAATTATGAATAATGAACACCAAATGTCTGGTGTCTCGGAGCTGACAGGCGCATATATGGGACAGCCACAGACTGCATGTGTATTTATTTCTGCAGCAAACAGTGTAGTACTGCATAGTAGCAGTACTTATAAACAAGCAAAGTGCGAATACCGACCTTGCCCGGATCTTCTCTAGCTCGTGGTATTTTAAGAAACATTTTGTTCAGAGACAAGTTATGCCGGATAGAATTCTGTGTACAACAACCAATTAGTCTTGATGTTAACATCACAGTTTTGGCAATAATACTGCATGCAGCTGCAACATGTAAAACCTCGGAAGACAAGCTTACAGCGTAAATGACATCCATAATGTCTGTACTTAATAAGTACTGTTATGCCCTAGTGAAAAAGCTTTCTCGTGCAATTTGCCTGGACAATGCAGTACGTAAGTTTGAAGTTTTAAAGCTATTTTAAATGAATCAATCAAACGATATGAAAGGTCAGTGTTGTACACATAATGCATTGAACAGACACACATAAATCAAGCTACATGTAGCATCTGTAATAATAGGCTACGTGATGCAGCTTACCATACACATATACTGGATATAAAAGTGTTGAACTTATTACTCATTTCATAATTTCTCTTTTCGTCCATCATGCAAGGAAAACTGGTAAAATCAGAAACATAGTGGAAACTACACAAAACAGTGAATCTTACGGCAAAATAAACATAACTGCCCAATGTGATCTGGGAATAGGCAGTGTTGCCAGATATGGTGGCAGACCTACTCGAGCTGCAGCACACAAGTGTTCAACCATATTTGCCAGGTGGTGCCAAAGTGCATGCCCATGTGGCCAACCCCGCACAATCCCAAATAACAGCTCAATCATTCAGCCATACAGGCATGACCAATGCCATTCTCCCTACGTGTTACACTGTGCTGCTTTATTTCCCTAATAATATGCCCCTTCATGTGAGTGATCTGAACCAATCTAACTGATCTCATACAAGGTTCCTCAGATCAGCTGACCCACCACTCCAAATGGCATCTCGATTCAGTCAGCCATTTTTTCCAGAATTCACAGTCATTACCAACGGACAAACTGACACAGAACTTGACCGGTAAGAACAGGCTGCCTAATAATAACTCACACATTTCCTTACCTTCCAGCCATTACCGGCATCGCGGTAATATGGATATTTGTCGCAAATCCATTGGTAGATCTCACTCAGTGTCATGCGCTTTTCTGGAGAGCTGTTGATAGCAAATGTAATGAGGTTTGCATAGCTGTAGGCGGGCTTGCTCTCGCGACCCGGCCCGCTGCTGTCTTCCCCATCGCTATCCATATCTCCATCGCCGCCATCCTGACCAGAACCGTTAGTCCGACTGCCGCCTAGACTCACCGCGCCAACTGACAGCCGAGACAGCCAGTCGATTGCCGTGAGACTACTTTCCAAATCCGCCATCTTGTTTACAAACCGTGCGCCAAGCGGCCAGCACCGCTGTCATACACCGCGAACTCCGTACAAAGTAATTAAAGCTACATTTACAATAAATGCTTATTCCGAATAGAACGGCATTATGCTAAATTTGCAGAACAGCAGTGCTTTCTGAATTACAACTTGTGATCCGTAGCACACATTATTTACAAAAGTTGCCTGGCAACAACAACGCTATATACCATAGATAATCATCTATGTTCAAGCAGGTGCGCGTTGGGGATGCGCCTATCGTGTAATTTTGTACACGAAATCACGCTTCACTAATATAGCGGTCAATAACTAAACAAATACGGTAATTTTCAACCACTATAACAGCATTATACTAAGTAACAGCCACATTAACGTCAACTCGGCATTCTTCAATAAAGCTCATTCATCCATTTTACAGTATGTTGCAAAAATGTCACGTTGTGGCTATTGCCAGTTTTAGCTGATTCTTCAAATTTGCGCCGAAGTTCGTCATTCCGTCATATTCGTGTACATTTTCTGACTGTCATATAATTTTTAAACGTATGTACCTAGGACGTATGTACACAATATGAAGTTATAAATTGCAGTATGAATTTGTGCAGACAATGTGATAACGTCGTGTGCCCAGACACTGTACGCTTTGAAAGTTCTCTGCATGCACATGGGATGAATGACTCAGCCCTCCAATCTGTCTACCAGGCAGTCGTCATCTCCAAGCTGATGTATGGCTTATCTGCGTGGTGGGGCTTTGCGAGTTCCAGCGATCGACAGCGAATTCAGGTTCATCCGTCGCAGCGAGCATAGCCGGTTCACTCCACCAGATCTACCGTCGTTCGCCGACCTGTGCCGTCAAGCCGATGACAATCTGTTCAACAGC
>Ga0209782_1000405_pt1 | contig 18295 bp, 16 predicted proteins | sample WorMetmaBAHAMAS1_FD_187390 | JGI IMG/M metagenome (GOLD analysis project Ga0209782, IMG submission 187390) | Marine gutless worms symbiont microbial communities from Max Planck institute for Marine Microbiology, Germany - Inanidrilus... | ecosystem: Host-associated > Annelida > Digestive system...
GTTGAGCGTCTCGAAAACATGGAAGATGAACCGGCGGGGTGGACGCCAAAGGCAATTAGCAGCCTCAAGACGATTGGCGCCTTGTCCGGAGTGAATGAGGACGATGACACTTCTATGCAGATTTGGGCGCGGAAGGGAAGCAGCCAAATCCCGTCACTCACAGAATCGTAGCGCTGGCAGCAGAACTGACCAGACAGGGGTATACGGATCATGGTTCTGTCGAAGGTTGCCTGCAGGTTCTTCCTGAGCGAGAAGGGGGGCCGACCGCCGCTGCCCTCTAATATTCGCGACGAGGTGACCAATTTTTTCAAAAACGATTTCATCTACGTCCACAACGTAACGCGCCGTTTGGCCGAAGACACGAGAAACCTTGTTTGGAACGCTCAGGTTGACCCAAAAGATGCCATCCATGTGGCGACAGCCATTCAATCTAGTATCCCCCTGCTAAACACATACGACGGTAAACTGCTGGCGCGAAATGGCGTTATCGGAGCCCCCTCGGCTTGGAAATCGTCGAACCAGAGATGAACCCTGAACCGGGCCTATTCGATGAGGAGGCTAACGATGACGAAGACAGTTAAGACAAAACAATCGCAGGCATTTATCGATAAGGCCAAGGAAATCGAATGCGACGAGGACGAGTTCGCATTCGAGGGCAAGCTACGGCGGATCGCGACCGCAAAGAACGAAAAGGACGGCAGTTTTCAGGCTGCCCGCCCCGGCTCTGAAGAAGGGGGGTGAGTAGTGGTGGCCTACTTGCCCTTCTTCTTCACCTTGACCGTTTCAACAACCGCAGTAGCTTTACGGCGCTGAGCGACCTTGATTGAGATGACTTGCGCTTCATGGTCATCACCCTCCTTCCATGCGCTGGTAGCACCCATTGTCACCCCTTCCAGTCCAGGCGTGAAACGTGGTGTGTCAGTTAGCGCAGTAGGGGTATGGCAGACTTAATGGGTTTGCGAAGTACATAAAAGCCATAACTTTAGCATCTTCAGGATATGCTAAGGTTATGTTATGCAAGGAAAAGCAGGTATTTCAAGCGTTCACACATTTCGGAAGCTAAATTCAGAGCAATTATACGCTATTTCACGCCCGATTTGCCGGCCTCGAACATCGCCGAGCTGAGTGGAGCCGCCCGACGATTAATCAGCTATTCATGAAGTTACGAATCGGGATCGCCCAGGTTTGTAACGCTTCATCACCTCTATCGGGTGAGGTTGAAGTCGAAGAATCCTATTTTGGCGCACGCCGCGTTCGCGGAAAAAAGGGTCGCGGAGCGGGCGGCAAAACGATCGTCTTCGGAATCCTGGAACGCCACGGGAAAGCTACACGGAAATCGTCCCTGACGCCTCCAGGAAGCAGCTACAGAGAGCGATCCGGGGTCGGGTAGCGCTGGAAGCAGCATCCACTCGGGCGGCTGGAGAGGCTACAACGGGTTGGTGGACATGGGCTACAAAAAGCATTTCCGGGTGCATCATGGTGATGCATGAGTTTGCCCGCGGTAATTGCCATATCAATGGCATTGAGTCATTCTGGTCATATGCCAAACGGAGGCATGCAAAGCTCAATGGTGTTCCCCGACAAACGTTCCTTTTACACCGCAAGGAATGTGAGTTTAGATTTAATCACCGAGAAGAAAATCTCTCTGATAGAATACTAACTCTGGTGAGAGAAAATCCACTCTAAAGTTATCTAGACCCAATCTAGAATCAGGTAACGAGAAAAACGGTGGCAATCGGAATGATTACCGATGAGTCCATCTACCCTATCACTTCAAAGATCACCACTACCCAATAGTCTACTGCTGGACTACTAGGGTGCGCCGATTGGAGAAACGACAAAGTGTCTTGTCGTCGATTGCCGCCACCTCACTCCCACTCAGCTTGGTTATCGAGCGGGTCCGAACGAGGATACCTTTGAGTCAGCGCGCGCAGGGAAGTACGTGCTTGGCGGTCAGCCGTTCAAAGGTATTCCAGTGATTTCTTTCGGCTTCTCGCCGTTGAAAATGCTCGGTCCCCAACCAGCCGTTCGCGGATTTTGTACACTTGCTCTTCCCGTGCAGTTGAGTGTTCCACGTGGAACAACGAATCCGTGAGAATCTGTGGATAGAAAAGACTTGTGCTCTTTTGCGGCTGGTTTGCGTTGATTTGTGTTCATTTGCGGAAGAAATGATTCTCAGAGGTTTTTTACATGGGCTACGATTCATCGAGCATAAAGGTTCTCCGTGGCCTTGATGCTGTTCGGAAGAGACCCGGCATGTACATCGGTGATACGGATGATGGAAGCGGTCTCCATCATATGGTTTTCGAGGTAGTCGATAACTCTATCGACGAAGCCCTGGCGGGGCATTGCGCCAATATCATCGTTATCCTCCACTCGGATAATTTCGTTTCCGTCATAGATGATGGACGCGGTATCCCGGTGGATGTTCATCCGGAGGAAAACCGATCCGCTGCCGAAGTAATCATGACGGTTCTCCATGCCGGTGGTAAGTTCGATGCCGATTCCTACAAGGTCTCCGGTGGTCTGCATGGGGTCGGCGTTTCCGTTGTTAACGCCTTGTCCGAGCACCTCAGGATACGCATACGCCGTGGTGGCAATCTCTATGAGCAGGAATATGGATTGGGAGAGCCACTTTATCCCTTGAAGAACATCGGTCGGTGTGATGAGACAGGAACGGAAATCCGGTTTCTACCGTCCGGTAAGGTCTTTTCAGACCTGGAATTCCACTACGACATCCTTGCAAAACGTCTGAGGGAGCTTTCTTTTCTCAATTCCGGCGTCAAAATCTCACTGCAGGAGGAGACTACGGGGCGTGAAGATTGCTTCGAGTATAAGGGCGGGATACAGGCATTTGTGCAGCATCTCAATCGCAACAAGGTTGCAATTCATCCCACGGTTTTTTCCTTTCTTGCGCAGCGCGAAGGTGCCCTGGTGGAAGTTGCGTTGCAGTGGAACGAGTCCTTTCAGGAAAATATTTTCTGTTATACGAACAATATTCCCCAACGGGATGGTGGGACCCATCTGGCTGGTTTTCGGACTGGTCTGACCAGGACGCTCAATCAATATATCGATCGAGAGGATTTAGCCAAGAAACATAAGATTCGAGCAATTGGCGACGATGCTCGCGAGGGGCTAACAGCCGTTGTGTCCGTAAAGGTTACGGACCCTAAATTTTCTTCTCAGACGAAGGAAAAGCTCGTTTCCTCCGAGGTCAAAGTCGTTGTTGAAGGGCTGCTGGTCAAACACCTGACCGAGTTTCTCGAAGAACATCCAGGTGAAGCCAAAATGATCGCGAACAAGATGATCGAGGCGGCACGTGCGAGAGAAGCGGCGCGCAAGGCTCGTGAAATGACGCGACGTAAGGGGGTTCTGGACATTGCGGGATTGCCGGGAAAGCTTGCGGACTGTCAGGAGAAGGACCCTACAAAATCCGAGCTCTACCTGGTCGAGGGGGATTCTGCCGGCGGTTCCGCCAAGCAGGGGCGTGACCGCGTGTTTCAGGCAATTCTCCCCCTCAAGGGTAAAATTCTCAATGTGGAGAAGGCGCGTTTCGATAAGATGCTGTCTTCTACAGAGGTGGGTACACTCATTACCGCTCTGGGATGCGGAATAGGTCGACAGGATTATGATCCCGATAAGTTACGTTATCACCGGGTAATCATCATGACCGATGCGGATGTGGATGGAGCCCACATCCGAACACTATTGTTGACGTTTTTTTATCGTCAAATGCCGGAGCTGGTAGAGCGTGAGCACATTTACATCGCACAACCGCCGCTCTATAAAGTCAGGAAGGGAAAACAGGAACTCTATCTGCTTGATGACCTGGAATTGAACACGGCTTTGCTCCAGGCAGCATTGGATGGTGCTCGACTCTGTGTATCGGAAGATGCCCCACCTATGGTCGATACCGCTTTTGAGGAATTGGCAAGGGAGTATCAAGTCTATCAAGGTATCGTAGTAAGGCTTTCCGTCCGCTATGACCGGACTCTTCTCGAATCCCTGTTCTCCTTGCGACGCATCGATACGGAGTCCTTGCTCAATGTAGAAGAATCCAATGATTGGTTGTCCCAGCTCCAGGTGTACTTGGATGCTAAGCCTGGTCCTAGTGAAAGGTTTTTCGTCAAACGCTTGGAGCATGACGAGGCGGGTTATCCCGGTCTGATGTTTACCCGCTTGTACCACGGGATTCCGGAAACTAGCTACCTGTCGGTGGATTTTTTCCGCAGCGCGGATTATGCCCGTATTGCTGCCATCGGGGAGAAGCTCGGCGGGTTAGTAGAGCCAGGGGCCTATGTCTCTCGCGGTGACAAGCGCAGGATGATTGGAAGCTTCGGTGAAGGGCTTGAATGGGTAATTGAAGAAGCGAGGCGTGGCTATCACATTCAGCGCTACAAAGGTCTTGGAGAGATGAATCCGGATCAGCTCTGGGAGACAACGATGAACGCCGAGACCAGGAGGCTTTTACGGGTGACCATAGAAGATGCGATCGCCGCGGATGAGATTTTTACCACCTTGATGGGAGATCAAGTAGAGCCTCGGCGGGACTTTATCGAAAAATACGCGCTCGACGCAGAAAATATTGACATCTAATGTGGTGGATGGGTGCCTATGTAGGGGCGAACACGATAAACATCAAAGGCGAACACAAGATTCGCCCCTACAGGCAGCGCGGTAATTCCGCTACGGTTTCCTCAATCCATGCCTCGATACGCTGGTTGATCTCTGTCGCAGAAAGTCCCTTGGGATTCAGCGGCTTGCCGATAATCAGGGTAATTTTCCCGGGGTACTTCTTTAGATCTCTACGCCGCCAGAATACCCCCGCGTTATGGGCAATAGGCAGAACCGGATAGCCCGTCTTTTGTGCCAGCATAGCTCCGCCTCTGTTGTAGTGCTGTTTCTCACCGGTAGCGACCCGTGTACCTTCAGGAAAGATCGTGATCCAATGCCCTTTGTCTAACCAGTATTTACCCTGATCGAGCAGCTTTTGCAGCGAGCGGCGGGCATTATCACGGTCGATCGCGATTGGTTGAAGGGTTGCAAGGGCCCATCCGAAAAAGGGTATCCACAGCAACTCACGTTTCACTACCCAAGTGTTTTCCGATGGCAACAGGGTCCGTAACGCAAGAATTTCCCATGCCGATTGATGCTTGCAGAAAACGATGCAGGTAGATGATGGCAGGTTTTCCTTACCCTGTATTCGATAACCGAGCCCGCAGATCAACTCCAGCGCTCGGAGGTTGACCTTCCCCCAATATCGGCTGACCTTTGAAACCACCTTATAGGGTAGCATCCACCCAAGGATACCGATGGGCAAGCCATACAGGATAATGGTAGTCGATAGGAACAGCATAAACAGAATTGATCTCAGCGTAACCATGTCCCAGCCCTCAATCGGCCAGTAGTGCATCTACAGTGCCGGAAAGGTTCTTGTAAACAGGTACGCCGCCCAGGTCATCCGGGTGTTCTCTGAGGGTTAACTGCCCCTTGCCGGTAAGGACGAGTGATGGTGAGGCATTCACCGCAATCGCTGCCTGGATATCTCGAAATGAGTCACCAATTATGGGTACCCCTGTCATGTCGATTTGCAGCCGTCTTGCGATCTCATCGAGAAGACCGGGAAGCGGCTTGCGGCAACGGCAATTTGCGTCAGGGGTATGAGGACAGAAGAAAATGGCTTCTACCTGGGTGCCAAACACCAAGAGTTCCCGTTGCATCTTGCAATGTATGGCATTGATGTCGTCGATGCTGAAATAACCGCGGCCCAGACCGGATTGATTTGTCGCTACGACAACCTGGTATCCTGTATGGTTCAGTCTGGCGATCGCCTCGAGACTGCCTGGAATCGGTATCCACTCCTGTACCCTTTTTATGTAATTGTCGGAGTCTTGGTTGATAACGCCGTCCCTATCTAAGACCACAAGCTTGGTGCCTTGTGCCTTTTCATTCATCGTCGAGATACTATGTAATTGTCCGCGACTTATTTCAGGAAGGATATATCCGCGACCTTTAAGAAAAGAGTCTCAACGGCTTGCAAAAGTGCAAGTCGGTTGCGTCTCAGGTCCGGTTGCTCGGTCATTACCATGACTCTATCGAAGAAGTCGGCAATATCATCGTGTAATCCTACCAATGTTTTCAGGGCGCTCTCATAATCTTGAGCCTCGAACAGGGGTGAAATCTCAGATGCCAGAGACCTGACTTTTATCTCCAGGCGTCGTTCCGCATCGTCCTGCAGCATATCGGTATCGATCCGTTCGGGAGTGCTTTCCACATGTTTGTGCAGGATATTGCGTATGCGCTTGTTGGCAGCCGCCAGGGTTGCCGCCTCGGGGAGTGCTCGAAAATTCTCTACCGCAAGAATCCTGTGGTGGATGTCGCTCGGTATTCTGGGATTAACCGCCAATACCGAGTCGACAACGTCCGTTCCGATATTCCGATCCGAGTAATAACCCTTGAGGCGCTCCATGCAGTACTCGAAGATTTCCCCAATAACCCCTTTCGCATTGACTTTGTCCCCCAGTGCTTCCGCCGAGAAATCGAGGATTTCCTTCAGGTCAAGCGGTAGTGGAGTCTCGATGAGGATTCGCAACAGGCCGATCGCTGCTCGGCGTAGTGCATAGGGGTCTTTATCGCCTGTCGGGCGCTGGCCGATCACGAAAATGCCCACGAGTGTGTCGAGCTTATCGGCAATCGCCAGGACTAAGCCGCAATCCGACTGGGGAAGCTCGTCGCCGGCGTGGCGCGGCAAGTATTGTTCCTCCATGGCGGAGACCACACAAGGGGCTTCTCCGGCCTTTTGAGCATAGTACCGACCCATGATGCCCTGCAGACTGGGAAACTCAATGACCATCTGGGTCACCAGATCACACTTGGCAAGCTGGGCAGCCCTTGCCGCCAGTGCTTGGTCCATACCCAGGAGACTCGCGATTTGTCGGGAGACCTGACCGAGACGTACCGATTTCTCCGCCAGCGTCCCGAGTCTTTCCTGGAATACGATCTTCTCCAGCTTCAGTCCGGAGTCCTGGAAGGGTTGCCTTAGATCCTGTTCCCAGAAAAAGGCTGCATCCGAGAACCGAGGCCGAATGACGCGTTCGTTTCCAGCCCGTATCTGGGCAGAATCCCGGCTCTGAATGTTACTGACGGTGATGAAATGTGGCAGCAAACCGCCGCCGGGGGAGACCACGGGAAAATACTTCTGATTCTTCTGCATGGTCTCGATCAGGACCTCCGGGGGCATCTCCAGAAAACCCTCATCGAAGGCGCCGATGATTGCATATGGCCACTCGCTGAGCGCGGTGACCTCGTCGAGCAGATCCTCCCCTATAACGGCTCGTCCGCCAACATCCTCAGCCAGGGTCTGCACCTGTTCGCGTATGTTTTCCTGGCGTATTGCGAAGCTCGGTTCGACCTTTCCCCGGGTACGGAGAAGCTGGGCGTATTCAGAAGCGGATGGAATAGGGAGAGTTGCCGCCTGGACATGGAAACGGTGGCCCCGGGTCAGGCGGCCGGCATCGATGCCAAATAACCGTCCCGCTACGGACTCCTCTCCAAAGACGATGGTTATCCAATGCACCGGGCGGACAAACTCGGCGTCCTGCTCACCCCAGCGCATACGCCTGGGGGCGGGTAGCGTTTCCAGTGCCCTTACCATCATATCGACGATCAGATCCCTGGTGTTGCGACCCTGCCGGACCTGATGAAACACCAGCCGGCTACCCTTCGGCGTTTCTTCCTGCTGCAACTCCTCCACCGCAACACCGCAGGAGCGGGCAAAGCCGGAGGCCGCCTTGGTGGGCTGCCCTTGTGCGTCGAATGCGGCCTGCAGGGCCGGGCCCGTGCGCGTAACTTCCTGCTCCGGCTGGCGTGTTACCAACTCCCGGACGAGCAGGGCCAGGCGCCGTGGCGTAGCGAAGGGTTCGATCCGTGAAAACCCCAGACGATGTTGTTGTAGCTGATCCTCGAATCCCTGTTTGAAGGCTTCCGACAATGCTTGCAGGGGTTTCGGCGGGAGTTCTTCGGTGCCGATCTCTACCAGGAGGTCACGTATCTCTTCCACAATCGCCTCGGCTGCTTGCTTAGCCTTTTTGCATCATAGGAAAACCGAGGGCCTCCCGCCGATCATAGTAAGTTTGAGCCACTGCCCGTGCCAGAGTACGGACCCGCAGGATAAAACGCTGCCGCTCGGTTACGGAGATTGCATTGCGTGCATCCAATAGATTGAAGGTATGAGATGCCTTGAGCACCTGCTCATAGGCAGGGAGCGGAAGCTCTTGGTCGATCAGACGTTGGCTTTGCTCCTCGCAGACATCAAACTGTCGGAATAGAAAATCAACATCGGCATACTCGAAATTGTATGCCGACTGCTCGACTTCGTTTTGGTGGTAGACATCCCCATAGGTTACCGCATGGCCATCGATGCCGGCCCAGATGAGATCGAATACACTCTCCACCCCCTGCAGATACATAGCGATGCGTTCGAGTCCGTAAGTTATCTCCCCCGTGACGGGCCGACAGTCGAGTCCGCCGACCTGTTGGAAATAAGTAAACTGGGTCACCTCCATGCCGTTGAGCCAGACCTCCCACCCGAGTCCCCATGCACCCAGGGACGGTGACTCCCAGTTGTCTTCGACAAAACGGATGTCATGGATGAGCGGGTCGATGCCCAAGGTGCGGAGCGAATCCAGATACTGATCCTGAATATCCAACGGTGAAGGTTTCAGAACGACTTGGTACTGGTAATAGTGCTGCAGACGATTCGGGTTTTCTCCATATCTGCCGTCGGTGGGACGCCGGGAGGGTTGGACATAGGCGCTCCTCCAGGGCTCCGGACCGATCGAGCGCAGGAAGGTTGCCGGATGAAAAGTGCCGGCCCCGACCTCCATGTCATAGGGCTGCATAACAATGCAACCACGTTCGGCCCAGAAGTACTCCAAGGCGAAGATGAGATCCTGAAACCCAATAAAACCTTCCGATTTTCCGGCCAATGCGGCGACTCCTGATGAATTGACGGTAGGGGCTTGGTGGATAAAGCAGAGCCGGCAACCTGACGATAAGCCTTTTCAATCCGCAGATTGCGCAGATTCTCACAGATTATTTCATTTTTCCTGTGTGAAAATTGTGTAATCTACTGTAGGGTAAAGCAAAGATAGATACAAGAATCAGACGTTTGGAGTGATCTAAATGAGCGACCACCAAACCATTATCGAAGCGGCCTTCGACAAGTGGGCCGATCTATCGCCGTGCAAGGTGGAGAGGAATCTGCGCGATGCGGTCTTCACTACCGTCGACCGACTGGATAAGGGCGAGCTGCGGGTCGCCGAGAAGCGCGACGGCGATTGGATCGTCAATGAGTGGGTGAAGAAGGCGGTGCTGCTCTCGTTCCGCATCCGGGATAACCGACTCATGTCGGGCGGCTACGCCGATTACTATGACAAGGTGATCCCGAAGTATGCCCCCGACAACCCCCCCTACGACTTCGAAAGCAGCGGCGTGCGCATCGTACCGCCGGCCACCGCCCGCCGCGGCGCCTACATTGCGCCCGGCTGTGTACTCATGCCCTCCTATGTGAACATCGGGGCCTACGTGGACGTGGGCACCATGGTGGATACCTGGGCCACGGTCGGCTCCTGCGCCCAGATCGGCAAGAAGGTGCACTTGTCCGGCGGCGTCGGCATCGGCGGCGTGCTCGAACCGGTCCAGGCCGCACCGACCATCATTGAGGACAACTGCTTCATCGGCGCCCGCTCGGAGATCGTCGAGGGAGTCATCGTCGAAGAGGGTGCCGTTATCTCGATGGGCGTCTACATCGGCAAGAGCACCAAGATCTACAACCGGGAGACCGGCGAGATCGGGTTCGGCCGCATCCCACCCGGCGCCGTGGTGGTGCCCGGCAGTCTGCCGGCCAGGGACGGCAGCCACAGTCTCTACTGTGCCGTTATCATCAAACAGGTCGATGAACAGACTCGCAGCAAAGTAGAGATCAATGAGCTGCTTCGGGAATAGCTTTGGGATCCTGTGCAGAACTGCGTACACAGCTGTACATAGGCATCGACATTGGCTACATCGGCGCTGATACCGGAGAAGTCTGGGTCAATGAAACAAGAGGCGGTAGTGGTGATTTTTGAAGTGATATCTAACCAACAATCGGCAATAATTCGGTAGGGTCTAGATAACTTTAGATTGGGTTTTCTTTCAGATAGAGTAAGTATTCTCTCAGAGAGATCTTCCTCTCTCTCGGTGATGAAATCTGAATTCAGATTCCTTGCGGTGTAAAAGGAACGTTTGTCGGGGAACACCATTGAACTTTGCACGCCTCCGTACCGAGGGCAAACTCGTGCATCACCATGATGCACCCGGAAATGCTTTTGCCCATGTCCACCAGCCCGGTGTAGCCTCTCCAGCCGTCCGAGTGGATGCTGCTTCCAGCGCTACCCGACCCCGGATCGCTCTCTGTAGCTGCTTCTTGGAGGCGTCAGGGACGATTTCCGTGTAACTTTCCCGCGGTTGTAGCGTCTCTTCAAGGGGTAGGAGGTCATTCGCCTGTTCTTTTAACCAAGCACTCACCGTTCGGCGCGAGACCCCAAACGTCCGTTCAATCCCGCGCATACTGGATCTTTCTTGATAAACGTTTATAACGAGTTCTTTCTTTTCTTCCGGCGCGCGTTCCTTTGCGCTCGAGTACGCCATAGGCACCACAGGCTTTACAGTGGTATTGCGAGCTGCCGGACGCATTTGGGCCATTTTTAGCGAAACCTTCGCTCTGACATTTGCGATAGGTTATAACTGTAGTCTCGATAATCGTAATTGAAAACTCTTTGGTTAGTTTTATCAATGAAAGCAATCGTTCAGACCAAGCGTATTCTTCCAGAAGAGAGGGCTAAAATCTAGAATCAGGTAACGAGAAAAACGGTGGTAATCGGAATGATTACGATAAATCCATCTACCCTATCACTTCAAAAACCACCACTACCAACACCGGTACGCCGCGGGCACGGGCTTGGCGGTGCAAGGTAGCGATCAACCGGAACTTGCTGGTCGCGTTCATGTGGATCAACGCCACCGGTAATCAACTCCTTGCGCAGGGAACGACGCCGATAGCCAGCCCGCACCAGCACCTGCTGCGCCAGCTGCACCGGCTTGAGGTCTGTCCAGCGCACCGCTTCATCGGTCGGGCTGCCGGCACTGTGGGCTTCGAGCACCTCGTCTATCACTTCCTCCAGCCCCGGTTGGCGTTGGGTGGCTTGGCGACGACCACCGCCAGGACGGCGGATGCGCGCTTGGCACCGCCACTGGGACGCTGTGGGGGATGGTGATCGTCGTTGCCCATGGCCTCCAGCTCGCGGATTCCCGTATAGATTGTTCGCCGGCTCATCCCCAACACTCGTGCCACACACGCGACACCGCCGAAGCCGATCTTCAGTGCCTCGACCGCAGCGTAGCGGCGTCGGTGGTCTTCTGGCAGCGAACGGAAGTAGAGTCGCATGAAGTCTTCGTGCGATTGATCGTAGCCTTGAAACTCGTTCATCAGGTTACCGGTATCTTGTACTTCAGGTAGACTCATTCTCCTATGAGAACCTCGCATGTTCAACTCGCTACCGACTCTTTAACGAATTCACTAATACTAAACATGCCTGACTTGTTAGTAAATCGTTCCTTACCAATACTGGCTCGGGCTGAGAAATTTCTACCTAATTACGCGCTATAACCACAGCAGCTACTACGCCATGGCGGTACACCAGTTGGCGCAGAAGCTGCGGTTGTGTCGGAGTTCCGGCAAATTCGCCCTGGCCTAGGCGAGAACGGCAGGTCGGTGACTCCGGTAAACCTGCTCTCAACGACCGATAACATTGAGTTGGCCGGATCTTCCCGGAAGGGTTTGTCCGCAAATCAGCGCAAGGCGAGTCGATTGTGACCGATTTGCGTTCATTTGCGGTAAAAAAATGATTCCCATAAGGTAACATCCATGTCTATGACTATCACCATGAGTCGATTACGGGACACACTTAAACGCACCTGCGATCAGGTCTGCGACGAACACCAGCCCGTTTTCGTGCAATGTAAGAAGCCGCTGAAGACTATAAATCCATCCAGGAAACCTTTCATCTTTTGTGCTCTCCCGCCAACGCCCAACGGATTTTCCAATCGCTCACCGACCATTCAAATGATAAAACTTTCCTTAGAGGCCGCCTAAAAAGACATAAGTTACCAGAAAATCACCCCACGGTCATTTTATAGGGTTCTGGTTATTACAGATCTGCCGGAGAAGCAAGCGACTTGATGCGAAATAAACCTGAGCTTCACTCGAAGTTGGCTTGCGTTCGTAATCTTTACTCAATCGACGTGCTCGAACTAGCCAAGCAAAGGTTCTTTCAACCCCCCATCGACGAGGTAACACGTGGAAGCCGGGAAACCCTGTTTGTAACGACTTCGATCAGGCATCCGAATTGGATGCCAGAGCCAATCGGAAAGCTCCGGGCCGGAATAACCACTGTCGGCCCAGATTTTTGTGATGGCATGAAGGAATGAGAACAGCTCCGTTATGAGCTGACGATCCGCTTTCCCATCAAATACGTTGGCTGCGAACACCCGAACAATAACCAGACAACCCATGTATCGACAAGGATATTGCTTTTTCTTCCTTTAACGAGCTTGCCTCCCTCGAACCCTGATTCCAGATAGGATTCTGGGGTCCCCTTGATGCTTTGACTGTCAATGATGGCTGCCGTCGGGTCTGGGTTTCGACTTTTTTTCACGTAAATGCTGACGTAGCGCGGTATTGACTTCTTCCAACATTCGATTGTCCGTCCATTTGTTGTAGTAATAGTTAGCCAGCCGGTAAGGGGGAAAGTCTGTTGGCAGGTAGCGCCATGGACAACCGGTTTTATTCGGATAAAAAATCGCATTCAGGATTTCGCGAAGATCGGTCGTTCGTGGGCGTCCAGTGGTATAGGGTTCGAGCTCAGCGAAAATAGGCTGGAGAATTTCCCATTCTTCATCAAGAAGTTCGCTCGGGTATCTGATAGGAGATTGAGCCTTTTCAGGAGTCATAGTGGAATTTGAAATAAAAGTGCTCACAGTGATTATACCACCAGAAAATCTGATTTTTTATCATTAAAAATCAATAAGTTGTTTTTTAGACAGCCTCTTACCCTAGATGCCTTCAAAGCATACCTTAACGTTAGTGGATAACGCTCTCGATGGCCTTTCGTACCGGGTGCAGGAGGATCCACACGTCGCCCGGAAGATTTTAAAATTCTGCGAGGAAGTCTTGCGCACCCCTTTCAGTGGGACCGGCAAACCGGAACCTCTGAAATACTTGAAAGACCACACCTGATCGCGCCGCATCACCCGCGAGCACCGTTTTGTCTACGAAGTCTCCGACACAGACATACGAGTCATCCAATGTCGCTATCACTACCGCCGTAAATAAAGAGCCTTCATCCTTTCATCTGTGAAAATCCGCGGATTCACCCCCCTAAGGACGAGCTAATTACTCCCCGCTGACGGTCACCGTCACGCGGCGGTGTTGGGCGTGAGCACGGTGCTCGTAGAGATAGATTCCCTGCCAGGTCCCGAGGGCGCAACGCCTCCCGCTTACCGGCAGGGTGAGATCCATCTTGGTGAGGATAGCGCGCACATGGGCCGGCATATCGTCCGGTCCCTCCTGGGTGTGATCGAACAAGGGATCTCCGTCCGGGACCAGGCGGGCCATGAAGGCCTCCAGGTCGCGCCGGACCATCGGATCGGCGTTCTCGCACAGGACCAGCGATGCACTGGTGTGATGCACGAAGATATGGCAGGTGCCCGCCGCAAGGCCGCTCTTGCGCACGCTCTGTTCCACATCCCTGGTAATATCATAGGTACCCCGCCCGCGGGTGGCGATGGTAAGGCATTGCTGGGCGATCATGCGTCGGCTTTCCTCAGGTCACTTGGATCTATCCGCAGGTTACACAGATTCTCACAGATTAGAAATAAAACAATCTGTGAGAATCTGCGCAATCTGCGGACAAAAGAGATCATGTCATTTTTATACAGCCGATCTGCGTTCATTGGCGTTTGCCTTTGCAGCAAAAAATGATGGCGCTCTATGGATTCCGAACTGCTTACAATCATGGAAGGGCGCCTAACCCCCCGGCCGATGAAGATCCGGTTTTCGGGGTTTCCCACACCTAACCCACTAAAATAAACTTGGATACCGGTAAGACCCAGACCTTGAGCCGGATGCCCGTGGACGGGCTGCGCGGTGTGGGTCCAAAGGTCATGGAGCGGCTCGCCAAGGTCGGCGTCACCTCGGTCCAGGACCTGCTGTTCCATCTGCCGCTGCGCTACCAAGATCGCACCCGGCTGGCGCCGATCGCCGATCTGAAGCCCGGCGCCGAGGCCCTGGTGGCCGGGGAGATCAGGGATGTGGGCATCGCTTACGGTCGCCGCCGCTCCCTCAAAGTCTGGCTTACGGACGCATCGGGGCCGGCCGGCATCCTGTTGCCTTTCTTTCACTTCTCCCGCAATCAGGCCGCCGCCCTCAAATCGGGGGGCAGATTACGTTGTTTCGGAGAGGTCCGCCGCGGCCCCCAATCCCTGGAGATGGTGCACCCGGAATACCAGCGCGACCACGACAGCCCACCGCCTTTAGAAAACACCCTTACCCCCACCTATCCGACTACCGAAGGGCTGCAGCAATCCTCTTGGTGCTTGCTCACGGATCAGGCGCTGGCGCTGCTGGACCAGGACGGTGCCATGCCGGATGAGTGGTTGCCGCGGGAGGTCCTGGAGCGATTCCGGTTTCTGACCCTGGCCGCGGCCTTGCGTCTTCTCCACCGGCCACCGGCCTCGACCCCGCCGGTGGCGGACCTGCGCGCTTGCCGTCATCCCGCCCTGCGTCGGTTGGCGTTCGAAGAGCTGGTGGCCCACCAGCTCGGCCTGCGCCGTTTCAGACACCATCAGAAGCGGATTCGGGCCCCGATCCTCAGCGGGGACCAAAGTCTGCGCGCACGGCTGCGGGCAGGATTGCCCTTCGAGCTGACCGCCACCCAGCGCCGGGTGACGGAGGAGATTGCGGCGGACCTGGAGCGACCGCACCCCATGCTGCGTCTGCTGCAAGGGGATGTGGGCTCAGGGCAAGACAGTGGTCGCAGCCCCGGCGTCCCTGCAGGCCGTGGAGTCCGGCCGCCAAGTCGCCATCATGGCGCCTACCGAGCTCCTGTCCAAGCAGCACCTGCACAATCTGCGCGGCTGGCTGCACCCCCTGGGGTTGGAGCCCCTGTGGCTGACCGGCCGTCACAAGGGTCGGGAACGGGCGGAATTGGTGGCGCGCATTGCGGGGGACGAGGCCCCCGTGACCGTGGGGACCCACGCCCTGTTCCAGGACGACGTCCGTTTCCGGGACCTGGGGCTGGTCATCGTCGACGAGCAGCATCGGTTCGGGGTGCATCAGCGCATGAAGCTGAAGGAAAAAGGGGCACGGCAGGCGCAGGTACCCCACCAGCTCATCATGACCGCCACGCCCATCCCTCGCTCCCTGGCCATGGCCCTGTATGCCGACCTCGACCTCTCGGTGATCGACGAGCTGCCGCCGGGTCGCACCCCGGTGACCACCGTTGCTGTCCCCGACAGCCGGCGTGAGGAAGTGATCGATCGGGTACGGGACGCCTGCACCCAGGGGCGTCAGGCCTATTGGGTGTGCACCCTCATCGACGAGTCCGAGATCTTACAGTGTCGGGCCGCCGAAGATACCGCCAAGATCCTCGCCGCATTCCTGCCCGAATTGCGTGTGGGCCTGGTCCACGGCCGCTTGAAGGCCACCGAGCGCGAGCCCATGATGGCGGACTTCGCCGCCGGGAAGCTGGACCTGCTGGTAGCGACCACCGTGATCGAGGCCGGGGTGGGGACATGCCGAACGCCAGCCTGATGATTATCGAGAATCCGGAGCACCTCGGTCTGGCCCAGCTCCACCAGCTCCGCGGCCGGGTGGGACGCGGGGCGGTCCGGAGCCACTGCATGATGCTCTACCATGCCCCCCTGTCCCGACCGGCACGGGCGAGAGGTGTAGTAATCTTGAAGGCTCCTTATGGATTCCAGACTGATCGAAGGGGACGGCGGTCCGTAGCACTCTGACTGATGACAGAACAGGCAGTCTTTCTCAACAACAACAGCAAGTTATACGATGCCCCTTTGGCTTGCTGAGAAGGCGAATTTGCGCAAAATATCCTACCCGTCTGGAATCCATAAAGAGCCATCTTGAAATTTGGCGCTGTTTGGGGGACCGGACGTTGCGTTACACCGCGCAGGATTGCTAGAGCAATTCAAGGTTGACGTGAATCAGGTTCCCTGATCCTCTGTTTCCACATGATGTAGTGTTTGCGATGTGTGGAGGCCAAAGATGGTCTATAGTCACTCCCTTGATCTTCGTCGTCGGATCATCGCGGCGGTTGAGGCTGTGGCCTTGGCGCGGGAAGCGGGTCGGCACTTCGAGGTGAGCGCTTCCAGCGCGGTCAATTTGGCGCGGCGCTGGCGTGAGACGGGCAGTTTTGCCCCGGGCCAGATCGGCGGCCAAAAGAAGCGGCGTTTGAGCAGCTACGAGGATTGGCTGCATGAGGTGATGACGACGATGCCGGACATCACGCTTTCGGAGCTGCAAAGCCGATTGGCCGCGATGGGCGTTGAGATTTCCATGCAGGCCATCAACACGACGCTTTATGCTCTAGGATACCGCTTAAAAACGGCGCACGCGACGCGAACAAGAGCGCGCCGACGTGGCGGCCAAGCGCCGTCGCTGGCACAACCGGCAGACCTGGCTTAACCCCGAGCGCTCGGTGTTCATCGATGAGACCGGCGCTAAAACCACCATGGCGCGGCTGCGCGGCCGCGCTCTATCAGGGCAACGTCTCCATGCCACCGTGCCCTGGGGACATTGGAAGACCACCACCTTTGTCGCCAGCCTGCGCGTCGATGGGGTGACCGCACCCATGGTCCTCGACGGGGCTATGACTGGCGCCGCCTTCAAAGCTCATGTCGAGCCGGTTCTGGTGCCGAGCTTGAGACCCGGCGACATCGTCATCATGGACAATCGCCCCAGACACAAGGTCGAGGGCGTGCGTAAAGCCATCAAGCGTAAAGCCATCAAGACGGCGGGCGCTTGCCGCCCTACTCCCCCAACCTCAATCCCATCGAACAGGCCTTCGCCAAGCTCAAAGCCTTCCCGCGCAAAGCCGCTGCCAGAACCGTCGACGACCTCTGGCGGGCCCATCGCCGACGGCCTCGAGCAGCTCGACACTGAAGAATGCGCCAACTTCTTCCGGAATTCCGACTATGCTCCCTATCTACGCTCCCTATCAATCTTGAAACGCTCTAGCGGCTCATCATCAGCCGCATCAGGTCGGCCGCCTCGGCCTCGCTACCATAACTGAGCGGCACGGGCAAGTAACCGCCGGCGAGCTTGAGGATACCCGAGATTCGGTAGTCCCATCTGCCGCCGCCGGTAAGGGCCAGTTCCGGCACCTTCCGGACGAGGTCCAACAGCTAGCTGGGTATTGACCTCGACATCGACGACCTCTTCGCCGAACGCCGGGATCTGCCGATCGAGATCACCACTGCCGTTGGCGATCTCGTGGCCTTCCAACTCCAGCGCATAGGTCGCGCCGTTGATGGGTAAGGTGCGATCGGTGGGGTTCTTGACCTTGAGACTGACGATGAAAGTCTGCCGGTTCGGGGTGAATTCCCCGGGGCGGAACCCGGCCATGCTGACCTCAGGCGAGGCCCAACGCTTAGTGAGCCAAGCGCAGCCGGAGAGTACAAGCAGCAATAACAACGCAGAGAACAGGTAAGGACGAGCGAGCTGATACATCGATTGCTTTGTTAGTTAACAGGTTGCTACCAGCTACCAATTTGCCGGAACATAGAGTCTTATATCGTCAATGGAGGCGGTCCCCTCGTAGAAGTTGGTATGGGGGTCTCCAATGATAAAAAAGTCGGGGTAGGTCGATCCCGCGGACCAGGTGTGGACCGGTTTGTGCGGATCTTCATAGACCCTGTTCTTGGGAAACGGAACTACGTCTTTGATGCCAATTGATCTTCGTGACAAAATGTATTACTTGTTTTTGATGCGCTTAACGTGTTTTTCTGATCTTCCATTGGTTTTATACAACAACCATATGAGCGTATAAATGACGCTCGACATGACTAAAACAAACGGTGCTTGATCGGATGCCACTTGGAGGTGTACGGCGGGTAGTGGGCCACCCGCAGACGCAGCCCCAACCGGCGGCTCAGCGCCACCAGGTCTTCCTTGAAGCGC
>Ga0209782_1000406_pt1 | contig 18275 bp, 9 predicted proteins | sample WorMetmaBAHAMAS1_FD_187390 | JGI IMG/M metagenome (GOLD analysis project Ga0209782, IMG submission 187390) | Marine gutless worms symbiont microbial communities from Max Planck institute for Marine Microbiology, Germany - Inanidrilus... | ecosystem: Host-associated > Annelida > Digestive system >...
AGAGGGGTCCTCCACCACGACGCCGCACAGGGCCTCCTCCAAGGTAAATCCGGCCCTGTTTTAATCCATGCCAAACATTGACACAAGAAGTGAAGGATCGGCAAGTGGTTATAACAAATATATGCGAACAAGACTTACAAAAACTTAACACATTTTCTTATGGTCTCTAGTTGAACATAATAAATAGCATTAATCAAATCACGTCACATTCCTTCGACACTGCAACATTACTGATAGGCCTACTTATGGCTATGGATTGCGTTACTCCAAAATCCTGAACCATAGTTACCTTTCCAGTTTCTAGAACTACTTGTTAATTGCACTGTACAGGGTAATGAAGGCACTGTTGGCTGGGTGGCAGGAAAGGCATTTAACCCATTAAAATCTGTGAGTGTCTGCACCAAAAGTTACTGATGTTGGATAACTTAATTTTGTTTCGATGCAATAAATGAGCAGTCTTTTTTGGGCCCATTTTATGGGGCCATAGCGGTCCCCTCTGTCACGCGTTGTCGTTGTCGTCGTCGTCGTTATTGTCGTGGACATTGATGTGCAGGCGGCGTGCGACAGTAGCGACACCTGGTGAATGGGCGTGCGGCGGCTCGCAGGGGCGAATGGGCCCAACATTATTTCCAATGCTTCTTGTTTAACACAGTGTAGATCCCGCTGAATGAGTTTATGCTGCTGTTCCAATCCTCTGGGAGCCTCAGCTGGTGTTGATAGTGGGTCGGGTGTGTGTTGGTGATGCAGGTGCGGAGGTACACGAGCGGCTGAGGACGCTGAACAAGTGTCCGCTGCAGCAGGCGCGCTGGTGCATCATCTCCGACTACGAGATGGCGAAATGTGAGAGCATGATCATGGCGTTTGCCGCCAAGAACCTCAAACCGGACCTGAACTGCATCCGCGGTGAAAGCGTGCAGGACTGCATGTACAAGATCAAGTACGGAGACGCCGATCTGATCACGCTCGATGCCGCAGACGTCTACATTGCTGGCAGGTTGGTTTTCATTGCCACGTGCGTGTAATTGGGGCAGACCCAGTAGTGCCACGGCCCAATTTTGATCCTGGTCACGCCATGTCGTCATGCCAGACGGCGGGGGCGGGGAGCTCATCCGACGACGTTGCCGCCTCGTGGGGCGGCGTCTCGAATTTGAATCTCAAACGGATCAGCCAATCGCCCGTCCAGAACACCCATGCCAGTAAGTCACCCCCAAAGCGACCGCCCCCACGTCACTGCTGGCGTGAGTCAGCAGATATCCCAGCATTCCCGGGCTGCGTGCTGGTTGGCCCCTGGCGGCAGACACGGCCCTCACGGAGGGACGCGTCCTCGACCAGACGTCACGTTGCTAAATGTAGACACCGGATGTTGGAGGTCATAATAAACGTGTTGGAAACCTCAGTGTCTCGTTTGTAGCCACCGTCACCCGGTGACATGTATGCTCCCACTTTGTAACCGCAGGCCTGTTTTCATTCCAGACTGGACGTACAGGACGAACAAACCTAGGTTTATTTGTGAGTGTTTGATTTTATTGCATTTGGAGGGAAGTAGACAAGATGTAATTAGGCCTAAAGTGTGGCACGTTTTTAGAACTAACTGTAGTTTAGTCACTGAGTTAAAGCTGACTACCTGAGAATTGATCAGTAAGTGAAGTAATAAAAATGTGGTATGTAGGGACTATGGACTCGTTCCGATTGCATACGAAGACTACGGCGGATCGCTTGTCAATCTCGGCGACGAAGTGAACGCGTACTACGCTGTCGCGGTGGCTAGACGTCGCGACACAGAACTGACTCTGTTCAATCTGAAACGTAAGTCACTGCCATGTTTTGCGTGTGTGCTAACTGAAGTGGACTGGTTTGCCAAGTTTAGTTTAGTGCAATTAATTTTAAAACCGATTGCGGTGTCGCTGTGTACGCAGAACGGCGTTCGTGTCACGGCGGAATGATGACGGCCGCTGGATGGGTTGTTGCTGTTGATAAACTCATAGAAACTGGACAGATCCAGATCACCAACTGCGATGCCAACTTTGCTGTCGGTATGAGTCTGTTTTGCTTCTCAGCTTTCCACTACAACACCATCTCCATGTTTACTCTGCCCCAGTACGGAAGCAGAGTATTGTGATGAGCATGTCTGTCTGTCTGTCTGTCCACACTCCCCGTGCATATCTCAAGAAGCACATGTTTGAACTTTACAATTTTTTGTCTGTACATGTTGCCTTTGGGTTGGTCCTCTTCAGGTGGCGTTGTAATGTTATCCGTACTTCAAATTTTTGGTATGATGTCAAATTTCTTATAGTGGGCCATATGTCGACATGACACGTCACAGCAACATTGCTGTACATCCTTAGCCTACAACCGGTCTGCTTCGTATTGGATCGTATTGATTGCATCCAATCCTAGATGATGCCAGGTGCTAACACTAGATAAGTCCTTTTTGGATTTTTGGAACTTACAGTAAACAAAAATTGTTTTATTTATTTATTTTCTTATTTATTGTTTGAATTTGAATTGGCCCATAGAACACACACACATCAACAAACTGACAAAGCAATCAGACTACAGTATAACTACAACAGTCTGAAACAAACAAAAGGACGTACAATTGCACTGACACATCGAAGTGTTTGTTGTCGAAAGACACATTGGTAACTATCAGATACAGACTGAAAATTGGGTAAACCAAGTTCGTGTAACATAGCAGTGACACTGTAAAATTTACTGTATCTCTAGGTAATTCTAACAAAACTGTTGTGTACATAACTGAATTTGACAACTATCTTTATGTTTTAATATTTTATTTTAAGGTTGAATTGATTTATTTCCGGCCATTAATTAATTAGCTTACAGTGGTGGGTGGCACTGGATGCCAAGGATAGTTTCAAATTTTTGAGTATCATGGGCATAGGGTCCTTGGACAAAAAGGGGCCCCAACGAGCCTTGCCAATGTCCCCGATTCATTTAAAAGATGCATGTTTTTAATTTTTTGGTATTGCCATTAATTGTTGCCGACAGGTCAGTATTTCAGCAAGAGCTGTGTGCCGGGCATTTTGTCGGACTACTACAATCCGTACGACACAAACCCAATCAACCTGTGTGAGGCGTGTGGAACTCATGGGCCCAAACGCTGCATACGAAATGATGAGGAGCAGTACTACGGAAGCAGTGGAGCCTTCCGATGTGTCACTGAAGGTCTGTTGCTGGCGCATTTGTTTGCTCCGTAGTGCGTAGCATGGCAGTCGGTGACTTTATCTTTCCGCTTAAACTAAGTTTTAGACTTAATTTTTTAGACCAAACTCTAAACTGTATGCCAAAATCCGGTTTTAGACTGAAGTTCAGATTAAAATCGGTTTTAGACTTGGTGTAAAACTTTTTTCTAAAACCAAGTTTTAATCTGATTGTAAAACCGAAAATTATATGTTGCTGTTTACTCCAAAAATGCTTCTTGTTGGAATTTAAATATCTACAATCCTATTTAACAGCATTTTTTAGCCTATTTGCACAGTGAAAGTAGCTTTATTTAAATACCCAGTGGCATTATTCTTGTTGTTGTTGTTGTGGTGCTGTTTTTTTCTTTTGAATTATGGTTATGCTGATTTAAATGGCTTATAACTGGACTATGGTTCCAGCTTGACACATCTATGGGCAACAAGATTATCTGATTTGTAAAAACCTACTGCAGTTATCCCAGAGGTTTTCCTTTAAAATTGTACATATTTAACGCATCCAGTTATTTTAAGCCAGCGAGGGAGCATAGGATAGAAGTGGTGTGACAGGGCTTCTAAATACATGTATGTCAAACGGCATCGAGTGAAAGCCGCCCATTGTGTGGATTACAGTTGGTGGCGACATAGCATTTGTGAGGCATACGACGGTGAGAGAGAACACAGATGGACGCAATGATGCCGAGTGGGCACGCAACCGGCGGAGTGACGACTATGAACTACTGTGCAACGACGGGACGCGCAAAGACATCGACGACTGGGAGAACTGCAACCTCGGCAAACTGCCGCCCAATGCCGTCGTCACTGCAGGTCGGCTTCATCAGTCTTCTGTGTGTGCTAATATCTCTGCTGATATATAATTTCGATAAGATGCCTGTCTGAGAAGGTAGGGTAAGGAAGTGTATAGCAGTTTCTACTACAAGCACCACACCGCTACAGGAACTCACGTGCCATATGGGATCACACAGTATTACCTGCCACCCGGCAGAGGTGACATTCCGGCCTTTACCCCAGCCAATTAAGGCTGGTACTCGATTTCGCGACCCCAGAGGGATGCAAGGCTGTTGACCTAGTTGGCTTGGTTACATACCGAGGTGGTATACCCGCCCAAAGACGGTCACCCATCCCAGCACTAACCGGGCTCAACGTTGAGCAACTTCGTTCGTGCGACGAACGACTCTACCGCAGAGTAACATTGGCAGTCGTTATGAAGTGGTGCTTCAGTAATAGTTTGTTGATAATTCGTAGTTTTAAAATAACCAGAATGAGTAGTCCTATATATTTGTCTAAACCTGTGTTACTGTCGTGATGTTTTAAAAAATCCTTATTACTGTATTGTTAACAGATTTCAAGTCTCAGAAAGAACGTGACATCTACTGGACTCTGCTGAATTTTGCCCAGCAGTTCTTCGATGCTGATGAGTAAGTTGATTGGACAGTTAATAACCCAATTAGTTTATTCCAGCTGGATAGCTTCTGTGGCTGAAGTGGTTTCAGTAATTTACTTGTAATTGTGCATAGTATCATGACACACACTACTGCATATAAAGGTAAAGATAAAGTTTTCCCATACTTGTTACTAAGTGATGGGCCTGGAGCAGATCCCGGTGTACAGGCAGTCAGCCCGCAGGTGACTTTAAGCCATCCACCCGGCGGTAGGCTGCCATTACTTTCTGCCAGGCCTGCGACTACCTTCCCAGACGAAGAGCATCACCACCCATCGGCCAGTACCAAATTATACTGCTTGGTGACAGAGGCACATGGGTGTGAACAACATGCCCAAGGTTGTTACTCGACAGTGCGGCGTCCGGGGCTCAAACTCGACAACTAAGTCACCATTCTGATGCCTTAGCCACTAGACTATCAAACACTTATTACTGCATGTACACACAGCCATTTTTAGCGCGAAATGTCGTGCTTATGCTACGATGTCAGTGTCCGTCAGTCTGTGACGAAAGTGCATTGGCGCATTATAGCTAACTTAGGTTTCAAATTCCAATCCAAATTTATCGCGCATTGTGGTCGCGGGGAGGGGTAATCTAAACAACATCTCATGCTATGCTAGCCACTGCTAGGCCCTCTTGTAATCACTCTTGTAAGTGACTCTGTTGATACTTTGTGTGATGGATTCTTGGGGTTACAATGCTGGTTTGTCCTGCTGTATGTTGCTGCTTTGTGTAATCTGGCTGTTACCAAACCCACAATTGGGTATTGTCAAGACTAGAGTTCCAGCTTCTGTAGGCCTGTGTGTTGTTTTATATGCTAAAGGCAGAATGGCAGTGATGAAAAAAACTGAAGTTAAAAATTAGCGTTAGGTATTGTGACTGACTAAACTTTTATAGTCACTGTTGGGTTTCAATAATATACTATTAGTACGTTTCAGAAAACATCGATTTCAATGTCGTAATACTGTAGTTTTGGAACATTTTATTGTATGTACCATATTTTGGTGCAAATTTGTTTCAGAAATCTGGACTTTCCAATGTTTGACTCCACGGTGAACCATAAGGACCTGATATTCCAGGATGCAACAGTGCGACTTGTACGCATCAACCCGGCGAATCAGACATACACCTCGTACCTTGGACCAACCTTTGTTCGGTCCATGCAACGAATGGCATCCATTGACTGTGTTACTGGCCGATCAGCTGCCAGTTCCGTCCACTGTTTCGCGTTTTTGTACATCTTAACTGGACTTCTTGTAAATATGTTCTTTTGTATATGGTGTTTATAAGTAAAAATGCAGCTCTTGGATTTTAAAAATTTTTGACAGTGTTCTTAGTTCTCGCTTAATGAAATGACTGATGTAAGTGCTTTGCAGCCAGTACCAAACTGCCATTTTTGTAAGCTGTTTCGAACGCATACTTTACTTACTTACAAGTGCAGTACACATCTTACAAAGCATAGCTGAATTTCTCAGGCACGGAACGTCTGTAATGGCTGAATTATTTAGAACATTCAGATTTCATTGAAATGACAGCTGTTTCTTGCTGCCTTGAAAATGCAAGCTTTGTATATGCTAATAACATGCAGGTGCGTGCCTAGCAGATGTGTGCTATGAGTTGACGTTTTTACTAGTGTACAAAGTAAATGGTATGCAGTTACTGATCCATTTATCTTCATTAGCATATGAGGTTCTGTTATTAACTAAAACTTGTTTGTACAATTTCCAGAAATCGTGCATGTGTGTGCACTCACTATGTGTCTTACTGTATCACACTGTACAAGTTACATTTCCATCAATTCTTATAATTACTTTTTATTCACATATTGTATCGCACGTTATTTTTACACAGGCCAAGTTTTTCTAATTGTTGTGTAATAGCTGCATGAAAAAAACATACTCGTCTCATTAACTGCACATTTATATAGGATATTTGCCAAGTAATCTGAGTAAAATATTCTGTTAATTTTTGTCCGTTATCAGTCGTGCATGTTAATACATAACAGCTTCCGTTTACAAAGTGGATGTGGTATAAATAATAGTGCTGTTAATAAGCAAGGTCCATGTATATACAGGGTGGGAGTTGATAACTTTGTGATGGTTAATGGGAGAGAGGCAAGTGATATGTCAAAAGTTTCAGAATTTTGTCTAGAAAAAGCAGAAAACTAGTTTGCATATTCACTATACCTGAACTTTTGCTGAATTTGACAAAAATGCATGTATTTTACCCAGTTTTTAACTGGAACATGTAATGAAAGTAGCAGCAGTGATCATCAGCACACAACTGGTCCAGACCTTGATAACCACCATCAGTCTTATTGCCAGCTGATCGATCACTCGGTTCAGTGTTTCCGGGCTTAGCTCAGTCCAACAGTCGATTAGCATGCGTTTCAGCCAGCCAGTGTCTGAAATTTCGTTACAATACACCATCTTTTGCAATGCTCTCCACAGGATTTAGATCCGGAGTATTTGGAAGCTGCTTTTTTTGGTAAAATGAACTAGGAGCGCAGTGTGGCATGATCGATGCGCCAGTGCGCCGACCTGTTGAAACAGAAGTCATCGTTCGAAAATTGGCGAGTGTCCAGCAGTAATCTGTGTTTGCCGACAATATTTCGAAACGTTTCAACTATTACATGCCTTTCTCCCGTTAAACATAGTGAAGTCATTAACTCACAAACACTCCAGTTTTTTTTGACCCACGCTGTACATATACTGTTGTCATTGAAAATACATTTGAAATAAAAACATTCATTTATCAGTTTTAATATCAGTGTCACATTAATTTTTCATTTTATTTTATTAGTAACAAAATGAAACAGGAAAAGTGTACAACTTACTGGTTTTTAAGGACTTTTATTGTTGTATTTAATTACGTACTCACCATGCCTTACAATTACATTTATACACACCATTATTTTAGCTTAACAAAATTTAATCATTAGTTTGTTTAACTCTTAGTAGCTAACAGCAATTGTTATTGATTTAGTTATATTTAATTAAACTTCTTTTATTATTATGAACACTTAATATTGTTTATCTCTAATTAATTTTGACATCTAATATTTAAGTAATAGATACATTAATTCATTCAATTATTAGCTGTAATATGTAATTATGTATCTAAAATTATGTAATTATTTATTAAATAAATAACTGAGTCACCTGATTATCTTTTACCATTTAATTTAGCCCACTCGGCATGCTTGCCGAAAGGGCTATATGTTTTTGCCGATGCTTTTTCTTTATTTTCTTTTTTAATGGTTAACGTCTAGCCACCATATCTACTGGACCAATCTTCACCAAATTTTCAGTATTGGTAAGCATATCTGGTATCTCATTTTGCGATCCTCCATGGCAACCAATTTTACTGGCAGAATTGGCAACCTATGTTAAATCATCTTGCTGGCATTCCAAATGTATTGCAATATCTCAATTCCACTTTCAAAAGGTGAAATGACAATAATTTTTCTGTATTGCATAAAAAATTTTTGTGATTCGGTCCAGTAACCACAGAGATTACAATGTTAGAAATGATAAGTTTTCCAATGATACGTCAAAAATTGGCATATCATGCCAAATATCTCAGAATATACTAGACCAATCTTTACCAAATTTGCAGATTTGGTAGGTGTGTGGGTGGGGATGATTAATCTGTCAGTGTTGCGGTTGCCAAAGGCACGTTTCTTTGGCAACCAATTAATTTTGAGGCCATTCGCAGACGTCGCCATGAATGACCTTTGCTCTGGCTGGAATTCAGTAACACATTTGACAATAGAGAAGCCGCTTTAAAGATTAAACGGCAATAATTCGGCTACATCATGTACAAACTTGGTGAGCTTCCATCCAATAACCTCGGAGATTACGATCTTAAAACGTGCAATTTTTTCTGCAAATTGGCCACACATTGCCAATCAACTTTCATTTAGCACACTGGCATTCAGAAAAGGATTGCAGTATCGAAATTCCGATTTCAGCAGATTAATCTGCAGTAATTTTTGTACATCTATAGAAATTTGGTTCAGTGACCCTGGAGTTTATAGTGTAGTTGTACAGCAGGTGTCAGTCATTTTGCTAGTGTTAGTTCAGCTATGTTCCCCAGGGGGTGGTACTGATAGGATCCGTAATTGGGTGTGTTTCATTGCTATTCGCTAGGAGGTGACACCACTTTGCAGGCGGGGTACACGCTAGTCTCAGCTATGCATTTCAAATGTAGGTTACACCACGGTCTGGAGTGGTATATGTGAGTGTAACGAGTAACAAGCATATACCACTCCAGACAGTGGTGTAACCTACTTATTCCATGACTCACATACTAGGTGTCTTTGATTTGCACGACCAGTGGTATAGGTAGGCCAGTGTCTGTGAAAAACCGTGTGCATAGGCGTCTGTATAATCCTAGCCTACAGGCCACATGCACTGCAGTGTAAGTGCACGTGTGCAGTAGAGAATGCTAATTTCAATGTAGATTTTAGTGTCTGTTCGGACATTTCAGATGCAGAGACTTTGGAAATAGCAGTAATCATTGCAGTGTGGTGTTTAGTCCGTAATATAATGTTCATTTTGGAGTGTCTATAGAGTGGAATAGCGGGTCACATTCACAGTATGCAGACAATGGTGATTGGCAGCTGTCGCACATACGATGGCCACAGATTAGTGAAGATCGCCGACAGCCGACACGTGCGACACTAGCCAGCCACTGTTGTCTGAAGTGGCATACGATCCGTTATTCCACTGTTGACATAATGGTAGATTTATAGGACCGAGAAAGTAGGTCATGGAGTAATGATGAATATACCACACATGCAGCTAAGTTCTGTAAGCAGAATATGCTACATGCTTAATGAGCAGCTATAGCAATAGTGTCCGACAGCCGTCATATCAGCACTAGGCAGTTAGAAACGCCCCCATTACCAGACTTAACTTAAGGAGTTGATGAAGCCGGTTTTTGCTTTAGGTTACCCTACAGTGCTTTGACAGTGTTGGTTGCATGGTAGGAAGGGGAACAAGCATGCAGAAAATCTAACCTAATCTTCACTTCCAAAGAGGACTGGCTAACTCAGTTCTGCTGTAAAGCAGCTGATAAAATGGACAAATTTTTCACAACTACGCCATGATGCCACTACGTAGCTGCATGACAAATAAATCAATACAGTGATGCAAAAGAATTCTTAATTTTGTTATGTAACATATTATAGTAGAGTCTACATTAACATAACAATATCATACGATTACACAACTAAACTGAAGCCACTGCAACAATAGTATAACGTGTAACATATGTGTACGACAGCATACGATAACAGCCACGACAACTAAGGTAAAATTAGCACTTAAAAAGTACCGATATTCAAATGTGACTGAAGGGATGCAAACAGTTTCTATGCAAACATCTGGCAGCTGAAACCACTTAACATTCAAACAGTTATACACATAACCGTATTGAAAACAAAAGGAAATTAATTATATCAGAAGCTAACATTATTTCCATATACGTGAATAACAAAGCAAGAATCATCAAGCTTCAGGAATACCCAACAAAACGACCAGTTCTGCACTGCTCAACACGTTCCAATAACTTAACAGAACCTGCAGGGAGGTACACGTAAATTCAAACTGTTCTATTATCAATCCTCACTAGTGCAGTTAACAGGTTTCTACAAAAGAATGGCATTGGAGTTCTCAGCAATTGCATCAAATGCTGTATTCACCAAATACCGGTAGTAATTCAGGATGGCATAAAATCTACTTCAGTTCTCTTGTTGATAATGTTGACTAACTGAGTTAACGTCCCACTTGACACTAAATAGGTCATATCAGGGACACTCCTTCAGCCAATCTCTTGGCCAGTAATGAAAAAAAACTAAATGAAAGCTGGGAGAAAAATTCCAAAACACACAAGAAACCTAGGCTAACACAAAATTAAATCTACATCCACTAAATCAACGAAATACCAATCATTAACGACAAAATACTCCAATGTAAAATAAACCCAGACAAATTAATAAATTATAATAATTATAATTATAAGCTCTTACAACATCTGGCCTGAAAATGGAGTGAGACTATTATGAAACGAAAAGGAAAAGTAAGTAAGAAAGGGAAATATAAGCAAGAGAACAAGAAGGCCTAGCAGTGGCTAGCACAGCGCGAGATGATCCCTCCACTCTTCCCGGCGATGATCCCTCACCTAACGCGCACTGAACTATAAATAGTTCAGTGCTCACGCCCACATGCACCGCGACTGCAATGCGAGGTAAGTTAGGATCATTATTTGAAACCTAAATTAGCTATCATACGCCAATGCACTTCCGTCACAGACAGACGGACACTGACATCGTAGCATAAGCGCGAGATGTATATATTACATCTCGCGCTAAAAAGGAAGCAAGTGATAAGGCAAACAGATGTACGAACAATCCATATAGTACTATTCCAAATTTTGCTTTGATCGTTCTAACCATTGTAAAGACACAATGATGTTTAAATTTTTAAATAAATGGCTGTCTTGTCTACTATCTTGGATATGTTATATGCATGTGTAGGACTATTCCTGAAGAGTACTTGGTGGTCTTAACATTGTGCCAAATATGGCTGGAATAGGATGAAAGATTCTGAAGATGAGTTTCTATGATGTGCAAATTTTGCTTGAAACTGCCTATTCACACACCTTTTAGGAAGTTATAGAATTAAATGACGTAAAATGGATTTTTTAGTAATTTTTCTCCTCTAGTAGTGCTGAGAATGACATTCTGTAAACCAAGCAGTGTAAAACATCAGTTCTGTAGGGAGTGAGCAAAAATTTGCTCACATTAAAAAAACTACAAACCATGGGGGCAACAGGTTTTAGTTTGGTATGTGAGTAATATCAGATAATGATCCATACTAAATTTTGTGTCAGTACCACTTCTGAAACCCTCAAATATGCTATTCTGCAAAAGCTTACCTACTGCAGTTACCCTTACTACCTTTGTGATTTACTAACTAAGCACAAAAACAAGCTAAACGACAAAGCTGGCAAGTAGGATGCAGAAAGTGATTTTGTCAAAAAAGAATACAGTGAGGATCACATGACAGCACTGTAAAATTATGGAACTGCCTGCCTTCTGGCAAAAGTGAAACTCAGTTCAATAACTTTTGCAAATACATTGGCAACAGTATTAAACTATCAATGACAAAAAAATCCAGACCACATAAACTCACTTTGAAGGTTTGTGACAACTTTTTTTGTAACACAGCTGCTTCTAGTTTGTTATACTGTACAGACTGATTACCAAAAACTAGTCAACTCGTGACAAACTTCACAAACAGGCAGTGTGGCAAGCAACATGTGACAACTCTGGTACCCCCCTCATTTCAGCAATGGTATAATGACAACAGGGTCAAAACAATAAACACAACAAGCTCTGCTATTGCACAGGGACCACGGGACACGCTTGTCAGTACAAATCATGCAACTACAAAACATCCCATTTTAAAATGATTGCAATCGACAAATGACATTGAAGTTTATATGCCTAAGGTCATCGTAATTGCTGCTTTTACGTAGGCCATATATCCCATCCTGTTATTGGGTTGTTGTTAGAGTGTCTCTATCTAGCTCCGTTCCTGAGTTACTACCACTTCTGAAGTGAACGTAGCTGACGATGACCTTGAAAACTCCTTCATTTTTGATAATAAAACTATCTTCTATAAAACTGTCTTCTATTGTAACTATGTCTCTATCTTGCACTGTTTCCGAGATATTATCACTTATTTCCCAAAATTAAAAGTCGTCACGTGACCGTGACCACGCCCACTCGAGGGACAGTTTGTAATCCCAGTGCTAAAACATCATACGGCAAACCAGTGTACAAAATTTAAAGTTTCTAGCTTCAGCCGTTCTGGAGATATATTAGGGGGAAATAAAAATTTAAATGGGTCACGTGACCATAACCAAGCCCCTTTCAGGGACGGTTTGTCGTCGGTGTGCTGGGACTAGTTACGATTCAGCAGTGTATCAAATTTGAAATCTCTACGTTAACTCACTACGAAGATATGAAAGGCAACGAAAAATGCAGAAATTGGGGTGGTTTTGGGGTTAGGGATCACTCAAGGTCATCTGCAACATAGTCATTCGATGGAACACATATGACTTCCTATTTGACTTTACGAGAAACTATGCGTCTGTCTTTACCGTTTTCGAGTTATAGCGCTTTTTCGTCAAAAGTGGCCAATTTTAACTCACCCCATCTGCATCTGTCGCCCCCGTAGGGGGTGATCCATTCGAAATCGTGCAGCATTATTTGCGTGATCCTAAGTTTGGCCGTTTTGATACAATACCAGAGTGTGACAGACACACACATACACAGACACACGATGACGGCATATACCACACTTAGTATAGCGTCGTGTGGTAAAAACAGCAAGTACAAATATTGAAATATGTGCCGTTTAAAATCTGTTAATTGCTGATACACGTCATCAATGAGATAAGGTGATACTACTGAGCAGCAATATGCATAGACAGCAGCTTTTTAAACATTCATATTAATATTAAACATTCATTATTAATGGAATGCAGAAACAGTCGTATGCAGTGACAAGGTCAGGAGTTTTATGGTGGGAGGGGGGTTATGGACTAGGGTCTGGGGAAGTGCACCTAAGCCCCCCACCATTCTTGGGGTCTGGGGCTTACTAGTAACTTAGTACTAGCTGATGACTCAAGTGTGTTACAGGCTTACCCAAAAATTTCTCATTAGTTTTGTGCAAATCTCGGGTGGCCTGGAGGCAAGTGTGGTTTCAAACCCCCTCCCAATCTTATGGCTTCGTCCCTGGTCATACGCTACGATAACAGCAACAAACTTGAATACAAGTTGACTAATCAGCAGGTAAGAGCTACGAACTGACTAGCCCAAAACTAACTAGGCTTTCCAGTGAATGAATGTGGCGCAGGAAAGCGAAAACCAGCCAAGGCTCTGAAACGTGAGACTGGCCGATCAGCAATGTCACTGACATTGCACTGTTTATTTGCAGAACTGTTCTGTGCTTTCACGTGTGAATCTCTACTTCCAGAAGGCATTTCACAACTACACTCAGCACACGATGGTAGTGACGGCTCTGTACAATCCTCCTGAAGTGAGTTTTTGACAACGCTGGCTTCCTGAGACAACGAATTAGCAGACTCCTGAAAAGTCTGTTCATCTTGAACAGTGTTGGCACACAAAGTGTCATCAGACAATTCTCGAAATAGTCCAAGACAAGGATTTTCTCTGCTTACTATACACGAACCATCAACTACACTGTCTGTATCAGAAACAACAGAACATATTGCTGTGGCACAATCAACTTCGCTGCAGTGCTGAAGTTCATCTGTTATTAGTTGCTCTGGCATCATTAACAAGTCTCCCTCTAAATTCAAAGAACATCGTTCACTGCTTTCGAGTCGATCACTGGGAGACTTGCACAATTCAAAACTGGGCAATGAATCATCGTCAACTAAGCAGTCAAAGAAATTGACGTTATTTGGTTGATCAAAAGTGAACAGTTCTTGCTCAACTGTACTTGCGCTGTTTAACCGTGGACTTCTTATGTCATCTTCGTTCATATTTCTGTCATGGTCTCCTTGCAAATCATCTGCCTGACAAGCTTTCAAACGTTCAGCGATGCCAGCAGCATCACTTACAAAACTGTTAATGGTTGTAGCATGCTCCGCTAGTTGATGCACATTATCATTCAGAAATGTCAGATCCTTAACAGAGTCCGCAGATTCAAGATGACTAGTTCCTGCAAATGGATTCTCTATCAATTCTGATTCAGTGCAACTTTTATCCACCTGATTCACTGAACTGGAAACATCCACTAACAGGTTTGTGTTCTTGTTCGAAGACGTGGAATACTCAACGCAGTCTAGTGACTCCACGCGGCTTATTTCTGGAACTGAATTCTGAATTGATTCCAGTTCAGTGCAACCTTCACCATTAGATGGAACACTGATGTCATTTACCATTTCGGTAGCCACTGCAGTGCTCTCAGCTAGTGGATTCATATCCTTACTTGAAGGTGAAGTATCAAAAGGAGCGTCAACTAACTCAGCATGACTTGATCCTGAAGGGTCCAAGGTAATGATATTTTCAACTGTCTGTGACTCGGTTCTGACAAACTCTTCTGTGGTCTTACCGGTACCACTCTCTGAGTCACATTCTACAGAATCTAACGATTCCCGTTCAACACAATTGTTCAGATCGGCTTTGCTATTCTGACAATGATCTAGTTTAGTCGCAGACTTATCTCCACTGTGGCAGTGTGAATCTATTGTGTCAGATGTTGCACCATCTGCCTTTACTGTCGAAGTTCTATTTTCAACACTCTGCACTACCTCTGGTTCAATGCCTTCTTCTCCATGGTGTTCAGCCTCTGTCTCAGTAATGCAATTATCAGTATTGCTGATGCCCGATTCATTCATTTTCTGATCAACGACACCTTGTTCCAAAGAAGACGGTTCAGTATTCTTAGGAACATCGGAGTGTTCCATTGATGGAGAATCTGGTTCCACGTCAACAGATGTGTTATGATCATGTGGAGAACCCAAAACCACGACATCACTGTCACTATCAGTATTATCATCGTCATCAGCAATTTCAATAGCTGCTTCCAAACTCGTGCCATCAGAAGCAGACGATGGAGGTCGATACTGGATATGCACAGGAACGTCAGCAGCAGTCAGTTTTCCAGGACTTATGTCCAACTGGGTCAACGTTGACCTATTCAGAAGTGTTGCTGAACACTGAAACCGCAAGCTTTTATTTGCTGCATGAGCTTCCTGTATGTGTGAAACAATGTCCTCACGAGTTGTACATCGCTTCATGCAGGCAGGACTAGCAGCACATATATACAGCATTTCAAGGCAATTGTGGCTAATAATGTGGTGACTGAATGCGTAAGTCGGATAGAAAGAGAAAAATCTGCAACAAACGCAGGCATATATCTCCTTTCGAAACATTGCGTGGTTTTCTTCTTTTGTTAAACTTTCATATGTATAAGCACCCACAGTCTTTGAACCACGGACAACCATGATTAACCGTACAACGCAGCCAAAGAACACCGACTCTGATGACTGTTTCTGAAGCATGTGCTGAGCTATGCGCTTTCGTTCAACATCGATATAACCACAGTCTGGACAGCAGTAAAATGGAAAATTTCTTGCTTTAGACTCGGGATCAACAACTCGCTCCCAAGCGGGATCACTTTCAATAACCTTTGGTGATGACAAGAGAATTCCAGCCACACCATGATACGTGGCAAAATGAAGAAACAAGGCAGCACTATCATATGTAACAAAGCTGCAGTGACGGCAATAAATGTACACGAGTGACTGACAATTTGGCAACAAACTACGCTGCATGAATGATACATACTTTCTGTGCTGTTGCTTAACATGTGCCATGACACGCTTGGCCGACAACTCACCATACGGGCAGAACAAGCACTGAAATAGAAGCTTGCGACTTCCTCCTTGAGGAATGTTGTTAAATGTACCATTTGACATAGTGCCACCTGAACACTGATTCTCATCTGTTGCTTCGTTGACTGATGACACTAAGTCTGTAAGCAGTGTCAACACATTATGAGGTACGAAACTTTTCTCCATTGACAAGAGTCTGAACACTTCGGAAGACTGTGTCTCAAAGCGGAAGAAGGAAGATTGAAGCGGTACACTGAGAATGGAATTCTCACAGACCGTTAATGTAACTGACTGTAACAGATTATGTGTTCTTGCAGCTACATGCTGTGACCTAGTCGCACGGACAATTCCTGTTCTTTGCTTCTGTTCTACAACAACTACATCCAAATCATCATCATCTTGGTTGATTTCAACAATACTGGAACATTGTTTTTTAGCTGGAAGTTTGCGTGATGGTTTTGCTTTAGGAGTTTTCAGTACTGACGATGGTTTTAACTGAGAAGTCTTCAGTACTATTTGTGTATCGTCTGCTTTAGAATTTAATGCTGTTTGTGCACCAGCTGTTTTAGAACTCCTGGTAGGTAAAATGACACGCAGTGTTTCACCGTCTTTATCTCCATCGCACTCCATATCAAACAGAAGAGCATCACTGTTCCTCGACACTACCTCATAGCACTCAGACTTTTCCGAGTCGACACCTTCATTCGGCAAACAAGTATCATCTCCATCTCCCACATCCTCATCACTGCGAATCAGCTCACCCGGCTCACTTTCTACCGAAATCGTAGATGGCGACAACACTACAGTTGTGTTATTTAATAGTTCTTGTACCGGTAACGGCACTGTACGGTTATCAACTCCAGGCTCATTAAGTTCCTGATGATCTGCCACATATAATTCCTCCATATTATCATTAGATCTGGAGCGATGATCCACAACAGTAGTATTATCAAGAGGTGTAAAAGGTATCGAGGGTGCTAAAGAGACAGCACCAGGATGGATAGTTTCTTTGTTACGTACCGGTAACTTCAATACTTTAACACCGGAGTGCCTCCCACGTTGGCCTTGTTTCCGTCTGGCGCGTTTTTTGTTTACACTCACAACAGTGATGTCACCAACAACCGACGGTACGTCTTCTGCAGTCTGTGTGTTTGCGTCATAACAATACGAGCTGCCGTCTGTTGCAACATCTAAGTACACCGTAGGTACAGACTGGTTGCGACCACATTCCATTTCATAGCCCGTATTATTTGCCAAAGCTGTGCCAATCATGGAAATATTGCCAAACGGGACCTGGTTCTGTGCAGTTTCATCATTCTGTGGTATAATCTCCACTGCATATGGTGTCTGTGGCACGCCAGTCTTCCGAACAGCTGGAGGAATCCACCGTACCTGTTGCGAGGGTGCACGGACATCACCTGGAAGTACATTAGCAGTGTTCTGAACTTTATTCCGTACGAGTGCAACTCGTGGCCGAGTAGGAACAGTGCTTGCCCGCCGGGCAGACACAGCCTGTGACTGCAGTGCTGGAATGTGGTTCTGTAAGTACACAGGTGCATTTTCAGTCACACACTGCCCTAGTAGATCAGCTGCATCTGGAACGTTTGTCGGATGATGTACTATAGCAGGTTGGTGCCTCAAGTCAACAGGTATAACAGGCATGACAGGTATGCTATGGGGAAAATTTGTCATATACACCGGAGTAAACGCTGGTTGACCAACTGCATTAAAGTCCGGAGTTCCATCTACAGCCACAACAGGTGTGTTGGAATATAATGGACTATACAGCCGCTGACTGGCATAAGGTACTGTTGGTGACACCATGCGTAATGATGGCAAAGACGGATAGTTCGAGTTACTTGAATTACTGCCCAGAGTAATTGGCCGAAACCTGACTCTAAGCCGAGGTGGAACAGTAAACTGACGATACGGGTTATTCATCTCTGATTCACTACAAACACACAACCATAACACCTAATTACACAGTCTACTGAAATATAGCACTAAAAGAAGCTCTGCATTTGAAAGATGACTGTACCAGCTCAAGGATGTTCCAAAATACTGAAGACATCTGACAGCAAAAAGCAGGGAAATAATGGAGGAATATATTTAGTTATTTAACTAGAATCAGCTCAAGGCTGGATCACACAGCCCACCGCCGGGGGGAGGGAGAG
>Ga0209782_1000407_pt1 | contig 18274 bp, 16 predicted proteins | sample WorMetmaBAHAMAS1_FD_187390 | JGI IMG/M metagenome (GOLD analysis project Ga0209782, IMG submission 187390) | Marine gutless worms symbiont microbial communities from Max Planck institute for Marine Microbiology, Germany - Inanidrilus... | ecosystem: Host-associated > Annelida > Digestive system...
CGGCAAATCGGGCGTGAAATAGCGTATAATTGCTCTGAATTTAGCTTCCGAAATGTGTGAACGCTTGAAATACCTGCTTTTCCTTGCATAACATAACCTTAGCATATCCTGAAGATGCTAAAGTTATCCAGACCCTATCCAATTAATATCCCGGACACCAGTGATCTGTCACCATAAACCACGTATGAGCCTGGTGGATTCACCGTCCGCACCCTCCGGCCTCGGGGTAGTGACGGACGCAACACCACAGGCGGATACCGCCTTCGGTACCCCCTGTACGGCAACAGGTATGCTAATCCCGCGCCTGCAGTGCACACTTGCCAGCAGGCCGGTTACCGGGTCGACTCGCACCTCCATCACGCCCTCTGGCCGAAATTCAGGCAACGGCCGAGTCTCGACGGAGGTCATAATATCACCCCAGATCCGCAATGCCCCGCTGGCCCCGGTCAGCCCGGTGGATCCGTTGTCGTCCCGTCCTATCCACACGACCAGGACCTTATCGCCGCTGAATCCGGCAAACCAGCTATCGCGCTGATTGTTGGTGGTGCCCGTCTTGCCGGCCACCGTCAGCCCTGTGGGCAGATGCTTCTTCAGCGCCACTGCCGTTCCCTGCTGCACCACTTGGCGCATGGCCCAGGTCGTAAGGTACACGGCGGCGGCGTCCGCCACCGGCTCGACGGCCAATGGATAGCGGTTCAGCGGCCGGCCGGAGGCATCCAGTACCTCGCGGATGGCACGCAGGGGGGCCCGAAAGCCGCCCGCGGCTAGGGTCTGGTAGACCTGACCGACCTCCAGTGGGGTCAGGGATACGGAACCCAGTACCAGGGCCGGAACCGGATTCACGGGCCGGCGTACGCCCAGGATTCCTAGGGTCTCTACCACCCGGTCGAGGCCGAGCGCCAGCCCGAGCCTGACCGTTGCCAGATTGTAAGACTTGGCCAATGCCCGGTAGAGGGGCACTCGCCCATGGCTCTTGCGGTCGTAGTTACGGGGCTCCCAGAACTTGTCATTCCCGATGCGCAGGCGCACCGGACGATCCGAGAGCGGCGTTACCAGATTATAGCGTTCTGGTTGCGACAGGGCCGCGAGATAGACGACCGGCTTGACGAGCGAGCCGATGGGTCGGACCGCACCGAGGGCGCGGTTGAAACCCGCGTAACCGGGGTCGCGTCCGCCCACCAGGGCCAGGACTTCTCCCTGCGCGGCGGAAGCGACAACCACGGCGGACTCCAAGATCCCGGCTGCGAGATCACACGCGCGCTCCAGCTTCGGCACCTGCTCGCGCACGGCCGCCTCGGCGACCGTCTGGACCAGCGGGTCCAGCATGGTGAAAATGCGCAGTCCCTCGGAGCGCAGATCCTGCTCCCGATAATCTCGCTGCAGTTGGCGCCGCACCAGCTGGAGGTACGCTGGATAGGCCCCCACCGGTCGTCCTCCCTTGTTGCTGACACCCAGCGGCACCCGCTTGGCGGCCGCCGCCTTCTCAGCGCTGACGACCCCCCGCTCCCGGAGTACATCGATGACCAAGTTGCGCCGCGCCCGGGCGCGCTGCGGATAGCGCCGCGGGTGGTAGAAGGAAGGCCCCTTGACGAGGCCCACCAGCAGGGCCGTCTCGGCAATTCCCAGCTCGCCCAGGGAACGGTTGAAGTAGAAATGACTCGCCAGGCCGAAGCCGTGGATGGCCCGGTCACCGTCTTGGCCGAGAAAGATCTCGTTGGCATAGGCCTCCAGGATCTCATCTTTGCTGTAATGCAGGTCGAGAAGAACGGCCATGATGGCCTCGTTGACCTTGCGCGCTAGGGTCCGCTCGTCGGTCAGGTAGAAATTCTTGACCAGCTGCTGGGTCAGGGTGCTGCCGCCTTCGACCACCCCGCCGGCCCGCAGATTGCGCCACATGGCACGGGCGATGGCCCACGGATTCACTCCCCGGTGCAGGTAGAAGTCCTGGTCCTCCACCGCCAACAGGGCGGCGACCACGAGCGGCGGCAGATCCCCGCCCCGGATCAGGATCCGGTCCTCGTTATGAGTGGGGTAAATGCTGGCGATCAGTGCCGCGTCGAGGCGCACCAAGGCAGGGTCGGGACCACTGGTGGTGTTCTTGATCCTGGTCACTCGGCCGTCCTCGATGCGGATATCCAGTCTGCGCTTTGGTTCGGGACTGTCCCAGAACCGGAAGGGTCGGGTATGTACCAGGAAGCGACCACCTCGACGGGAGTAGGACCCCACATAGTCCGGGGTCCGCACCCGGCGATACCTCAGACGCTCCAGCTCGCCGATCAATGCCTCCACGCTCAGCGGGCGGCCGACATAGATCTCAAGCGGCCGGGCAAACACTCGCGCGGGCAACGCCCAGCGTTTACCCTCGAACTTGGCGCGGACGACATCGTCGAGGTGAAAGACGTAGAGCACCCCGGCAAGGCCGGCGGCAACCAGCAGCAGGATCCAGCGGCCGACAAGACGCAACGGCCCCCTGTTCCCGGGTCCATGCCCGCCGCGCTTCGCGTCAGCACCGGTTCGGTTACGTTGGGTCATGGTCCCGAGCCCGGATTGCCCGCTGACGGGGCAGGCGGGATATGTAGGCAGCGCCCGGCATGAGAACGAACAATAGACCTTCGATCTCAACCTGCCCCCTATGGTTCCAGCTTCGAGCACCGTTCTGCCGGCGCCCTCCAGGCAGATAAAAACCTTGGTGCCTCAGCGGTCGAGTTGCCCGCCGGGGCATCAAGTCTTAGTGATGGGAATGATGGTGATGTCCACCCTGCGGTTCCTGCGGAGGCCTGCCTCTGTGTCGTTGCTCGCAATGGGCTGGTCCTCGCCGTAACCGATCGCGCTGAGGCGGTTGGGATACACATTTTCGCTGAGTAGATACCCTTGTACTGCCTGGGCTCGCCGATCCGATAGCCCCTGGTTATACTCGTTCGAGCCGGTACTGTCCGTATGGCCGGCAATAATAAGCCGGGTCTTCCCGTATCGGTTTACAACGCCCGCGATCTTCCCCAGGGTGCTGTGGAAGCCGGGCTTGATCTGGTCCGAATCCACCTCGAACGCGGTCTCGCTGGTCATTCCTACCAACAGCTGGTCGTCGGAGCGGGGCTCGACGCGGATGACACCGGCGGCAATCTCCGGGGCCAGCACCTTTATGAAGTCCTGGCGCTGTCGTTCCATGTAGTTGCCGATCAGGCCGCCGGCCAAGGCTCCCCCCGCCGCCCCGATCACGGCGCCCCTGGCTGATTTGTCCGCCACTGCAGCGCCGATGGCGGCGCCGGCAATTGCGCCGATGGCCGCCCCCTTCTGGGTCTCCGTGAGAGGCCGCTGTTTGCCATACTCGTCGGTGGCACAACCGACCAACCCCAGGTTGCCGGCAAAGATTACGGCACTGAGCCTCATCCAAAGTTTGTTCATCGCTTGATCTCCCACCAAGAAATACCATGAAAGAATTACCGTAGCCTTCTGCACAACTTAAATAAGATAATATCAAAATAGGGTTTTGTTCGCGCTAATTTTATCTCACTGGTGACCGGTAGCCGGAAGCTCGCAGCCTTGCTACCCCAGGCTGCTCCCGCTAGATTGTCCTGAAGCGACATGTCCCGCTGGATAGAACAATGACCCATGACAGAGATAGAACAAGCCGTCGAGTCGATCTGGACCTGTTCCGGGAAACCGACCAGCGTCTTGATGAGCGTTTCGAGGCCACGGAGCGGGAAATCAAGGCCCTCTCCGCTCAGACACGGGCGGTCGAGAAACTGTTCACCAGCCAGTGGGGTCGGTTGCTCGAAGCCATGGTGGAGCCGGGGGTGGGGTCGAGCTGTTCCGGGCCCGGGGGATCGCGGTCAACCGCAGCCTAGAACGGCCACGGATACGCCAGGGCGGAGAAGAGGTGGAAATCGACCTGCTGCCGGTGGACGGCGATGCCCTGGTAGTGGTGGAAGTCAAGACTATCCTGCGGGTAGACGACGTGCGCGCGGTTCTTTGAAGATTTAAAGAAGTTTCCGAATTTCTTCCCCGAATACCGGGACTATCGCTTATTCGGTGCGGTCGCTGCCCTGGCCACCAATGAATCCGCGGATCGGTATGCCTATCGCCAGGGGCTGTTCGTGTTGATCCTGGGTCGTGAGGGGTTGGTCACCCTGCGTAATGATGACGCCTTTCGACCGAAGGATTTTGCTGCCGGCCCCGTAAGTTGCGGGTGACGAAGACACCCTCCATCCGATGTTGGAGTCCGTTCCTCCCACCTGACTAATGCCGAACCTGTTTTCCCCAACCGTTGGTTTTGACCCAATGCTATTAAGTTAGGGACCTATATATTAGCTAGCCTCCGGGCGGTTTGAGGAACAGGGTAAGCTGCACCTGCCTCTTGCCGTAGCGCCGGGCCACCTTCTCCCGCAACTCGCGGATACTGTCGCAATCTTTGGCCATGCCGATGACCTCATAGCAGTGCGACACAAGTTGCCGGACTCCATAGTTCTCGGTGAGTTGCTGGTGCCAGCGGACGCCGGGCGATGGTTCGTCCTCTTGCCGATGAACTCCGCGCCTGGGAAAAGACTTTCCCTGACGAACTTTGGGAAGAGTTCGGGCGGCTCGCTAATTGGGCTATCCCCCTGCAGACATGCCCGGAGTGGTGGGGAAAGCTGGTGACCGAACTCATCTACGGCACCATGGACGAGGACGTGGCCGAATATCTCAAAGAGAACAATCCGTCGCCCGGCGTCCGCTGGCACCAGCAACTCACCGAGAACTATGGAGTCCGGCAACTTGTGTCGCACTGCTATGAGGTCATCGGCATGGCCAAAGATTGCGACAGTGTCCGCGAGTTGCGGGAGAAAGTGGCCCGGCGCTATGGCAAGAGGCAGGTACAGTTTACCCTGTTCCTCAAACCGCTCAAGGACTGACCGGCAGGACCTGCGTCTTTCGCACGCCAGATCTGTAGAGGCTAGCTAATATATAGGTCCCAAAAGAGCGGTGACGGCGCTTTCCCCCGGCCACAATGCCTTGGTTTGGAACGGATACTTCGCCAAATCCAAAGCGGCGGCGGGCCGGTGTACCCCGACCAATCCGGTGGTTACATCAAGCACCGCGGATTCCAGTCGGTACCGGGTAAAGTTGCCGCTGCACTCCAAAACTTCCTGTAGGGCACGGCGGCAAGGGTAGTCGGAAGATCGGTAGTTCGTAGGCCCGCTGACGGCGACGGCGGTGGTCGGCACTTTCGGGGATGGGCGCCAGTTCCCCAACGGGCGGCAATTCACGGCGGCCATGGGGCGGGTGCCGCGCCAATGTGCGCACCTTGTTGGTCCACGGCGCGCGTTCGGTGGTTGGAGCGGTGTTGCGCAAAGACAAGCAAGACGCGCGTAGTCGTTGGATGCGGCGGATTGCCCGGGAGCGCGGCTTCAACCGGGCGGCCGTCGCGGTGGCGAAAACGCGTTTCGCAGGTGTTCGACAACGATTGCGGACAGGTAGCACACACACGATGGCAAGACCGGTCAAACCGGCACCTTTCAAACCTGCTCGACCGCAGAGGCCTGCGAGGCCGATAGGAGGTTCGAACCGCATCAATTCTGCGTGCAGGGACGCACAGGCAGGCAGCGAATCACATCTATGGATGGCGGCATGTCCAACACTCCCTTGCTGTTTGCAGACCTGCAGTCGGTTAACCGGGTGTAGGGGCCGGGCGATTATTTCCGGAGCAAAAGCGCAATACACTGTAACCTAATATACCGGATACCAGCGAACCGGAGAGAATGCCCAATCTGTCATCTACGGCGAAATCAGGGCCACCTTGCTCGAATGCGAGCGAACCGACAAACAGGCTCATTGTGAATCCGATTCCACAGAGTAAAGCAGCGCCATAGAGCTGCATCCAACCGACGGCTTGAGGCATTTTGGATATACCGAGCTTTATCGCCAGCCAACTGAAACCGAATACGCCGACTTGATTGCCGATAAAAAGACCCGCTGCGATACCGAGTGGAACCGGATGGAGCATGGATTCCAGCGTAATGCCTTCAAACGAGATACCGGCATTCGCAAAAGCAAATAGCGGCAAGATACCATAAGCGACCGATGGGTAGAGGTCGTGTTCCAGTCTTTCCAGCTGGGTGTGTGTTTCTCCTGCCTCTCTTTTGAAGGGTACGAAGAAGGCCGTCAACACGCCTGCGAGTGTTGCATGTACGCCGGATTTGAGCACTGCCGCCCACAACACCAAACCAACGAGCATGTAGGGTGCCAACCCCAATACGCCCCCGCGATTCAAGATGAACAAGCCGCCGATGGCGATGGCAGCGAGTAACAACGAAGAAAATGATAGATCGGCAGTATAGAACATCGCGATAATGATGATAGCACCCAAGTCGTCGATTATGGCCAATGTCATAAGAAACAACTTCAGGGATTGCGGTATCCGGCTGCCGAGCAGTGCAAGTACGCCCAATGCGAATGCGATATCCGTGGCCGAGGGGATTGCCCACCCTTTCATGGCTACCGGATTACCCCAATTTATTGAGGCATAGATCGCGGCGGGGATAGCCATACCGCCTACTGCCGCGATCATGGGTAAGACAACGCGAGAAGGATCGGATAATTCACCGACTAGGAATTCTCGCTTTATCTCAAGACCGATAAGGAAAAAGAAAATGGCCATCAGGCCATCATTTATCCAGAGCAGCAATGGCTTAGCGATTTCAAAGTCGCCGATTTTGATCTCGACCGGAGTGCCGAGTAATGCGTCATAGAGGTATTTTGCTGCCGAATTTTCAACCACCATGGCCAGCGAGGCAGCAATCAGGAGCAGGATTCCACTGGCGGATTCCAGGCACAGAGATCCTTTTAATTTATCGGTTATCATAATTCAATATGGTTTTAAGGACACCTTGAAAAACAGGCATTTTCACCAATGCAAGCGACTCTAATCCATTGATTATCCAGATGTTCCGTTGACGAAAAACGCATTTTCAAGATGCCCTTAACTTTGCTGGTTGTAACACTACCTCTTTGCTCATCTTACCGGATGAATACGCCTCGACACTTTTCGACGCCGGGGCATGCTTCTGACCTGATCCCCCACGGCAAGCGGCCGGCAGCTATACTGCTACACGGCCCAATCCGAGCTTTTGATTTTCCCCCTCGCCACCGCCCTCCCGGAGGGAGGGGGAGTGAAATGCGCAAATTGTTCCGTGTGGCAGTATAACTTAATGGCATTGGGTTGCGTGGGAGCGAATCGGCTCGGAAAAATCTGCACTAGCGGTCTATTTCCGGTGCTCCGGAACCGCTATAGTACCTGTAGGTATAGCTTAGGGGACGTTCTCTTAATCCGGGTCATCGCAAAAACCAAGGGTAGTTCTTAATCTGTAATGATCGCAAGTTTGGGAGCAATCTCAGTATTATAATAGTGAATAAAATTCCAGATAGCTCCGAAATGATTTTCGATCTTCTTGGAAAAGGATGGCGTTTTTCTTACTAACCGAGAAATTCGCTGTCTTAATGTAAGATTGAACCTTTCAATGTGGTTCGTTTTTCCGTTTTCTTTACCAACTTCTCGAGTCTGTACCAACTTCTCGAGTCTGTTTTGGGGAAGAACCTGCTCATATGCAGACCGAAAATCGGTGTAACAAACGGCGCATCGACGGTAGACTGGTGGTAAGATTTCCATAATGCCTCGGCACCGGCACGATCGCGACTCCCAACCATGCATCCCGACAATTTGATATACTGTTGCAGTCAAGGTCCTGAAATCTCGGTCCCTGTTGAAACTCCAGCGATTGGGATCTTCTCCAAAAGCAGCTTGTCTACCGTATCCCATAACTTTTGCGGGATTTATTCTGAGGATTTAATTGTCTGCCACAGTCTTCGCACACATATTTTTGTTTCCCGTTGTGAACGGATCCATTTTTTGTGGTATGCCTTGAATTGCAGGTTGGACATTCCATTATGCCTTCCTCAACCGTTAACTCATGCTCATTCATGAGCCCTGAATTATAACTCGTAACCTGACATGTTGATAGCTAGTGATATGCATATCATAACATGTTAAGCACTACCAAACCAAGAAGGTAGCGCAGGCGTTTCGCCTGCACGGCGTGGATTTGACTTAATTGAGAACGATACATACTGGGGAACCGATCGTTGATGGAGCGAATTACTCGCTCCGTGCAGATCCACGCCGTCTCCGGTGGGTATCGACCAGGGCGAGCGCGTATAAACTTCTCCGGAAACATAGCCTTACAGCGGTTCTGCCGCTGTAGCGCAGGCGTCTCGCCTGCAGGCGAGACGCCTGCGCTACGGTATCCTACAGGCTTTGCCCAACCTCATCATAGCCCGGGCAAGGGACACAAGCGCGAACCTCTCCTGCTCACAGGCGCAGAGGTTCAATAAGGTCTTGTTTACAAAAGGATTTATACGCACTCGCCCTGGGGTATCGGGCGACGCTGGAACAGATCGATCGGTAGTCTGATACCCTCCAAAGTTAGGAAAAGCAGCCGTTTGCGAGCCTGACTGATTATGCACACACGCCTGCACGCCTGGATATATCCCCTCATCGCCAGCCTGCTGGTCGCGTCAATCGGCTTGGCCCGGGCCGATTCATGGACCGGCACCCTCCAGGACGGCAGTGTGTTGAAGGTAGACCCAGACTCCCGTCGCGCCATGCGCTACTACAACGGCGGTGTGGTGCCCCTATGGGACGGCATCCACAGGCTCGAAGACGGCTCGGTGGTCATTGTCCGCGACGGCCAGGCAGTACCCACCGAGTCGATGATGGACAGTTGGATCGGGAAGCCCGGCTCCGAGCCGAGTATACGCGATCGCTACTGCGACCAGCTCGTGCGCAAGATCTGCGGGTTCCACGACGAGTGTCGCCGCGACCAACCCTGTATCCTGGCCCGTCAGCTGCTGGGCATGGAACGCGAGCAACGACGCCGAACGCCAGTCGGCGCCGGGTCCTGGCCGCATACCGCGTCGGGCGGTGAGTGTCGGGACGCCCTGGCGAACCCGGCCTTCCCGCCCTGTAGTTCCTCCATACCGGGGTCGGAGCAAACGGCCTGCAGAAAGCTCGTGGACCAGGTGTGCGGGGATGCGGACCAATGCGAGACCGCCAGGGCTTGTGATCCCGCACGCCAACTCTTGCAGATGGAGTCCGATGAGCGACTTGAGAGCGCAGACCCGGAAACCCTGACGCCGACGGGCACCGAATGTGAAAAGGCGATGGATAGCGCCTTCTTTGAACCCTGCCGCTAGTACTCCGTTTCACCTTATTTTGCGCTCTCAGCGCGGCGAGAAGCGGCTAGATGCGAGGCGCGCGAGTGCAGGAATAGCGAGCCCTCTTTCAAGCTCGCGCAACGACCCAGATGCCCGCTTCTCACCGCGCCCGCAGGGAGCCCCCCAAACGCGCCCGAGCGTTACAGCGCTTGGCAATTAGGGTGAGGGCATTCCCAGCGCGCTGTGCCTTGCTTGGGCGCGTTTGGGAGGGCTCTGAGAATGCAGAATAAGGTGAAACGGAGTACTCGTGAAGACCCTGATCCTCGGCGGTGTGCGTTCTGGCAAGAGTCGGTTGGCGGAACAGCTCGCTGTCACGAGCGGGCAGCAGGTTGTCTATGTGGCTACCGCAGTTGCGCAGGATGGGGAGATGGCGCGTCGTATCGCGGCCCACCGCAGGCGTCGCCCCCAGGAATGGCTGGTCGTGGAGGAGCCGCTTGCCCTGGGACGGGTGCTCCGGGAGGTGGCCGCGCCTGGGCACTGCCTGATAGTAGAGTGCCTCACTCTGTGGCTCACGAACCTGTTCTCCCATGCGGACCCCACACGGTTGGAGTTCGAACGCGCTGCCTTGCTGGAGGCTCTGCCGGCACTGGCTGGCGATCTGGTGCTGGTCGGTAACGAGACCAACCTGGGCATCATTCCCCGCGGTGAGTTGAGTCGCCGCTATTGCGACGAGGCGGGCTTGCTCCATCAGGCGCTCGCTGCCCGTTGCGACCGGGTGGTGCTCACCGTCGCCGGATTGCCCCAGATATTGAAAGGTCTGGCCATGGAGCAGGTAGGCACCGCAGGGACGGCAGACAGGTTGGGGGCTGCCCCCCACGCCAGAGTCTGAGAGCGAGTCGGGTGGGGAATGACCGCTTTGTCGACCTGCTGCGCCACGGTGCGGTGGTGGGTGGCGGGCGGTTTCGGGGTACCTCCGACGATCGGCTCAGTGATCGCGGACTCGCACAGACGCAGGCAGTCGTGGCGGATCTGCAGGGCCGATCCGGTGAACCCGGCCCACCCTACGATGCCCTGTTCAGCTCGCCGGCCCGCCGGTGCGCCGAGCCGGCTCGGGAGCTGGCGGCGCGGCATGGACTACCCCTGGAGCTGATACCGGAGCTAGGCGAGCGACGGTTCGGGGCCTGGGAGAATCGGCTCGCCGGCGAGCTGCCGATTGCCGAGCTACAACGGTTCTGGGACGATCCCATAGGGTTCACGCCGCCCGGCGCCGAGCCTTTCGAGGCCCTGCGCGAGCGCGTTCTGCGGGGCTGGGACCGCATCCTCGAACACCGGACGGGATTCCCGCTGGTAGTGACCCATGGCGGTGTCATCCGGGTCATCCTGGGGCAGATCCTGGATCTCCCTGTGGCGGCCTTGATCCGGATCGAGGTCCCGCCAGCTTGTCGCACCCGCCTGCGGGTACCGGTCGGGGAGGGTCGTCCGAGCCTGATGTTCCACGGCGAGGCAAACTCATGTGGCGCAGCTTTCTGATCGCCGGTCGGTTTCTCACCCGGCTGCCCATGCCGGACCTGGGACCTGTCTCCGACGCGGATCTCAGCCGTTGCGCGGTCCTCTTTCCGTTGGTAGGACTTCTCATCGGATCGGTGGTTTGGGGCGCGTCGGAGCTACCGGTGGGATTCGGTGTCTTCGACCTGAACCGGGCAACCGTCGGTGGGTCCAGCCCACCCTACGGCCTAGCTGCCGCGCTGGTGCTCGTGGCCTGGGTATGGCTCACCGGCGGGCTGCACCTGGACGGACTGGCGGATAGTGCAGATGCCTGGATCGGGGGATTGGGAGACCGCAATCGCACCTTGGAGATTATGCAGGACCCCGGAGTGGGTCCCTTCGGCGTCATGGCCTTGGTGCTGGTACTGCTGTGTAAGTGGACAGCGCTCTCCGCGCTGATGACCACGGGCACGACGGTGAGCCTTATCTGGATACCGGTTTTGGCGCGGACGCAGCTACTGATTCTGTTTCTGACCACGCCCGCCGCACGTCCGGAGGGTATGGGGGCCGCAGCCAGGACCCATCTGCCACGTACCGCTGCTCGGGTCTGGTTGGTCCTTGCCTTGGTCACATCGGCCCTGTTCCTCGGTTCGGAATGGCTCGGCCTAGTTTTAGCCGCGGGCGTCCTGTTCCTGCTAGTGCGGCGATCCGTGCTGGCCCGCCTGGGCGGATTCAGCGGCGATACCGCCGGTGCGCTGGTAGAGCTGAGCGAGGTCCTGATGCTGGCGGTGGCCGTATTTTGGTAAAGGCGTGGGGAACGATTGGAGCGCGGCTGCGAATTCCGCCAGAACGGCAAACCCCAGCCTGCCTGCCGCAGGCAGGTGAAATCTGCGGGCTAGCTATTTAACGGCATGCGTTATCCTCTTAATCGGATGATCAAATCTTTCCGCTGTAAGCACGCGGAGGCCCTGTTTCGCGGCAGGCCTACGATACGGTTTCACTCCTTTCAGTCGGTAGCGGAGCGGAAACTTCAGATGCTCGACATCGCCCGCCGTATTGATGACATGCGCATACCGCCGGCGAACAGATTAGAGGTCCTGAGGGAGACCGGTGCGGGCAGTGGAGCATTCGGATAAACGATCAGTGGCGTTTGTGTTTTCGCTTCGAGGACGGTAACGCCTATGACGCCGAGATCGTCGACTACCATTGAAATGGAATGCGTCCCATCCATCCCGGCGAGATCCTGCGCGAGGAGTTTCTGGCCCCTCTCAGGCTGTCGGCAAACGCCTTGGCCGTCGAGTTCAAGGTTCCGGCCCCGCGTATCAATGACATCGTGCGCGAACGCCGAGCCGTCACGCCGGATACTGCGCTGCGGCTTTCACGCTACTTCGGGACGAGCCCTGAATTTTGGATGGACCTGCAAACCGCCTATGATCTGAAAGCCGCCGTCAGGGATGCAGGTGACAGGATCGAAGCAGGCATCTCTCCGCGGACGGTGTAGACTCGGTTCGAGGTTGGATTGTCCGACTCGCGTCGCTCCGGGCGTGAGGGAGGAGCCTTTGCGCGCCGTTGTGAACCCAAGTGTTGTTCCATCAAGGGTGGTCCTACAAAAATCCCTTGCTCCCTTTACGCCTTTGCAGTTCAAAATTTACCACTGCCTGCTTCTGTCGACTGGTAGCCGGTAGCCGGAGAAGATCTTTGCGCCTTCGCAGCTTAAAACCGGGGCTGATTGCCAACGGTCTGGGCTTTGCCTCCGGCGTCGGCGTCCTGTTTCTGCTACCATTGCTGCCGCCCTTATGGCCTTATGCTCCTGCTTGCCGTACCCACGGTGGTAGCAGCTTGGCGGTGGCCGCTGCTGCGACCACTCGCCTTCGGCTTAGTCGGCCTCCTGTGAGCCTAGATCCAGACCTGCCAGGTCCTCTGCGAGCCCCTTTCCGAGACCCTGGTGCGCCGGGATCTGGAATTGACCGGCAGGATCGCTGGCTTGCCGGGAGAAGCCGGCGACGGCAGCGTGCGGTTTCTGTTTCGGGTCAAGCGTCGCATGCCCAGGGACGGGCCATCGGCTTCGAGGGGCTGGTGCGCCTGAGTTGGTATCGGAAGGCACCGGCGCTGAGGGCCGGCGAACGCTGGCGCCTGACCGCTCGCCTCAAGCGACCCCACGGCTTCGCCAATCCCGGCGGACTCGATTACGAGCGCTAGCTGTTCCAGCAGGGCATCAAGGCCACGGTCCAGCAGGGCATCAAGGCCACGGGCTACGTCCGCGGCAGGGGCGAAAACCGGCGCCTGGACGCCGGACCAGGCATCTATGTCATTGATCGTTGGCGCGTTCCGGACTGGGAGTCCGGTCAGTGGGAAGTCCTGATCCGCACCAGCACCAATCATCTGATCGCCATCCCCGGACTGCACGTGGGGATGGTGGCCGCCTTCCTGTTCTTCCTGGCCCATTGGGTCTGGTCGCGCAGCGCCCGGCTGACTCTGTCGCTTGCAGCCCCGCGGGCCGGCGCGGTCGCCGCCCTGGCGGGGGCGGTTGCTTACAGTGCTTTGGCCGGATTCGCCGTCTCCACCCAGCGGGCCCTGGTCATGCTGGCAGTGGTTCTGGGGGCCATACTGTTTTCACGCACGGTGCGGCCGGCAAGTGGCATCGTCCTAGCCCTGGTCGGGGTCCTAGTCCTGGGCCCCAGGCGATGCTCTCTTACGGCTTCTGGTTGTCCTTCGGCACCGTGGCCGTGCTGCTCGCTGCCTTTGGACAACGGCTCGGGAGAGGTCGGTTCTGGAGCAACTGGGGGCAGGCGCAGTGGATCGTCGCCCTGGGGCTCTTGCCACTGTTACTGCTCCTGTTCGGTTGGGCCTCGGTGATTGCACCGCTGGTGAATCTAGTGGCCGTGCCCCTGTTCAGCCTGGTGTTGTTGCTGGTCGTGCTGGTGGCGAGCCTGGTCGGTATGGTGCCCGGACTGGAGCTGCCGTGAGTCCTGACGGCGCAGGTATTGGAAGTTGGAAGCTGGATTCGGACTGCTGGAGGCGGCTTCCGGCTGGGACCGGGCGGCGGTGACCCTATCCCAACATCCGGCCTGGGTGTGGGCCAGTGCCTTTGCCGGTGCGTTCCTGCTGTTGGCCCCCCGTGGGCTGCCGGGGACCTGGCTCGGGTTCCTGTTTCTGCTGCCGTTGGCTCTGGTACGCCCGCCGGCGCCGAGTCCGGGCGATGATCCGGTTTTATTGAGGATGCCCCCTGGTTTCGTTGTAGCCAAGCGGGTCGGCGGCGGACACAGCCTACCCTGAACAACGCAGGGCGAGCGCGTATAAATCCTCTTGAAAACAAGATCTTATGGGACCTCTGCGCCTGTAAGCAGGAGAGGTTCGCGCTTGCGCCCCTTGCCCGGGCTATGAGTGGTTGGACAAAGCCCGTAGGATGCTGTAGCGCAGGCGTCTCGCCTGCAGGCGAGACGCCTGCGCTACAGCTACAGCGGCCGAATCGCTGTAAGGCTATGTTTTCGGAGAAGCTTATACGCGCTCGCCCGGCTGAACAACGCCTTTGCATGACTGTAACGGGTTCGAGTATTATAAATTATTTCATTTCAGCCGTTATGAGTGGCCAAACTAGGAACCCTCTTCATGCCCAATGTCCGTGTAAAGGAAAACGAACCCTTCGAAGTCGCCATGCGCCGTTTCAAGCGTTCCTGCGAAAAGGCAGGCATCTTGGCGGAGGTACGTCGCCGCGAGTTCTATGAGAAGCCCACCGCGGAGCGAAAGCGCAAGAAGGCCGCCGCCGTCAAGCGCCACCACAAGAAGCTGCAGCGCGAGAACCGACGCTGGGATCGCCTCTACTGAGCCACACACGGCTCCCTACCCATGCTCAGACAGCGCATCCAGGATGATATGAAGGCCGCCCTGAAGGCGGGCGATAAATGCCGGCTCGGCGCCATCCGCCTGGTGCTCGCCGCGATCAGGCAGCGGGAGGTGGACGAGCAGATCGAGCTCGACGACCTCCAGGTTCTGGCGGTGCTCGATAAGCTGGTCAAGCAGCGGTGCGATGCCATTGAGCAGTACACCAAGGCGAACCGGGAAGATCTGGCCGAGCAGGAAGGCTACGAGGTCGGTGTCTGCCGAGAGTACCTGCCTGCGCCCCTTGCCGAGGACGAGTTGCCGGCACTGATCGCGGCGGCCATCACCGCCGTGGAGGCCACTTCGATGCGGGACATGGGCAAGGTGATGGCTCGGATCAAATCCCAGGTCCAGGGTCGGGCGGACCTGAGCGCCGTCAGCGGACTGGTCAGAGAACGCCTCGCGGGCTAGTTTTTACTCCATGGCGTGTGCTTCGGCGTCGAGATGCACCAACAGGTCCGGACGCGCTTAAGCCCGACAGGCGATGCGGAGAAGAGAAAACTACGAATCGCGCGAATCGGCGCGAATAAGATTCCTCCCTTCGGAGGTTGTCGCAAAAGTAGCGCAGGCGTCCTCGCCTGCATCGAAGAATGCAGGCGGGGATGCCCGTGCTATGCCCCACGGAGGGGCTTTTGCGACACCCTCCTGCGGTTCGGGATGAAAATTTCCCCTTGGGTTCTGGATGTAAAGATCTTTCCTTTCAGTTCGGGATGACACTTTCTCATAGAAAAATCCTAAAAGGGCTACATACGGACTCGCTACGTTTGCTGGTGAACGGACGCTGACTTCGACCCATGGCCGGCAGGATCCCACCCGAATTTATCGACGCCCTGCTCGCCCGCACCGATATCGTTCACCTCATCAACAGTCGGGTCCCCCTGCGCAAGGCCGGCAAGGACTATCAGGCCTGTTGCCCGTTTCACGACGAGAAGACCCCTTCCTTCACCGTCAGTCCCGAAAAGCAGTTCTACCATTGCTTCGGATGCGGCGCCCACGGTAGCGCCATCAGCTTTCTGATGGAGTACGAGCGCCAGGGGTTCCACGAGGCGGTGGAGGAGCTGGCGCAGCAGGCCGGCATGGAGATCTCCGCCGCTGGGGAGACGGTCCGTGCGGGTCCGGACCCGCGCCCCCTCTATGATCTGCTCGACCAGGCAGCTGCCTTGTATCGCCGTCAGCTGCGCCGACATCCCCAGGCCTCCCGCACCGTGGATTACCTCAAAGGCCGCGGCCTGACCGGGGAGATCGCCGCCACCTTCGGGCTCGGGTTCGCGCCGCCCGGATGGGACTTTCTACTCACTACCCTCGGTGGCAGTGCCCCGGTCCGCGAGCGTCTGGTTCAAAGTGGGCTCGTGATCGAGCAGGGCGGCAGGCGCTACGATCGCTTCCGCGACCGGATCATGTTCCCCATCCGCGACCGCCGCGGTCGAGTTATCGGCTTCGGGGGCCGTGTGATCGGCGATGAAAAACCCAAATATCTGAATTCACCCGAGACCCCCATCTTCCACAAGGGCCGCGAGCTCTACGGGCTATATGAGGCCCAACAGGCCAAGCGGAGATTCGAGCGCCTGCTGGTAGTCGAGGGTTATCTGGATGTCATCGCCCTGGCGCAATTCGGTATCACCTATGCCATCGCCACCCTGGGCACCGCCACTAGCGCCGAGCACCTGCGGCTACTTCTGCGCGCCGCACCCGAGCTGATATTCTGCTTCGACGGCGACCGCGCCGGGCGCGCTGCCGCCTGGAAGGTCCTGGAGACTGCCTTGCCACTGGCTACGGGCCGCCAGCAGATAGGCTTCCTGTGCCTGCCCGAGGGCGATGACCCGGATACCCTGATTCGGCGCCAGGGCCGTGCCGAATTCGAGCAGCACCTGGGTACTGTGATGTCTTTGTCCGATTTTTTGTTCGACCGCCTCACCGACCAGGTCGACATGTCCAGCCTGGACGGCCGCGCCCGCTTGGCGACATTGGTCAAGCCCCTGCTGGACAAGGTCCCCCCCGGCGTATTTCGCGACATGCTGGGCACCCGCCTTGCCAACCTGGTCGGCGTGGCGCGCAACCAACTCGACACCGGCGCGGGCACCGGGAGGAGACGTGTCGGACCGCCGGAGCTCCACCGGCGTCCACCGCGGGAATGGCTAGCGGCTGCCCTGGTGCTGCAACATCCGCGGCTCGCCGCGCAGTTACCCGAGCCGGACGACTGGAAGACGCTCGACAAACCCGGCATTGAGCTGCTCTCCAGGCTCCTGGAACGGATTGCCGCCGACCCCGAGATAACCACTGCCCAACTCGTCCATTACCTGGAAGACAGCCTGGATGAAAATGACCGGCGTTACCTGAGCCGGCTCACCGATCCCGCCCTGCTCGCCGGTATTCCCGAAGACGGGAGAGAGGCCGATCTGCGCGGTGCCATCGAGGCCCTCAACGCCGAGGCCAGGGCCACCGAGGTCGAGCTTCTGTGCCGCCGCACGAGCCTGTCGGATCTCAACGACGAAGAGAAACAGAGACTGCGGGAATATCTGTCCGACACGCGGCGCGGCGGAGGGTGACACTTCTGAATGATGTAGTGCAGGCGTCCCGCCTGCCATTTGTCGATGCCTACCTGCAGGCGAGACGTCCGCGCTACGGGGAAGCGGGGCTTTTTGTGCCGCCGGGAACCGTCGTGTTGCTTGTTTCCGGTTTTGTGCCCAGCAGCTGTCGGAATCGTTTCATCTCGGTATGTTGGGCGCGGTGATTTTCCCGTGACCAGCGGGAGACTAGTACCCCGTTTCACTCTATTTTTCCGGTACAATACGGCCCGTCCCAGGGGCCTGTCATTTCTCCTTATATTGCGGAGGGTCTAGATAACTTTAGAGTGGATTTTCTTTCAGATTAGAGTAAGTATTTTCTCAGAGAGATCTTCCTCCCTCTCGGTGATGAAATCTGAATTCAGATTCCTTGCGGTGTAAAAGGAACTTTCGTCGGGGAACACCATTGAGCTTTGCACGCCTCCGTTTGGCATATGACCGGAATGACTCAATGCCATTGATATGGTAATTACCGCGGGCAAACTCATGCATCACCATGATGCACCCGGAAATGCTTTTTGTAGCCCATGCCCACCAGCCCGTTATAGCCTCTCCAGCCGTCCGAGTGGATGCTGCTTAGCGCTACCCGACCCCGGACCGCTCTCTGTAGCTGCTTCCTGGAGGCGTCAGGGACGATTTCCGTGTAACCTTCCCGTGGCGTTCCAGGATTCCGAAGATGATCGTTTTACCGCCCGCTCCGCGACCCTTTTTCCGCGAACGCGGCGTGCGCCAAAATAGGATTCTTCGACTTCAACCTCACCCGAAGAGGTGATGAAGCGTTACAAACCTGGGCGATCCCGATTCGTAACATCGGTAGTGCTTAACATGTAGCGATAATTTTTCTTACGATTTTCGATCGTAACTATTCAGCTATCCCATGCGAGGTACCGGAGGGCTCCTCTGGAATGTCAGGACGAGGGACTGATGGGGATTGGCGGATTGTTTGCGTGGCGTTGAGAGGTAGGAGCGGATCACGGCGAAGGCGTCGACCCTGGTCTCGGAGCGGAAACAACCGGAAACCTTCTGCTTGGGCTTGGGCATACGGAGGTTGCGTTCGGCCTGATTATTGTCGAAGGGGACGCGCAGATCGGTGATGAAGCGCAGGACCTCATCGCGGTGTTCCCGCAAGCGGTCGATGAGGTTGTAGGCGGGGGATCGCT